>SMTZ1_10004092_pt1 | contig 14674 bp, 12 predicted proteins | sample DeeMarSWOR136_30_FD_25667 | JGI IMG/M metagenome (IMG submission 25667) | reverse complement strand
GTCGGGCCGATGCCCGATGGACGGATTGAGCCGCGTCAGGTCGAGCGGCTGCGCGAAATGGGCCAGTGGGTCAAAAAAAATGAGGAAAGCATCTATGGCACCCGAGGCGGACCGTTCAAACCCACAGCGTGGGGCGTATCGACGCATAAGCAAAACCGCATTTACCTGCACGTCTTAGACTGGCCAAAAAACGGCGAATTGGAAGTACCAATGGCAACAAACAGGGTCGAAAGAGCATATCTGCTGGCTGACGAGCAGCGCGGTGATTTACTCTTAGGCGGTGAAGATAGCGACAACCTCGTCATCTCGATACCTCGAAAGGCGCCCGACCCGGTCGACACCGTTGTCGTGCTGGAAATCGAAGGCAGTGCGGCTGTTACCCGTTACCCCCTCGAGCAGGAAAAAGATGGGGCAATTACATTTCAAGCCGTAGACGCAAGGATTCACGGCACAAGCGCAAAGTACGAATCCGGCGGCGGCAAGGACAATATCGGTTACTGGACTAACCCCAATGATTACGTAACCTGGGCATTTGAAGTAACCACGCCCGGCACCTTCAATGTCGAGGTCAGTCTGGCCTGCGCTAATGGCGTCGGCGGCAGCGAGTACGTTCTGGCCGTTGCCGAGCAGGAGCTTGCAGGCACGGTCAAAGACACCGGCGGCTGGACAAATTTTGCCACCGAAAAACTCGGAACCCTGAAAATCAACAAGGCCGGCACATACACATTGTCGGTTAAGCCGAAAACTATGCCCGGCAGCGCAGTGATGAACCTGAAGTCGGTAAGGCTTGTCCCAACCAAGAAATAAAAAAATCACACTCGTTTTATGTGTGCTGTGAACAGGAAGTTAAAAAGTGGAACCAAAATAGATAAGGAGTGAGTTATGAAACTTAGACCTTTGGATGACAGAGTTGTAATAAAGCAATCAGAGGCGGAGGAAAAAACGACCGGCGGAATCATTCTGCCCGACACCGCAAAAGAAAAACCACAGATTGGCAAAATCATCGCCACCGGGCCGGGTAAACTGCTCAAGGACGGCAAACGAAGCAAAATGTCTGTAAAGAAAAACGACGAGGTCATCTATGCAAAATACATAGGAAGCGAAATCGAAATCGACAGGGACAAATATGTAATCCTGAAAGAAAGCGATATCCTGGGAATTGTCGAAAAGTAAAAGGACAAAAATCAATAGTAAATAATTCAATAATCAATATTAAGAGGTAATAAGAAATGGCAAAGCAATTAATGTTTGACGATATAGCACGAACGCATCTCAAAGACGGACTGTCACAACTGGCTGCAGCAGTCAAAGTTACTCTCGGCCCGACCGGCAAAAACGTCATCCTCCACAAAAGCTGGGGCTCACCAAAGGTAACAAAGGATGGCGTAACTGTCAGTAAAGAAATCGAACTGCCCGAACCATTCAAAAATATGGGCGCAAAAATGGTCAACGAGGTCGCCAGCAAGACTTCCGACATCGTCGGCGATGGAACAACAACTTCAACCGTCCTGGCCGAAGCAATCTACGTCGAGGGCCTAAAGCACGTTACCGCCGGTGCAAATCCGATGGCCATACAGCGGGGAATCAGCAAAGCCGCCGAAATCGTTATCAAATTCATCGAGTCGGTCAGCGTCCCCGTAAAAGGACACAGCGATATTGCAAAAGTGGCGACTATCAGTGCAAACAATGACCCACAAGTCGGCGAAATCCTCGCTGACGCAATCGACAAGGTCGGCAGGGAAGGTGTTATCGAGGTCGAAGAAGGCAAAGGGATGGAAAACGAGCTGAGCGTTGTCGAAGGTATGCAGTTCGAAAAGGGCTACATATCCCCCTATTTTATGACCGATGCCGAGACCCTTGATGCCGTCCTTGAAGACGCCTATATCCTGCTGCACGAAAAGAAAATATCCAACATTCGTGAGCTTGTCCCGCTGCTCGAAAAAGTCGCACAAGTCGCCAGGCCGCTATTGGTCATTGCAGAAGACGTCGAGGGCGAAGCATTGGCGGCACTGGTTATTAACCGTCTTCAAGGTATCTTGAAAGTCTGCGCCGTCAAAGCTCCCGGCTTCGGCGACCGCAGAAAAGCAATGCTGGCCGATATAGCCGTCTCGACCGCAGGACTGGTGATTACCGAAGATTTGGGCATCAAGCTGGAAAACATTGAGCTTTCGCAATTAGGCCAGGCCAAAAAAATCGTTGTAGACAAGGACAAAACCACAATAATCGAAGGGGCCGGCAAAAAGAGAGACATTACTGCACGCTGCGACCAAATCCGAAACCAAATCGAAAAAACAACCAGCGACTATGACCGTGAAAAACTCCAGGAACGCCTCGCAAAACTAACCGGCGGAGTTGCCGTCATCAAAGCAGGCGCCGCTACCGAAACAGAAATGAAAGAACGTAAGGACCTGCTGGAAGATGCACTGCACGCCACAAGAGCGGCGACCGAAGAAGGCGTCGTCACAGGAGGCGGTATTGTGTTCCTGCGTGCCATCAGCGAGGTGGAAAAGGCCAGAGCAAAGGTCAGAGGTGACGAAAAAATCGGTTTTGACATCTTAAGTAAAGCCCTTAAAGCGCCGACAAACCATATCGTGGATAACTCCGGCGACCAGGGCGATGTTGTTGTCGCTCAACTTCTCGAAAAACTTCGAAAACGCAATAACATCGGATATGACGCCAACACAGGCCAGTTCGTCGATATGTTCAAAGCCGGAATCATTGACCCGGCAAAGGTTGCCAGAACCGCACTGGAAACGGCCGCTTCCGTAGCGGCACTGATGTTAACTACCAACGTGTTGGTAACAGACTTAAAAGACGAAGAGAAAGACGAAGAGCCAATACCGGGTTCAGTAAGGTAGCGAATAGGGTATAGCAGACAGGGGATAGTAGATTCCTGCTTTCGCAGGAATGACAGTACTATACACAATACGCAATACGACATACGCAATACGAGCTTATGGCCAAGCGGGATTATTATGAAGTTCTGGGGGTAAGCAAAACTGCCTCTGCCGACGATATAAAACGCGCATATCGCCGGATGGCAATGAAGTATCATCCCGATAAGAATCCCGATGATAAAGGGGCCGAGGACAAGTTCAAAGAATGCGCCGAGGCATACGAGGTCTTGAGCGACCGCGAAAAACGTCAGCGTTATGACCAGTTCGGCCACGAAGGTCTTCGCGGAATAGGTATGCGTGACTACACGCATATGAGGTGGCAGGATATCGGCAGTATATTTGAAGATATCTTCGGCTTCGACGATTTCTTCAGCGGCATCTTCGGTGGTCGGGGCAGAAGGACAGCCCGCCGAGCCGGGCCTACGCGCGGCTATGACCTCGAAACATCCGTCGAACTAACGCTTAACGATATCGCTCAAGGCACCGAAAAAACCATCGAATTCACACGGCAGGATACATGCTCCCAATGCAGCGGAACCGGCTGTGCTAAAGGAACGAAACCCGGTCGATGCAACACCTGCGGCGGAACAGGCCAGGTCGCAAGAGGGGGCGGCTTCTTCCAGATGGTCTCGACCTGTCCACAATGCAGAGGAACCGGGCAAATAATTACCAGCCCCTGCAAAAAATGTAAAGGCACCGGCAGAATCCCCAAAAAAAGAAGCGTCAGCATCAAAATCCCACCCGGCGTCCACGAAGGACAGGGTATAAGAGCCGCCAACGAAGGCGAACCCGGCCGAGGAGGCGGAACCAGAGGTGACCTCTATTGCTACGTCAGAATAAAACCCCACGAATTCCTCCAGCGAGACGGAAACAACCTGATTACGGTCGTCCCCATAAGCTTTACACAGGCCGCTCTCGGGACAACTATTGACGTGCCAAGCCTCAACGGCACAAAAGGCCTGAAAATCCCGCCGGGCACTCAATACGGAAGTATCTTTCGAATAAAAGGACAGGGCCTGCCGGATATCCGAACACATAGAACCGGTGACCAGCTTGTACAAATCATTATTGAAACCCCGGCAAAACTAAACGCAAAACAGCAGGAACTCCTCAGAGAATTCGCAAAAACCGAAAACAAAACCGTCTCACCTCAATCCCAAAGGTTTTTCGAGAAACTGAAAAAGCATTTTGGTAACAAACGATGAAAAATAAAAGTAAAGAAAAACCAAAAGAACAAAAACAATCTAAGCTGACGAAAGAGCTGGAAAAGCTTCGCGACAGAATAGACAGTTTGCAGAAGGAAAAGGATGAGCTTTTCGGAAAGCTGCAGCGTGTCAGTGCCGACTACGCAAATTTTCAAAAACGAATCCCAAAACAAATCACCGACACGATTTGCTACGAAAAGGAACAAATAATAAAAACGCTGCTGCCGGCTCTGGACAATTTTGAATCCGCCTTAGGCGGACTCCAGAATGCACACTCAGCCGAAAACGCCGATGTGCTCATCAAGGGCGTCCGGATTATTTACGACCAGATGCTCGATATCTTAAAATCACAAGGCGTAGAGCAGATAAAGGCACTGGGTGAAAAGTTCGACCCTGCCCTGCACGAGGCAATGACACAAAAAGTCGAGCCGGAGCGGGAAGAAAACATTGTGCTCGAAGAGTTCCAGAAGGGATACAAACTCAACGGGCGGGTCATTCGGCCAACCAAAGTGATTGTCAGCACTCTGCCATCGGAACAGCCGGCACAGCAAAAAGAGGCAGAGTCACCAGAGCAAACGGCCGACGAATATTAAAAAACAATACGGAGTGATACCGTATTGCGTTTATCTTACGCAATACCCAATACGCACGACGCATAACGAAAATGCCGACTTACGAATATATATGTGAAAGCTGCGGATACGAGTTTGAGCGGTTTCAGTCTATAGCAACCAGACCAATCCGCAAATGCCCCAACTGTGGTAAAGGAAGCTTGAAACGGCTCATCGGCGCCGGCTCAGGTGTAATCTTCAAAGGCCCCGGATTCTATCAAACCGATTATAGAAGCGAAAGCTACAAAAAGGCCGAAAAAAGTGAGAAAAGCAGCACCGAGAAAAAGAAAACGGAGCCGAAAACCAAAGATTCAAAGCCCACTGACAAAACCAAACCCAGCACAAAAGACAAAAAGAAACCAACCTGACTAAGCTGCTAACCCGCATATCTCATGTCAAAGCTAACTGTGGCAGAGTTATTCAACTCCTAACAGCCATCTCCCGGCAAATATGGCAAAGTCCACGAAGTCCACATCTCCATCCGGTTCAAAATCACCCGGAGCCGGAAATACCTCATCTGCGCCCATATCCACTCGGCCGTACGCAACACGGGGCTGGCCGTCAATGTCCACTTGACCGCTGTAGTCTCCAGACGGGTCGCCGGCGTCGACGCACGGCGAATGGCCCAATAGGTGGACCGTGTTATTTTCGTCGTCTGCCGTGCCGGGGATTCCATCCGGGCCATTCGGACCAATGAAGAGTAGATTCGTGTCGATATTGTTGCCGCCATCGGTGCCGCAGTTGGGGTCCCATCCCCCGTCACTGCCGCCACAACCTTCGACATTGCTGTAAGCCACGGTCGGTGTGGATAAAGAGTTGGATATCTCTGGTAAAATGGGAGCTGTGTCCCCCCACATGATACAGTTGGTCAACGTCGGGTTGCTGCTTTCCAAGTTGCCAACCCCGCCGCCGTACTCTCCCGCCGAATTCCAACTGAAGGTGCAGTTGGTTATGGTCGGGCTGCTGTAGTCGAAGTTGAACATCCCGCCGCCACTGCTTGTCACCGAGTTACCACTGAATGCGCAATTCGTCACCGTCGGGCTGCTGTATCCCAGGTTGTACATCCCACCACCTTTATCTGCTGCCGAATTCCCGCTGAACGTGCAGTTGGTTACCGCCGGGCCGCTGTTTACGTTGCACATCCCACCGCCGCTGTTTGCCGAGTTTCCGCTAAACGTGCAGTTGGTCACCGTCAGGCTGCCGAAGTTGTTGAACATCCCGCCGCCTTTATCGTATGGATCAGAGCCATTCGCATTGCCGGCTGTGATGGTGAAGCCGTCCAGAACGGTGTTCGCGTCGGAACCACTGCCTGTAACGACGTGGTAGCTGTTGTCCAGGTTATCGCCCACCACTCCTATGTCACCGCTGAGAATTGTTGTATAGGTCCGTGGATTTCGGTGCCCCCAGGTTGGACTTCCGCTGTCAGGAAAACCGCCGTAAACGGCCACTCCCTTCTTCAGCCGAAGCGTGTTCGTCCTACTGCTTCCCGGCTTGTACCTACCCTCGGCTACCCAAATCTCGTCACCGTACTGAGCATAAAAAAGGGCATCCTGCAGATAGTTACAGGCGTCAGCCCAGCTCGTTCCATTATTTGCGCCGACAGCATCCACATTGACGAAGATGGCGGGCCAGTATTCATACGCGCCCATATCCACGATAGCGTTCGCCCCAGGCGGGCTGCCGGTATCGATAGTCCTCGGGTCATCGACGAACCGAGCGTTGCCGTCGAGGTCCGTTGTAACACCCGGAGGCACAGCAGCATTATCTCCCGCATCGATGCAGGGCGAATCCCCGGATACTCGAAGGTTATCGTCTTCCGTCCCAACGATATTGTCGCCCCCGTCCGCGTCCATAAACTGTGGGTCAGCGTCAATGTTGCCGGTACCACCCCAGCCGCCCTGCACATCGCTGTAAGTTATCGTGATACTTGACCCGTCGTCGTTCCAGATTTCGCCACCGACATCCCAGAGAATACAGTTAGACAGTTGGAGAGTGCTGGGATCACTTTTGCCTGGAGAATCACAAGACACAGCGCTTCCGTTGCCTGCAGAATTACTTGCAAATGTGCAGTTGGACACTATCGTGCTGTTGCCCGTCTCTGACATCCCGCCGCCGTGGGAGTTTGCCGAGTTCCCACTGAAGACGCAACTGCCCATTGTCAGGCTCCCGCTTATGTCCGACATCCCGCCGCCGTGGGAGTTTGCCGAATTTCCACTGAAAATGCAGTTTTTCACTATCAGATTACTCCAATCGTTTACCACTCCGCCTCCGTTCACTCCTGCCCCATTGCCGGTGAAGGTGCACTTGCTCAGTGTTGGGCTGCCGAAGTGGTTGTACACTCCGCCGCCGCTGTTTGCCGTGTTCCCGCTGAAAGTACAGCTTGTCGCTGTCGAGCTGCTTGAGTAGTTGTATATCCCTCCGGCCCAGTCGGCTGAGTTCCCGATGAAAGTGCAGGTGGTCACCATCGGGCTGCTGCTGTGGTTGTACATCCCGCCTCCCTTCTCGGCCGAGTTCCCACTAAACGTGCAGTTGCTCAGTCCCGGCTTGCTATTCGAGTAGTTGCACATCCCGCCGCCAGATGCCGCGACGTTGGCGATGAAGTTGCAATCGGACACCGTCGGGCTGCTCTCGTTCTCGTTATACATCCCGCCGCCCTTTTCTCCCGAATTTCCGCTGAACGTGCAGTTGATAACTATCGGGTTGCAGTTACTGTTGTACATCCCCCCACCGAACCGCTCTGCAATGTTCTCTTCGAAAGTGCAGCTCATAAGCGACGGGCTCTCGCTGAAGCTGTACATTCCGCCGCCGTCTTCGCCGGCCGCGTTTCCTCTGAAGGTGCAGCTCGTCAGCGTCGGCCTGCCCGGAAAGTTGCACATTCCGCCGCCTACCCCCGACGCCGAGTTACCGCTGAATGTGCAGTTCGTAACCGTCGGGCTTCCTCCGCTGTTGTACATCCCGCCGCCGTAGGACCGGGGGTATGAGCCGTTAGCATTGCCGCCGGTAATCGTGAAGCCATCCAGTATCGTTATCGCACTCGTCCCGCTGCCCGTAACGACGCGGTAGCTGTTCTCAGCACGACTCGGCTCGCCTAATAAATCACAAGGGTCAACTTGCACATCGTTGCCGGCCAGGTCACCGCTGAGGATGGTTTCATACGCATCCGGGTCGCGGCTGACCCAGGCGCCTCCGCCCGATGGAAAACCCCCATAAATTCGCAAACCATTCTTCAGTTGAAAGGTCGCCTCCCTGTCGCCTGTTCCAGGTCCATCGTCATCCAAATCGCCCAACTCAGCATCAAAACTGTACGAAGTGCCCAGGCTCTGGTTGCTGTCGCTAAAGTACCCCTGCCCATCGTTCAGCCATACCCTGTTGCCCTCATCACGATTTGCTACGATTGCATCCAAGTCTCCGTCTCCATCCAAATCACCTAACTCCACATCAAGACTGTATGAAATACCCAGGCTCTGACCGCTGTCGATAAAATAACCGTCACCATCGTTAAACCATACCTTGTTGGCCTGATTATAATTTGCCACGAATGCATCAAGGTCGTTATCTCCATCCAAATCGCCCAAAGCCACATCAGTGCTGTATGAAATACCCAGGCTCTGACCGCCGTCGATAAAAATACCATCACCATCATTCAGCCATACCCTGTTGCCCTCATCACGATTTGCTACGAATGCATCCAGGTCGTCATCTCCATCCAAATCGCCTAACTCCACATCATAACTACCTGAACTTCCCAGGCTCTGGTTGCTGTCGCTAAATACCCCATACGTATCGTTCAGCCAGATTTTGTTGGCCTGATTATAATTTGCCACGAATGCATCAAGAAATGTGTCTCCGTTAAAATCACCCAACTCCACATCAAAACTGTTTGAAGTGCCGAGGCTCTGACCGCTGTCGACGAAATTTCCTTGCCCGTCATTGAGCCATACCTTGTTGGGCTGATTTTGATTTACCACGAATACATCGATGTCGCCGTCACGCTCCACATCACCTAATGCTGCACCAAGACTGGCTGAACCACCCAGGCTCTGCCAACTGTCGCTAAATATCCCCTCTCCATGGTTCAGCCATACCCTGTTTGGCTGATTATAAATTACCTCGAAGATATCCAGGTCTTTGTCTCCGTCGACATCGCCTAACTCCACATCAAGAGTATATGAGTTGCCCAGACTCTGCCCACTGTCGCTAAAATACCCCTGCCCGTCATTCATCCATACCTTGTTGGCCTGATTATAATTGCCCACGACTACATCCAGGTCGCCGGGCGCTCCCCAGCGGCGCTGGTCGGGCTTATACGTGCCCTCAGCCACCCATATCTCGTCACTTCCCAGCGCTTCTGTCAGAGCATCCTGAAGATGCCGGTAAGCCGCGGCCCAGCTCGAGCCATTTCCATTTTTCGTGGCATCAACATAGATGATTTTCCCCTCAGTGGTCGTAGAGTAAATCCCCACTAATATTATTGCCATTACGAGCGACGCTTTCAGACTTGCTCGTCCACCCATTTTTAACCTCCTAAAAAATGTGCCTATTTTAAGCGATTTTTGCAATTGTTAATCCTTGCAGGCCTTACGGCAATTCAGGGGGAATGCTAAAAGAACTGCATTTTAGCTACACTCCTCCTTGACAGCCGGAAAATACTTAAAATGTATTATAGCAGATTTTTGTTATATTTCAAGTGAAAAAGTTTTTAAGGTCTGCTTATAAAGGACCTTCGGCACCAAAGACAGACCGGAAACTGCGGGAAAAATGGCTATGTACATCGCTGTATTGTAAACACTTGGGAGAATACCGCTGCTCGTGTAGATTTTTATAAGACGTCTTTATAAACTGCCTTTGGCCGAAAGCCTTTCCCGGACACTCCACATTCGGAAATTACTTTATCAGCTCAGCAGTTTATTTGAATTGCGGATGTTCAGATGTCTTGAGAAGTGCAAATAAATTCCCCTTCCCAGAGCCATCCCTTATTCGCTGCCCCCAACGACAATCGTCAAATGGACCTGCTCATCTCTCTCCGCTCGGATTGGAGGCGTTGGCTTTTCAATTTTCTTTTCGGGCCCGGTGACATATGGCTTTACCGGCGTTATCAAATCATCGACAATCTCGATAATCCCCTCAGTGTTAACACGGTCGAACTTCTGCATACCGCGCGTCTTGGTCTCAACGAATAACGTTGCCGAATCGAACCTCTCCCAGATATTATTCATATCAGCCAACAGCAAACTTAAGTCCTCCCGGCTGCAATTGAGAGCATATACGGTTTTGCCCCCCCGGCTTGTCGGGCTGCTGTATTTTAAGCCCTTGTCCTCAATCGCCTTTTTGATAGCTGCGTCAACTGCAGCCAGGGTACGTGTCTTCAATTCAAGTCTGCCGTTAAATGCCAGCACGCCGACGGCGGGTTTGTAATCAGCTTCAGGGGCAAGAATCGTGTAGATTACGCTCGCCAAAACAGCCACCAGCCCAATCATAGCAGCGGCGGCTAAAACCTTGCGAGCCAGCAAATGCCTCGCACCTGCTCGCTCGTCGAAACGCTCGGCCTGACGACCAAACAATGCACTTGTTTCCAGAGAACTTTTTATCTCATCGGCCATCTCAGACGGCGCCTCGGCGCGAGGCAAAGAACCGACCAACGCTTTAGTTTTCTGAAGTTCCCGAAGCTGCTGTGCAATTCGCGAATCCTGTACTATCAGTTCTTCAACTTCATTCGCCTCTGTCTGCGTCAGCTCTCCGTCAATGAAGCTATTCAGCAATTCTTCGATATTTTGTTCTTCTCTATGGTTCATTCCAAAATGGCCTCCATAATCCCTCTCAGATTGCTCCTGGCCCTGCTCAACCTGCTTCTGACCGTGCCCAATTCGATATCCAGCACCTCGGCAATCTGAGCATATTTCATACCTTCAATATCCCTCAGGACGACCACTGTTCTTTGCGCATCATCCAGTTTCATCAGCGCGCCTGCGACTATTTCACACAACTCCTTGTTCGCAGCCACCACCGCGGGATCGGGCGAACTATCATCATCCAAAAGCTCCTTCAACTGCTGTCTTGCCTGTCCGTGGTGTTCATCGCATTCGGCATCCAGGCTCTTTAGCCCGAACCTGCCGCCTCTCTGGCAGTAATTCAAAGTTAAATTAACGGCTATTCTAAACGCCCAGGTATAAAAACCGCTTCTGCCCTCGAATTTGCCTATATTCTCTATTACTTTGACAAATGTCTCCTGCGCAAGTTCCGCAGCATCGTCGGCATTCGCACATATCTTCAGTATGACGTTATAGATACGGTTCTGATACTTGAGTATCAGCCGCTCCATCGCAGCAGAATCGCCCTGCCGGCACCGCTCAACCAACACGGCATCATCGATGTTGATATTTGCCGCTTCTGTCACGCCTTTTCTCCTCAATTAGACCAATATCGCCCCAAAAAGTTCCTGTAAAAATAGGCAAAATAGGGCTAAACCACACAATATAATGGCAAATTTACCCTTTTCGGTCAATCTAATTTAACCAGGCAGGCAAATATAGGGTGAATTTAATATTTGCAGATACGCTCACTCAAATAGCCATCCGCAATATGACAGCTTTAGACAGTACTTCGGCACCTATCAAACTCAAAATGAAGGTTATGACAGCTTTTACACCTCTTATATTGCAGGATACCGTATAAGCCATATACATTAACGCGACCATCCAGACCGCCATCAGAATAATCACGATTAAAGCAAATGCGAATATGAGCACATCGGCATAATTAATCGCAACCGCTGGAGCGGCCTGGGTAAGTCTGGCCGTCAAATATTCGCCAAATCTTCGATTGGCATCGGGCAGCATCGCCAGAGCGGCAATCAGGTAAGGCCCGCGTGCCAGGGCCTGCGTACCGAGAACATCTATCATCCTGAAAGATGTACGAGACACAATCAAGCCAAAGAAAAACAGAGGAACCGCCATACATACCCAGTTGATTAGACCCTCGGCAAAGAAAAACCACAGAGGAGATTCCAGACCAGTATGGACGTCCAGCACTCCATCGAAATGAGCATTGCCGAACGAGGCAATCAATCCGCTTAACAATATAATCACTAAACCTGACAACAGGGCCTTATAGCCCGCCACAAATTTGAAAGGATTAAAGAGCCATTGGCACAGGCGGCTGCTGGTCCCGGTTTTGGGCTCAGTCGTGATTTCGTTCATAGCTTTTTCTTCCTCTCGTTTACCTCAGATTTCTCGGCGAGCTTAATGCGTTCGATAATATCATCGAGACGGTTGCGCACCGTTGGGTAGCTCAGCCGCAGCAGGCGTGCCATTTCCTTCAACGAGCCGCTTGCCTTGATAAATGCAAGCATAAAGGCCTGGTCATCGGACGAAAGCTTGGCCAACGCAGCGAGTTCATATTCGCCCTGGATTTCTGTCCGGCAATGCTCACAAACAAGGCACTTTACCATTAGTTGATTGTTACACGATGGACATCTTGTAGGCAATACTTTCATAATTATTCCTGTTTACCGAAGTTTTTTAATCCAGTCGGCTATATCTTCTATGACAATCTTTGCGACATTGCCGGGCATTGCATATTCGGCAGGTGTGGCTTTATCTTCACCTTCTATGAACAGATGATTGAGATTGTCATACCACTTAAATTTAACATTGCGTCGAGAGGACAAGGCCTTTCTCCAGAGTCGATAATCCGCCTCTGTAACCTGATAGTCCCTGCCGCCCTGCAGGATAAGCATCGGGCAGGTTAATTCTTTCGCCATTTCAGCAGGTTTGTACCCGCGCAGGTCCAGCCAGTAAGAAGCCGGCGCACTGCCAAGTGGAAGCTCGGCGGCAGGAGTCTCGCTCGATAAATTCGGGTCTTTCACCCTGACAACCTGCTGTTTGAGTTTTTCCAGATTGGTCTTTTCGCCCTCAGAAATTACGCCATCCACCGAGAAGACGTAAGTGAACTGGTCGAGGATTACATCCTCCAGGGGTCGAGCCGTGCCGGCCATCACGACAAACCCGGCAATTTTTCCGTCGAGTTTTCCAATCCTCGGAATGACAAATCCCCCCAGACTGTGGCCGAGAACAAAAATTTTATTGGCATCGATCTGGCTGGTCTTCCGTAATAATGCCACCGCCGCGAGAGCATCATCTACCGTCTCTTCCTTGACGGTAAGCGTTTTCATAAGGGCAACCATCTGAGCAGGAAATGCCTTGCTGCGCTTTTCGTAACGTAAGACCGCAATATCCCGGCTGGCCAGCCCCCACGCAAGGTCCCGAAATGGCTTGCTCAGCCCGATACTCTCGTCTCTATCTTGCGGGCCGGAGCCGTGAACCAGTACCACCGCAGGAAAGCGACCCTGGCCTGTTGGCAGAGCTAAAGTGCCCGGCAAAGCCCACTGCCCTGTTCCGACATGGACCTCTTTTTCGCTGAAAGAGGCACGGTTCACATAACTCGGCGGCTGATACGTGGTCGTCGTCTTGCTCCGAACAAAAAATAAGCCGGTAATCTGCTTTTCGCTGTCGAATACAACCTTGACGTCGAGCGCTATCTTTTCAAATTTGCAGGTTACGAATACGATATCATACTGAAGTGTTTTCTCTTCCCGAACACCAAGCTGCTCAACAAAAGACCCTACCTGAGCAATGATGGAATTCCATACTTCTTCGAGTTTTTCCGCAGGCATTACCTTTGTCATTGTGGCGTCGAAATTCGCTACCGCTTTCGCATAATCACCCTTAACAAGTAAATCCACAAAACCTGTTGCCATAGTTTCCAGCTTGCCATTTTCTGAAATCTTTTTTTCCCCCGCCCCACCGTCTCGAGGTTTAATCCCCAATTCATAAACAGCTTTTTTGGCAAGTCCAACATCATCGCCCACAAATTCCACAACCGAATTGTCGAGCTTAATGCAAAAGGCAGGGTCGCCTTTCATTTTAAGGATAATCTTGTAAATCTTCTCTGTTTCAGCAGCCGTTACGCATTCAAAAACATTCACCTGAAATGGCTTTCCATCAACAGAAAAAATTGTATTCGACAAATTCTTAATGCGGCCGCCGAGCTTCTTCGCGATAGGGACGGTCTGGTCTCGCGACACTATGAAAGAATTTTCAATTCGCCACTCCGCTGGAACCTTCCTGATTACCTTCATCGCAACGCTGTCAAGTTTTACTGCTTCAAGGTCCAGGGCCCGGCGAACCTGATTCATAAGGTTGATGTCATCGGACTTGGCAAATTCTATCACCAAATTACCATCCCGTGCCACACTGGCGGTAAATCCATTATGAGCTTCGAGAACAGCCTTATAAATCTTGTCTGCCGCGTTCGGCGTTGGGCAGTAAAAGACGTTCACCTGCAGCCGCTTACCTTCGATTAAAAGAACCGTATTCGTAAGCTTGCTAATTCTGCTGCCGAGCTTTCGGCTGATGGCCATTGTTTGAGCTTTCGATACTACGAAAGACTTTTCAACCTTCCACGCTTCAGGAAGCTTCTCAAACATCTGCTCACCATTGGCGTTTGCTTGAAATCCCCATAAAACTACAAATGCGATTAGCCCTGCCCAGAGAATAATACCCGTTACGCCTGCAATCCTTCTTACCATCTGTTTACCTCCTTATCTCGGTTTTTATCCAATTTTACGATTAGCTATCTTTATAAAGAATAATCTTAAGAAAACATTGCTCGTCTTTAACAATATTAAGTATATTTTTATTTTTGTCAAGTGAAAAATCAATATTTTTCAAATTTTTTTGAATATGCAGAAGCCAGCTTTTGACGGGGATGGGGGATTGGGTTTGTTTGGGTTTGTTTTTTTCATCGTTCATAGCTCTTTGTTCGTAGTTCATTGTTTTCAAAGAAGTTACGTTCATTTTACCTATTTTAACTTTGGGTTTGTTTGGGTTTGTTTTTCCCACATTCACCAAGTGTCTCATTTTCATAATCCTTTTGTATATCATAATTTACGTTCATTTGACTT
>SMTZ1_10015343_pt1 | contig 14675 bp, 9 predicted proteins | sample DeeMarSWOR136_30_FD_25667 | JGI IMG/M metagenome (IMG submission 25667) | reverse complement strand
TCGAGGCCGATGGCGGCGGCAAGTCGCTTTCGCGCAAGGTGTCGACAGATTACGGAAACGATGTAGCCAACTGGCAGGCCGCCACACCTTCACCAGGGATCACCAACCCTTAAACTTGAAAAAGACTCCAGCAGACCAACTTTATAAGGTCGGCTGCAATAGTGAACCACACATAGGAAACAAACATCCCATCTTTCTATCTGGGTGCTAAGCTCCACGTCGAGTGTATTGCGGGACCTTAAGCGTCTCCCCGTCCTTGAGCGCCGACTGGTGAGCAACTACACCCGGCACCGTCATAGCAAGTGCCTCATAGACATTCACCATCGGTTCGCGGTCTTCAAGGATTGATGTAATGAACTCATTAGCCAAAGGTCCATGGGACCCGCCATGTCCACCAGCCGGCATACCGGGAGGAAGCGGTGGTCGAGCTATACTGGGCAGTTTCTTCTCTGCACCATTGTATTGGGTGCCCTCCATCCAACCACGCTGACCAAAAACACGGCCTCTTTCCACTACAAGCCCGTGGATACCTTTACACATAAGCATTCGTGAGGCCCCACCCTCGCTCGTCTTGAACAGCGCTATTTCATCGGTAAAGGGATTGTTATACTTATTGGCCCCAGGTTTATAAGCGGAAAATCCCGCATTGAAGCCGACGCAGGAAACTGAGGTAAAGCGTTTGCCGGTTACACCTACGTAGTAGGCCGTTGAGTGCGTGGGATACCATAGAGGAGGCATGCCAATCCGCCATCCCTTGAATGACCCAATCGGTGTGGAATGATAGTGATAATACTCACCCTCTGAGTAGATAAGCCGACCGAATCCTCCGGCCTGGTAGATCTGTCGCATTCCATAGCAGTCGGCTCGAAAGCTGCTGGTCTCGGCCATCATATACTTCAGGCCGCTTTTCTGAACCGCTTCCAAAAGCTGGTCGGCCTCTTCGATTGAACCAAACACCGCAGGTACGGCAGTCATCACATGCTTGTCATGTTTGAGTACTTCCACGCAGTGTCGCGTGTGGCTCGGTGCATCGGTAGCAACGAATACGGCCTCGATCTTTTTGTCCTTTACCAATACCTCTAACGACTCATACGACTTATCACATCGGCAGGCCTTCGTCAATCCCTGCCGCCGCTCAGGAATCAAATCGCTGACCGCAACAACATCCACATTCGGATGATCTTGGAAACCGAAAGCCGCACCAAAACGGCAAACGCCGTAGCCAACGATTCCAACGCGTACTTTTCGGTCGGAAATGGGTTTCCAGATACTTTTTTTCTGTTCCCTTTGAGCGCTAACAGACCGCACAGGTATGCCGCCGGCCACAATTGCCCCCAATGAGATTGTCCTTAACTTCTCTAAAAAATCGCGCCGATAGATAAGATTGTCCGACATAGAATGACCTCCTTAATTCAAAATCACCCGAATATAAGATTAAGCAACCATAATAAGAATTCCGATTTTATCAAATTACTAAATCTATCCAAATCTTCAAAGAGTTTTACTATGAACTTATTCTGCATGATATTATTAGAAATAAATGATGTTCCATCCACTTATACAGTTGATATCACTTTCCGACACGTTTGATATAAACTGCCAACTCGTTCCCTATAGCAAGAGGTTTGCTCCAGGTGTGATTTCCATCGGAAACCTTTACCTCCGTTTGGCTAACTTGTTTTCCGGCGGCACAGTCAAACCAGTAAAAATCATATATACCTGCAGTCATGTGTTTTAATCCAATTTCACCCCTCAGCTCGGGCGTATAAGCGATGTAACTGACACCCGGTTGCCCCAACACGTACTTTGTGCTGCCATATTTCAATTCATCATGTGGTGTCATTTCATAAAAATTGGTCGACTCGAAAAATCGCACCAGGTGCCCACAATCCACGAGATCGCTTACCGCCGTAACAGCAATGTCCATCCCTAAAATCATCACATACGCACCGCCCATCGCACATGCCCAGCTTTTTTTGCGGGCCTGTTCACCACTTCCGTAATCCGCTGCTTCGGACATATTAAGGTTGTACCTTCCGCCCGACTGCTTCCAGGCACGAACCATACCCTCATGCAAAGTATCTGCATCCGGAACATTATATTGGATCGCAAACTGGTCGATATCAGCGTCATCGGCAAATTCCGAAAAACCCAAGCCGCTATGCTTATGCACAGCTATCGGGTGGCCGTAATCGTCCGCCGCGCGAATCTCAGAAGCAATATTTCTCACACGCCTTACACTGAAAGCCTCGCTGTATTCCTCCGCAACACACCATATCAGGTTCTTGTGATGCTTAAATCTATTAACAATCGTACGGATAAAATCTTCCTCCTCTTTGCCGATCCGATCACCCGTATTCCAAACACGGGCGCTATCATCATAGAAAAAGAAATAGATAATAATGTCGTTCCTATCCATCTCAGCAAACCAAACTTCCCACTGTTCAAGCACCTTCATATTAACACCTTTATGGGAAGTGTTGTCTACAAATGGATTGTGCGTTTTATCTCCATCACCACCATGTGAGCGCACGGCCATCAGGTAAATACAGTTGGCGCCGGTTCCTTCCAATTTTCTAATCAATGCCATCTGGTCACCCTTACGAGTACCATCCGGCTGTAACTCGCCTCGATAAAGAAAATCTTCAGGATCGCCGGGACCGCACATAAAGAACGGCCCAATCCCCTCACGTTTAAGCCACTGGGGATGGTCGGGATCTACAATAATCCGGCCGGTTCGGGGCCTGGTTTCTGTTACAGCATCTCTAAGCAGCTTCAGGGCCTGGTTGACCATTCTGTTTCCTTCGATTTTGGTGTCATTCCAGCACACTATTAAATCCAGGCCCGGCATAACAACCATTGCGCGTATGTCCCCATGTCCAAAGCATCCATATACATCGGCCGGAACATCCGTCCAATTGCGTTTTCCATCACGGCCCACTCCGTTTACCCACCACGCAAAGCTGTAACTGCCATTGTGGTCACACTGATTATTACCTCCACCTATCGAACGTTGCCCGTCAATCATATCTGCCGACTTGCCCTTCGTTCTGGGAATAGAATCAGGAAGTGGATTTGTAACAGCCAAAATTATATGTTCGGCACTGATAAGCTGTCTGTCTTTCCACTTGCCTTTACGCAAATACAACAGGCCGAAACGCGCAAAGTCACGCGGTGAAATAGCCAACCGACCCGGCCGATTACCCGTACCAAAAGCCATAAATGTGGGATTGTCCTGACATTGAAGAAGACCGGTAAGTTTAGGGTGTAAAACATCACGATCAACTGTTTTCCATGTGGAGCCATACACTTTAAGAAATAATGTATCGAAAAACAGCGCCATATTATAGTCACTGTAATCGAATGCCTCACCCGGCTGCTCCTGTACACCGTAACATGAGATTTGATTACACAGATGTTTCCAGGTAATTTTGCGGTCTTTGAAATTCAGCTTTTGATTCAGGCTTTTTAATCCTGACTCATACTTAACTATTAGTTCATTAATACTCTCTACTTTCCCTTCCTCGACAGCCTTTAATAGAAAGTGTGTGTAAAAAGGCTTTACTGCCGAAGCCACGTCTTTTCGCCTGCTCGCATCACCCCAGGTATAAACCATATATCCATGTCGCACAACACAGCCGAAGCCGCCGGCATAGTCGCTTAAAGCCTTCAATTTGCGTATATCCAAATTAACTTCATCCGGCTTCTTTGTCTCCCATTCCTTTCCAGGATACACTAATCCCGTTCCCTCCGCTTGTATCTTATAAGTTCCCAAGGTCACACTAACCATGAACACTAACAACGGAATTCTTGATCGTTTCATATTTACCTCTTTATGCTTCTTCTCCGAGTTCAAGTAAGGACAACACCAAAGATTTGTTCCTGTCATTCTTTTGGCTGCAAGTTATCTTCGACCAATGATGCCTCCAATTTCTTATGGTCACAGTCAACATCAACAAGGGCATTATCAGCAAACAGCACCTTATTACTCGGTTTACCTTTTATTGCCAGTGCCTTCGGTCGAACACCCGAAAAAAGATTACCTACAACCGTAATGTCAGACGTTCCACTGAGGGCCATACCACCTGCCGCACGATCGCTTTCAGAACGCTTTATATTATCATCGCCAATGTAGCTATCAGAAAAGTTGTTTCCCGTAACTGTGATGCGGCCGCTACGGGGACCGATTGCCAGGGCATCACCTCCACTAATGGTAAACGCATTAGCACCTACAGTACAGCCGTGAGCATCACGCAGATTGATCCCCCCTGCCGTATTGTGTGCAATCACGTTGGCACTCAGCGCAATACCGTAACAATCTCTATCCAGTACGATAGCTATGCCTTTACACTCTTCTATCATATTACCTGAGACAACCGAGCCATAGCTGTTCTCTATCACCACACCGTCACCCAAATGATCGTCCAGATTATTACCTGTCATACAGAGATTGAAGCCATCTATAAATCGTACTGCATCATGGTTTTCCTCAAATTGATTTGCCGATACGACAACGTCGTGACATCCCATCATGTTCAGCCCAGTCTTTTTGTTGTAAGTAATCAGTGAGTCGCAGATACGCGGATCTTCGTAGCAATAATACAGTTGGATGCCATCGCTGCCATGAAAGCTAACAGAAACACCATCTATGAAAATTTCATTTATCCGCCGTGCCTCGATGCCATGCCCGCTTTTCTCATTTCCTGTGATTCGGAAATTCGCAAGCCGAATCCTCCATAACTCACCCTTACGATTGTCGGCACCGCCGGGGTGCTGAAGTATCAGAGCACTTTTGCCGTTGGTGTTAACGTTTTTGATATGTGTAGCCGTACCTGCTCCCTCTATAAGCACGTCAGACGTAGTTATCTTCAATGGCTCACTAATCTCAAACGTACCCGGCGGCAAACGCACTACACCACCGTCACTTGGCAGGGCATCAATCGCCGCCTGAATAGTAGTATAACAGCTCGCATCAATAATTGGTCGTGCTCCCGACAACTGTGACTGAGCAGGAACGCCGCCCTGCACTTGACTTTCCGAGATGCAAAGGACGCCTACAACCACTACAGCAACTATTACCATGATTGTAATCCAGTATGTCTGTTTCATTTTAAGCCTCCTTGTTTAGATTTGTACTTAAATGCGCCGCAAGTACAAAACTTGCTCTTTGTCATATTGTATTATATGACTATTAACTGAATTTTGAAACCAGCATTTCCGCTCACCAAGAAGTAAGATCAGGCTGACGTTTATAAATGAACCATACATACGACAGTCACTATAAGCCATCTTCGATATCGTCTTTCGTCGTTTCGGTGCCTTAGAGCACACGTATCACCATCTCACGCTGCACCTTGTATAGGTTGCCCTTCCATTTTATAGTCTCCGGCCCGAAGGCGTGAAATATACGAATGCGGTCAGCATCCTTCAGGTCCTTTTTATTCATCGGCCGGAGTGTAAACAGGGCGCCTGTACCATAGTCCTGTCCATTCCATCGGCGTGCATGAAAAGCAGCGAAACGTGGTCCTTCGATAACAAATCCCCAGGGCGGCAGCGTGACTTTTCCACCCAATGTCGATTCAACCTGCGCATCTTTGGTCCCGAAATTAACGATAACTGTTGTTGCATCTTTGCTTCGGCCGTATGTGGCCTGCCTCAATGTGAAGTCTTCGGTAAGGAACTTAAGATTACTTAGAGTATCATGAGCAGTGACACTGTGCAGAGGACCCAGTACCTCATACGTATTTTTTATAAAAACATCCAACGGATGCACGCCATCGGCCCAGCCGTTGTCGCTGCGTGTATAGCAGGCAACATCGGGAACTGGAGTCTGCTGCTTTTCTCGTTTTCCAGTCGATTTCCAGTAAAGATGGTCGGGAAAAGAATGGTAATAAAGAGGACGGGCACATAAAACATGATGAGCTACAAATTCAGCCGCTTTATCTGCTGAGTAGCCATACTTGCCATAGCATATCTGGCAATCGTGATAGACCATTTCGAAAAAGGGAATAACGGTGGCTCCGAATTCATCGGGTTTGAGGTTATGATAGTAGCGACCGCTTACAGCAACAAGGCCCTCAAAGAAGTCACTATGGGGCAGTGCCCACTCGCGGCCGCATTCGCTGCCGAAAATTCCGAAAATATCCCGGGCATAGTCACTTAAGCGGATTTTCCACATGATATCATCGTTTCGGCCGATCGGATGATTAGGATCGTGGCATTCACGCGGCCCTACGGCATAAGTCGTGTCGATAAAATAGCTCCAGGGCGCAAAAAGCCTGTTGATAGCCGGGAGGTTCTGCGGGCGCTGGGCAAGTTCCAATTGCTTGGGCGCACAGACCATATACGCCCGGCCGCCCAGCCAGCGCCCTCCCGTGATGAGCGAGCCATCGGGGCGTTTTTCGATATATCCGGGATTCCAGCTCTTAGCATCGCGATACATATCCTGGACGTTGTCGTGAAGACAGGCAACATAATCCAGGGCCTGTATTCGTTTGACGGCATCGGCCAGTGCATCATTGCCGCCACATTCAGGATTAGCGGGCAGGTTGTCGGGGTGACGGCAGTCATAACCGCCTTCCGTCCAGCCCCCCACCATAAACAGACAGCGCTCAATTTCTAAATCTTTGCGCAGGTGCTCAGCAATCTGAGCCGCTTCGTCGAACGTCCAGCGAACCTTGACCGATTCTTCCTCGGTGCTCTGCTCATTCATACGTCGGGCGAGACACGTCCAGAGTTTTGCATCGACCGCTCCGACCATCAGCTCAACATGCGGGTCACGTCGAATCTTCTCGCGGAGTGTTACCGCCAGACCTTTCCTTTCGGCGCAGCGTCTATAGCCCGCAGCTATCCTATTCCAGTCACCTTTACCGAGCGGTGTCAAACGTACCGACTTTGCGCTGCGGCGCAGCTCAAGCGATGTTGTCAATTTTTGACGATAAGGTTTGTCTGTGAACAACGTGCTCTTAAGCTCCGGGAACACATAAGCATCATCCCAAGTCACGATCAGAGCCGAGCCGGCCTTTATAAAGCCGAGCATATTCATGTGGCACCCTTCATAGTCGGATGTGCCGAACACTCGTTGAAAGGTTTTGCCGCTGTCGGCCGGAATCAACAGCCCTTCCCGGCAGGGAACGATAACGTAGCCGCCCTCAACGTCAGTAACAACCAAGGCGTCATCGAGGACACGCATACTGCCACCAGTACCACCGTCATAACTAAGCTCAAGCGATTGCCCCTTATCAACTAAAGAGAAAAAAACAGATGTTCCCTTGCTGTTTTTCAGGCGTACAGAATTCTTATCAACAGTCTCAGTTCCCGTAAATTCACCTTCAAGCCATGCTGCACCGCCCGGCTTGGCCATGCCCTCAGAAGGCCACCTTGTTCCCGAACGCTTATCCAGCAGCTTTCAAGCTTGATGGTTTTTGCCTGGCCGACTGCTGAGATTAGCATCACAAACAAACACACATAAATAAATGTACGCATGATTACACTCCTTTTTATTAACTTTCAAAACCTCTATCTTAGTTCAACCAACTGTGCTTTGGCCCAGGCGTGACTTACATTTAGGTTAACGGCTGCCTCAAATTCAGCTTTGGCATCATCCCGCAGCACCTTGCCCAAATAGCCCAGACCGAGCGCGTAGTGAGCGGATGCCTTGCGGGCCTGTTCCGTCTGCTGTCGGCCGAATTTAGCGAAAACGTCAACATCAGCTTTCCGAGTAAGTTCTTCTTTTGCATTTTCAATCAATTCATCAAATATCTCATCAGCCCTGTCTTTTTGGTCCAGCCTGCTAAAGCACAATCCCTGATAGAACCGGGCCTCGGACCATCTTGAGGAAATTCTCTGATCGGCCACTTTTTTATAGAATTCCGATGCCTTCCCTGTATCGCCCATGGCTTCGTAAGCTGTGCCTGTATAATACGCAACCTGGGGAGCACTCCTGTCGTTTTTAGGCCTGCCAACAGACAGATTCTCGGGATATTCCGAGGCCCTTTGGAAATCACTGAGGGCTTTGTCGAATTGCCTGTTTTTAAGGTAAGAAAGCCCTCTGAGCAAATGGGCATCAACATACACATCATGGATTTCGCCCCCGCCTTCACGGACATGAAAGTGATTGTTCGCAAGAAAATCAATCGCCTCATCATATCTTCCCACTAACACCAGGACGATGATTTCACGTAGAAAACTGTCATTGCGTTCGACTACTGTTTTGTGGTTGTTCTCCAACAATGCAAGCCTCTTTTGAAGCGGCACATTTGCAACCTCGTAAAGACTATCCAACTCAACATAAAGACGAGGATCTTTATCATTGCAGCTTACGGCTTTTTCGTAAGAGGTCATGGCTTTATCTACATTGTTTTCGGTTCGGTAGTAAGCCCAGCCGAGATTGCGATGCACAGTAGCAAACAAATTGTCGATTTTTCCTGATTTTTCCCACTGCCTGATTGCCTCCTCAGGCTGAAGGTCATAGAGAAGATTACCAAGATAATAATGGGCACGAGCATCGGATGGATTGTTTTTAATGGCGGCATTTAAGGCTTCGATTGATTCGAGACGAAACGGAAAACAGTAATCGGTCGGCATCTTCGTCGCCAGAGAAAAATACTTAGAAGCCCCAGGCGTATTTCCTTTCTGTCGGTAAAAATAGCCAAGGTAATAATATATCATAGGATATGTACCTGCGAAGCCCATTTTACCTTTCACAGGACGCAAAAGGACTTCGATCGCCTCATCCCAAAAACCGCAATTTCCATAATCCACAGCGAGCTCAAGATAAGATTCCGCCTCATCCCTCATCTTTTTTGTTAAATCAGCCAATACTTTCAGTGCTCTGTTTCTCGAGCGCGTACCCGATTGGGCAAGATACAATTCATTCATTGCAAAAAAGTCAAGTGGGGATTTGTTTTGCCTGTTCGAATCGGCCAAGTTTTCGCATTATCATCGCTTTAATATTTTGAGCCTTGGTATTCAAAGTATTCGTGGATAAAGAATGATTAATCTGCTCCAGAGCGGAGGTGAAATCCCGTTTTCGACACGACAGCTCGGCCAACTGGTAATAGGCAGCCGAGTGAAATGCAGAATCCCAGGACGCCCTGTAAAACATATCATACGCTTCATCAAATCTTGCCTGCGCCCTCAGCGAAAGGCCAAGGTGGTAATACGCCTCAGTATTACCTGGTCTTGTATATTCAGCCGAGATTCTTTCAATAGCCTTTCTAAACTTCTGCTCGGCCTGTGTAAACATCGCGCGCTTATTGTAATTGATACCCAAAATTGTATTTGTTCTGCTGTCACCGGGATCTCTTTTCAAAGCTTCCTCGTAATAAGCATATGGATCTACACGTGGATTGTGTATCTGCTGTAATCGCAGGCCGGTCAGATAAAGCTGCTCGATATTTTCAATATCATTCGGAGGAGGAGGCGGTTTTACAACGTCCGGCAATTCAGGATTATATTCGGTTTTGAGGGGCTGATATGCAATTAAAGTTTCGTTTGAAGAAGAAAGTAAAGTAACCTTCAAATCCTCTTCTTTGGTACCGGCAGGGACAGTCACGTCCCGGTTAAATGGTTTTGCGGGACCAATATCGACACGCTGCTCAAGAATCGGTTTATTGCCGGCCTTTAGAAGCACTTTGGCATCTGAATAATCTAATGTGGTGCAAAAACCGGCTCTGACAATATTATTGGATTTTAGTTCAAGATTCACGGCAGCATTTAGATTCGCATTTTTAAATCCCCCGATATTTCGGACCGGATACCAGTATTGCTTAAAAGTCTTTACTTCATATGGTTTTACCCAGCTATAATCCGGCTGATTGTCGGAATATGCACCCACCATAAGCTCGGAATAAGGACCATCAGTGTCGGTAAGGATTTTATCCCACATTCGGCCACGCGGGCCGGGGCTCCACTCCCACAATTTCGCTCCGCAAACAATATGGTGATTACCCACGTGGACAACGCCGGCATGTTTGCCGTGGTCATAACCGCCGGAGAAATCCTCTTTAAGGTCCCAGGCGAAAAATGATACCGGTTCCGGGTGATTCTTCCACCAGCTAAGGTCTACTCCTTTATAGTCGACGCCCCGGTATACTTCGTTTGAAACAGGCCAGTGGCTAAAATCATTTTTCGAGTGATACGTTGCAACCTGCACCCTCGGAGGGAAAATGACCTGGTAATCATCATTTGCGTGTACGGCTACATTTGCCCAATACAGGATCGAATGCGGAACGGCGGTGCGGTTAAAAATCCTGACCGTCGCTTCCATATATGATTTATCGGGGTAGAGAGTAATACCGATTATCCATTTCATTCGATGACGGCGCTCCAATTCGCCAAACCAGATGGTCTTACTTCCGTCGGAATTCTCAGCCAGTGTATAATCGACCGGCATATAGGTTGTATTTCTGTGGTGATGAAATACACACCATTCAATACCGCCTGAAATCCAGGCACCGAGCATCCCTATCAAGGCCGGCTTAATGACATGCTGGTGATAAAAGATTTCGTAATTGTTGGTCCTGTCGACGGCAGAAAACAGCCTCCCTCCAAGCTCAGGCAGAATTGACAGCCGAATATAGTCGTTTTCAAGATACAGGACTTTATAAGTTTGCTTCTCCCGAATATCCGTTACCCTGTCCTGAAAAGGGTAGGGATAAATTTTCTTTTTCGCACCCTGATAGGACTCATTCTCATAGAACATCGGATTGAGTTCCGGTGGCTGAAGTCTATAGGTTGGAATAACAAGTGATTCTTCCCATACTTTAACGGAGGACCGGCCAAAAACGCTCGTGCCAAGTAAAATGATAATTACAATAACAAGAATGCATTTCTTTTTCATCATTTTGTCCCCTCGATAAATGGTTTCAGAAATATTTTAAACTTTAATTATATCTTTCAACGCTAACCTGAGCAATTAACAAACAGGAGTAACAGAAATCTGCACAAACCTTGTCATCTTTTAGTTTTATCAATTATCATCAATCAGCAGCTATTTTTCTCTTAATCGGTCGAGAAGTGCGGCGCCCACGATAATCGAGCCTTTAACCACCAATTGCCAATAAGAAGGTATTACCAATAGATTCATCCCGTTGTTGATAGTACCAATCAGCAGTGCTCCTACAAAAGTGCCCCAAACGCTGCCCCTTCCCCCCATGAGGCTTGTTCCCCCGATGACTACCGAAGCTATCACGTCAAGTTCATATCCTACTCCTGCGATAGATTCGCCGGCATTGAGTCTTGATGTTAGTATAATGGCACCTAAAGCAGCAGTCAAACCGGAAATTGCATAAGCGGCTATTTTAAACCGGTCTACGTTAATACCCGACAGCCATACGGCCTCTTCATTTCCACCTATGGCATAGGTGTATCTTCCCAGGCGTGTATTACGTAATACTACAGCAGCTATCAGAAGGGTAAGTACGAAAATAATGATAGGCACAGGCATACAAAAAAAATCGCCCGCTCCTATATATCGAAAACCATCTCCAAATCCGCTTATGGGCTGGCCATCCGTATAAATATGTGCCAATCCCCTTGCCACACTCATCATCCCAAGGGTTACTACAAAAGGTGTTACTTTACCTTTGGTGATAATTAATCCGTTAACAGACCCTATCAAAGCTCCTATTGCAAGTGTGGCAATTACTATCAACACAATAGGCAGACCTGCATGCTCGAAACTTGCACACAAAACACCCGTCAATGCCAGGACCGAACCGACAGAAAGGTCTATTCCTGCGGTCAGGATAACAAAGGTCATCCCAACAGCCATTACCCCATGAATAGAACTCTGACGTACTATGTTAAGCAGGTTTCTCCACGTGAGGAATGATGGGGATATTATGGAAAGGATAACAATTACCCCTACGAATGCGACATATATGCCGTATTTCCTAAGAATCATAGGCGCTCCTTTGAAAAAGTTAAAAAGCGACCTTCACTTATCTTCTCCTAATCCCGGATGAGCCCGTCCAAACAGGCCAATCAACGAACCTTATCTTCGGCCTGCTCAAGATTGGATTTATCAATTGCGATCGGCTTAATATACACTTCATTTGAGGGAGGAAGTTTGCCATCCCTTATATTCTCCACAAGAAACCTGAGCGCCTTTCGAGCCTGTTCACCGGGAAACTGCTCGATGGTTGCGTCCAGTTTCCCCTGTTTTATATACTCAAGTGCATCAGGTATTGCATCATAACCAACCGCTACAACACCTGAGGCGCTAATTCCGTGCGCTTCCATCGCTTCAATAGCGCCGAGAATCATTTCGTCATTGGCCGCATAAACACCTTGAAAGTCACCGTGTGCCTGCATGAGGTTTTCCATTACCGACTGGCCTTTTGCCCTCTGAAACTCGGCAGTCTGGCTGGCAAGTATTTTTATATTCGAACCGGCCAACTCTTCTTCAAATCCCTTTTTCCTGTCAATGGCAGGAGAAGCTCCGGGTGTTCCTTCAAGTTCTATGATATTTCCTTTCTCACCCAGCTTTTCTATTAGATATCGTGCTGCAACTCTTCCACCTTCCACATTGTCGGCCCCAACGTGAACGAGTACATCACCACCATTGACTTTTCTATCCACTGTCGCCACCGGTATTTTAGCCTGGTTCAGTGACTCAACCGCCGGGACCAAAGCATCTGCCCCTATTGGCGACATCAAAACACCTTCTACGCCTTTTACTATGAAATCCTCGATTATAGACATCTGCCTGGCTGCAACATCACCGGCATCGGAGGCAATTACCTCAATTCCGAGTTTTCGTGCCTCATCCATAACATTCTTCGTCAAATAGATAAAAAATGGATGAGACAAAGACGGCACAGAAAGCCCTATTACAATCTCACCTTCTCCTTTGGGGCCCTGCCGACAACTGCCAAACGTTATCAATGAAACAAGAACAATTATTATAATTAGTAGCACGGTTTTCTTCATTTTATCGTGTCCTTGATATACTTTAGATGTCTATCTCAAGATTGGCACTGGGGCCCCCAAACGCATTCTTTCGCGTTTGGGGAACCCCATTATATACGATTCAGGTCACCTTTCAAACATAGAATTACGCTCCACACTTGCTAAACCTCACAATACCACCATTTATCCAACACGAATAAACCGCTATGTAACAACAACTTTCGTCAAACGCCCAAAATATATGTATGTTCAACAATTCATTTGATATAATGGTCGCGCATCGTGCCTGGTTTCGAAGCCAAATGAATTATGTAGTAAATACAAGTTGAATTTCATAACAATTCGCCCCTTGTTGGAGGATTAGAAATGAAAGAGCCATTTTCCCGCCGAAAGTTCCTTAAAACTGCTGCGGCCGGAAGCGCCGCCCTGACGCTCTCGGCCACAAGCTACTCACGCGTCATCGGCGCCAACGACCGAATATCAATCGGCATCATAGGCTGCGGCGGCCGTGGAGTGGGTGCTCATATGGCCGGTGTAAACAAACACGCTGAGAGCCAGAACATAGAAATCACTGCCGTGTGCGACCCGTGGCGAATCCGTCAGGAAGTCGCTGCTGCCAAGGCAAAAGAATGGTACGGTCGCGAGGCAAGGAAATTCTCATCGTACCGTGACCTGCTGGCACTTAAGGACATCGACGCGGTTATGATTGCCTCGTGCGACCACCAGCACACCACGCACCTCAAGGCCGCCGCCGAAGCCGGCAAAGACATCTATTGTGAGAAACCACTGGCGATGAGACTCGACAGGCTCAAAGACGCCTGCGATGCCGTCAAGAAGGCTAAAATAATCGTTCAAATCGGAACACAGTTGCGGAGTCTGCCCAGTTTCACCGGGTGTCGGGAACTCTATAAGACAGGCATTCTCGGCGCAGTCGGGCGAATCGAGCAGTGTCGTAACGGCGAACGGCCATATTGGTACTCTTACGTAAAGGATGTCAAGAAGGAAGACGTGGACTGGAAGGAATTCCTGATGGACCGCCCTTCCCGTCCGTTCGATCCCGTACTGTACTCAGGCTGGTACGGTTATAGAGAATTTTCCGATGGGCCGGTTCCGGGACTCGGCAGCCACTTCATCGACCTCGTCCACTACATTACGGACGCGAAGTTCCCCACAAGCTGTGTGTGTCTGGGCGGCACATTTACGTGGAAGGATGAGAATAAATTTACCTGTCCCGACCACGTCCAGGCCCTGTGGATCTACCCTGAGGGCTTCATGGTCAGTTACTCGACAAACTTCGGCAACGGGAGTGGCAACAGCTTCAAGATATTTGGTGACCAGGGCGTGCTGGACATGGTCAACTGGACTGCACCGATATTGACAGCCGAAGGTGGAGGCAAGAGAATGGGCCGGATACGAGGCAAGAATCCTGTGAAAGAAGTACCAATGCCTGACCATTTCCTTGATTGGCTACAGTGTCTGCGAAACCGCAAGACGCCCAACGCTTCCATTGACGCCGGTTACCAGCATGCGGTCGCCTGTATTATGGCGATGCAATCCTATGATACAGGCCGCCGAACGGTCTACAACCCTGAGAAACGCGAAATCCGTGAAGGATAAAGGCAGCGAATTCTGCTTAAAAAACAAAGGAGAATACAAAAATGAACTCTTCTGATCAACTTTCTCGTCGGGAATTCATCGGCCATACTGTAAGGCTCGGGACAGCGGGTCTTGCGGCATCCTGTGCCGCTACATCACCCACA
>SMTZ1_10009648_pt1 | contig 14678 bp, 9 predicted proteins | sample DeeMarSWOR136_30_FD_25667 | JGI IMG/M metagenome (IMG submission 25667) | reverse complement strand
GAAGCCGATCTTGTTATCGTGAAAGCAAACCGCATTGAAGGTATTAATTTTGATCGTAATGATTATATTCCGTCGCTCGACTTTATTGACAGTGTTGCTAGTGCCATGAACCAATCATATATAATAAATATAAGTTCAGGTGGAAATTTGGGTCCTCATGATGGTACGGATTTAAGCGAACAGGCAATTGATAATCTTTTAACTGAGCCTAACAGTAACTGCAAAGCTGTTGTCATCTCTGCTGGAAATGATGGCGAGAGTGATGTTCATGCGAGCGGAACGTTTGGCAGCGGAATTACGAGTATTGAAACAAAATTTAATGTACCCTCATATACTCCTAATCCAGAATCTTCTGATGATCTTATTACTTTTGAAGGTTGGTATGGTGGACTTTATAATTATTCGATAAAAGTAATTTCACCAAGTGGCTACACATGTGGTCCAATAAACAGCGGACGCTCTACTGGTAAAGCAACTGATGATGGAGCAATTTATATAGACAATGCGTCAACTGGGATTAATGGCTACAACGGAGACAAAAATATTTTTATCTACATATATGATCATTCAGAATACAAAAAGGTTCCAAAACAAGGAATATGGAAAATTGTTATTGTCGGCTCTGCAGGTCGTTTTGATTTATGGCTTTCAGGTTCGTCGATGGATGCTTCAATTTCTTCCAATATCGATCGCACAATGATTGTGAGTACACCGGGTACTGCCTTTAATGCGATAACAGTTGGCTCATATATCACCAAAAAAAGATGGACTGATTTGGATGGAAACAACTTACAGCGTCCTAACCTTATCGTGAACAGTGCTTCGAGTTTCTCCAGTCCCGGTCCGACACGCGATGGTCGTATAAAGCCAGAAATTAGTGCTCCTGGAGAAATGATTGCGGCAAGCTATTCTGTTGATGCGCCCCCAGATCCAAGTGGGGTTTCTATATTTACATCGAGCAGTCCCCAATGGCCAAATGCATATATTGCGCAGGATGGTAAACATGGACTTTCTCAAGGTACAAGTTTCGCCGCGCCTCATGTGGCAGGTACAATTGCTTTGATGGTGCAACAGCATCCAAATAAGACCCCTGGAGAAATAAGACAGTCCATCATTTTAACTGCACGAAGCGATAGCTATACAGGTTCGGTTCCCAATGACAAATGGGGTTATGGCAAGCTGGATGCATTGGCTTCTCTCCAACTTCTTTCTGTAAACGATCCGTTTTCTCAAGCGACTGTTCCGACATCAATGGAATTACATCAGAACTATCCCAATCCATTTAATCCAGTGACCCTGATTCCTTATTCACTAGATAAAACATCCCAGGTGCAGATAACTGTGTTCAACCTGTTAGGGCAAAAAATTAACACACTTTTTCAGGGAATACAGAATCCAGGAGCTTATAGGATTATTTGGGATGGAAAAGATGAATCAGGAAGAACGGTTCCTGGTGGGATATATTTTTTTCAAATGACAGCAGGGAGTTTCTCACAAACAAAGAAGATGATTTTATTACCTTAGTTTTTCGTGGCTGCTTGAATTGCTCCAATTGACGAAAAATGTTAGATGTCACGAGGTTCTGTAATCAATTTAATACCATCGAGAATTTGATAAATTCGCTTTCGGGAAAGTGTACCAATTTTCTCAACTAAATCACTTTTATCTACCGTAAAAATTTGAGAGATATTGACAACACTTTGTTTTGAAAGGTTAGCTTCATTTTTTTCTAACAGCACATTCCCAGGTGACAATGCTCTTTTTAAATTGGAAGTAATTACACAAACAACCACTGTATTTATGCGACTGCGATTAAATACATTGTTCTGGATAACCACATGAGGATGACGATAGCCAGGCTCTGATCCAGATGGCTCACCTAAATCAACCCAAAAGACATCCCCTTGATTGATTACCATTGTCCCTCCACTAAACTTTTATGATGAATTTTCATCTTATTGAGAAGAGTTTGTTCTTCATTGTCTGGCAAATGATCATAAGCAGCATTAATTTTTTGAAGCAGTTCTCGATTATTTTGATACTCTCGAACAAATTGCTCTATGGCTAATTCGAGGATAATACTACTGGACAACTCCAGGTCTTGAGCAATCATATTTAACGTCTCATAGAGCGATTTTTGAATGGAAACGGTAGTTCTTGAACTTGCCATTGCTATTACACCTCAATATTAAATTGCTTAATTTGGTCATAAATAATAACATTGTAAAAAATAATTTCATTTTATGATAATAAATTTATTGATAATTGTCAATGGAAAATTTTAAGTAATTTCAACTAAATTTTCTTCAATAAAAAAGGGAACAACCGTAAAGCCTATTTCCTTTGATATGCTTCAAATATAATTTAAAAGGAAACCTGCTCTAAAAATCGCCATGCAATCTACCCGCTACGCTGACGCCTTGCCTCACAAAAAATTAACGCCGCAGCAACAGATGCATTCAGTGAGTTAATTTTACCAAACATCGGAATTCTAACTAAAAAATCACATTTCTCTTTAATGAGGCGGTGCATTCCTTTGCCTTCACTCCCGATGATAACCGCCAGCGGTCTATTCAAATCTGCTTCGTGCACACTCATCTCAGCTTCCTGATCCGCGCCTGCGACCCAACAACTATTGGTTTTCAGCCCTTTTATTGTTGTTGCCAGATTGTTGACCCGAGCGATTGGTACGTGGAAAATTGCCCCGGCAGAGGTTTTGACAACCGTGTCAGTTATCCCCACAGAACGGTGTTTAGGGATAATTATACCATGAAATCCAAATGCTTCAGCCGAACGAATAATAGCGCCAAAATTATGCGGATCCTGGATTTCATCCAGAACGGTTATTAAAGGTGCCTCTTGCTGTTCGATAGAACGATTTAAAATGTCGCTTATTGTGGAGTATGCATACTCAGAAATTATAGCAACTATACCCTGCGTTTTATCATGCCCAGCCAGGTCAATTAGCTTGTTTCGAGCCACTTCACGAATTGGAATTCCCTTGTGCCGGGCTAACTGGATTATCTTTTTATCAACAAAATTTTTATGTCCAGTAGAAAAGTAAATTTTATTGATGGACTGACCTGCTTCTAAGGCTTCAAGAACAGGATTTTTTCCACAGATAAGGTTTAGCATATAGATTGTTTATTTTTGCAAGAAAATCTAAATTGGGCTGACTGTGTATTTCAAACTTTAGACACGCTAGGTTATTCTCATTACAACGATTGTTATATCGTCATGCTGTTTGGTTTTACCTACAAATTTCTCTACCTCGCTTAATAAAGTTTTAACGACTTCAGGGGCGGTGATAAAAGATGGCAGATTTTGGATATTTTGCTCTATTCCTTCAAAATCAAACAGTTCATTCCTTTCATTCATTGCCTCAGGTAATCCATCCGTATATAATATCACCATATCCCCCGATTGCAATATTAAAGTTTTTTCGGTGAACTTCACGTCTTCTTGTACACCTAAAGGAAAATGATTTTTCTCCCCCTTTATATATAAAATTCTATTGTCTCGTTTTAGTATCGGCTGGGGATGTCCCGCATTGGAGACTATAAATGTCTTATTCTTTATATCAAGCACTCCATATAACATGGTGGTAAAAACATGTGAGTCTGTTTTCAAATACTGTGCCTTATTAATTCTCTGAAGGAAAAGACGCGGTGACTCGCCGCAGCTAACTTCGCTATAGACCATCCCACTGGTCATCACTGCGTTCATGGCACCTTTCATCGCCTTCTCGCTGACGTCAACAATGGCAATACCCAACTTTGTTTTCTCCTCATCGACCCACACATAGTCAAAAAAATCACCTCCAACCGCTTCTGCCGGTTTACAGACGCCCGAAATATCAAAACCTGCTATGATAGGAGCACTTGTTGGCATTAATCCCATTTGCGTGTCGTGAGCGGCTGTAAGTTCGTTCAAGATTCGAGCCTTTTCTATTTTCTCATGGACTCTTTGCCGAATTAACGTATAACCCAGTGCTATAATAGATACTGCTGATAGTATGATAAACCACCATGTCTTCCAAATAGGTGGTTTAATAACGATCTTAATTGAGACACCTTGTTCATTCCAGATCCCATCTCTGCTGGCCCCTATCACTTTAAAAACGTATTCTCCTGGATCTAAATTAGTATAGGTCGCAAAACGTCTCGTTCCAGCATCAATCCAATCTTTATCAAATCCTTCCATCCTATAACGATACTGATTTTGTTGAGGATTTGTGTAATCGAGTGCCACAAAATCAAATGACAAATAATTGTCTCGGTAAGATAATTCAATTTCTTCTGTACCAGCTATATCATACCTGACAATCTTATTAAATTTTTTAAATTTAGTAATAACAACAGGAGGGATATAAGGATTATCTTTTATACTATCTGGGTAAAATGCATTAAAACCGTTGATGCCGCCAAAGAACATTTCTCCACTGCTGCTTTTATAATATGCCCCCTTATTAAACTCATTACATTGAAGTCCATCATTAATATCATAGTTTCTAATAAAGATCTCAGTTTGTGGATTGAATTTTGATAATCCCTTATTGGTACTTAGCCAAAGATTTCCATGATCGTCACCTAATATGCCATAGACAACATTACTCGGCAGCCCCTCCTTTACGGTAAACCAAATAACTTTTGCCTTTTCACTATCAAACCCTTTCCTGATGGAATCGGTGCTCAGGACAAGCTTATTAAGCCCACCTCCATTCGTCCCAATCCAGAGTATGCTTCCACTATCAGAGGAATGTTCATAAATTGAAAAGATATAATTATTACTTAAACTATTCGGATTAGCGGGATCGTGTTTGTAATGCACAAACTGCTTATCTGAAGGATTAAATCTGTTGAGTCCTCCACCTTCCGTTCCGATCCATATCATTCCAGATTTGTCCTCGAATATAGATCTAACACGACCTTCACTCAAACTATTTGGATTTGTTGGGTCGTGTTTGTAATGGACAAACTGATCTTTTAATCCCTCGACTTCGCTCGGGACAAGTTTATCTAATCCGCCATAAGTACCAATCCATAGATTACCGGATTTGTCTTCTATCATGGATGTGATACGATTATCGTTCAAGCTATTCAGATTTGTCGGGTCGTGTTTGTAAGGTACAAACAGCCTTTTTTCTTTATCAAATTTGTTTAATCCATCAGAAGTCCCAATCCAGAGTGATTTTCTCCCTTCATGGCGTGATTCACAAATTGACAGAACACTATTATTGCTCAAGCTAGTTGGATCTGATGGATCGTTTATGTAATGTGTAAACATCTCTGTTTCTCTATCAAATTTATTAAGTCCGCCGCCTATGGTACCTATCCAGAACATACCATCCATATCTTGACATATTGCGTAGACATAATTCTCACTTAAGCTATTTGGGTCATAAGGATCATTTTTGTAATGTACAAACTTCTTTTTCAAGCTAACATATTTATTTAGTCCTTCACCATCCGTTCCGATCCAGAGCACACCAGATTTGTCTTCAAAAATAGACCTGACATTGTTGCTGCTTAAGCTATTGGGATTATGAGGATTGTGTTTGTAATGTACAAACGTTACTTCTTCTTTATTGGAACCTTCCCCGCTGGAATCAGGACTCAGAATAAGTTTATTAAGCCCTCCTTTAGCTGTTCCAATCCAAAGGTTACCAGCCTTATCTTCGTAAATCGACCTTATCATATTTTCACTTAAACTATTCGGATTCACCGGATCGTGGTTATAATGCACAAATTTAACTCCCGTCTTATCATATCCTTCGAATTCGCTCGGGACAAGCTTATTCAATCCATTATCTGTTCCAATCCAAAGTATGCCGGATTTGTCTTCATAGATTGCGTTGATCTGGTTATGACTTAGACTGTTCGCGACAGCAGGATCATGTTGGTAATGTGTGAAAAATTCGTGTTCTTTGTCAAATTTATTAAGTCCGTTATTGGTTCCAATCCAAAGCATACCTGTTTTATCTTCGCAAATACGGACAATATGATCACTGCTCAAACTATTCGGATTTGCTGGATCATGTTTGTAATGTTCAAATCGTTCTGTTTCACTATCAAATTTATTGAAGCCTCCATATTCTGTTCCAATCCAAAGTGCGCCGGCTTTGTCTTCATGAATTGATAGAATATGATTATCGCTTAAACTATTCGTATCAGAAGGATCAAGTCTGTAATGGGTAAATTTCTCAGTTTCTCTATCAAATCTATTGAGTCCTCCGCCACGGGTTCCAATCCACAATGTACCTGATTTGTCTTCATAGATTGCGATAATTGTGTTATTCGATATCGAGGTCGAATCACGCGGATCATGATTATATACAGTGAAGCTGTATCCGTCATATTTGTTCAGTCCATCGGCTGTTCCAAACCACATAAATCCTTTGCTATCCTGCATAATTGCCCAAATTGTCGCTTCAGATAATCCCTGTTCAATTGAGATACGTTCAAATTCCATATCGTTCATTTGGGTATAAAGGTTAAATGGTAGGTTTAAGTTGAGGAGGAATGTCAAACAGATGGTTTTAATACATCGAGTTGTTAAATTTTGAAGACTTCGGTATTCTTTAGTTTTATAATTTTCATCCATTATTTCCCCTTTCTTGGAAAAATGGAAATAAATATTGGCTATGCTTCGCCTCAAACTGATAAATATAAATTTTGATAGCTACACAGGAGTGTCGAATAAAACTTCCCATAAAGCCATAGGAGCACCTGCCCAGTCCCAGAAACTATACCCGGGGAATTGATGTTCACGAACAAGCTGCATGAAAGCTTTAGCCCTTTCAGCACACACCGAAGCAGTGGAGCAACCACCTCCGCTGCCAACCCAGCCCGATCCAACGGGAACGAAAGGAATGGTAAGCATGGAATTTGCATTAATAGCTCGTTCTAAGCGATCTTGTACATTGGGGCTGCTTCCATAATAAACCTGGGAAGCATTGATATGTGCATGTGCCGCAAAGGATTCAAAAGGAAAGCCAGGGAAATTTTGCGGAATGTCATGACTGGTTATAGCCAGACCCAAGCCCAATTCATCACACAATTGTCTCAGGCGTTCAGCGTATAGTTTAGCTTCTTTCTCCCCTCCTTGAAAGAAAGATGTGCCTTCTGGTTTCTCAGCGTCCATTAAGATGCCTTGTAACTTCAAATCATCTGCTAATTTCGCTACTACCTCAGCTTCTTTTTTAGCAGCCTCTTCAGTTTTGCAACGTGTTTCGTGATATCCCCAGATTGATATTCCTTCATCTTTAAGTTTATCCCGGACCCTGATCAAATCATCATTTATATTTCTCTTATATGGAGTTGCTCCGAAAGCGATTTTTATCCACACAGAACTCAATTTTGCTCTTTTTGCTTTTCGAACAAAATTATAGATGCCCATTTCAACTTTGAGAATTGGCATTAGTCTCCATATAAACATATTGCGCCCGGTAATAGGACTGTCATTATTCATTTTATTTCCTTCCTTAAATTTTACAACGCTAATTTTGCAATAAAAACCGAATATTTATCTTATCAATCGAAGTAAAAAGCCTTAACGGCGAGAAAAGCTTAAACAGCACATCATACCCTCTGCTCCTTAACCAGGAGCCATTTCTAATGGTCTGTTGATCTAATTTTTCATCTTTTTTTAACTGCCCCAATATAAGACCAGGTTTTTTGTAAGTTTTCAGACATTCAACATCCTCATGGATTCTTTGAGGTGTGGCTGAGGCAAACAGTACAAAATCACTCGCCGAAATGTCACTGCTAAAATTTTCAGAAATCGCTGTTGTTTTTACTGTGTCGTAATAGCAACTATCAGTTAGTTTATTGGACAAATTAGCTATCCATTCAAACTCATTACTCGTGTCAACAATAGCAATTTTGGGTCGTTTAGCAGTGGAGCGAAAAAGGTCTATCAATGATTTTTTTACTCCATTCTCACCATCATAATGTTCTCTGACCATATCTTTCTTGCCAGAGAATATAGCAGATAAATTTCTTGAGATTTGATAAACGTTTTCTTCGATTTTAACAGGCACTATTTTAGATAAGCTCTCAATTTGAGTCGTTACGACTGCTAACTCCTGATCATCCAGAATAGAAGCCATTTTATTTATTGACAGTATGAGATATTGAATGTAACTCTGAAAATATGATTTTGCATGAACAGATATATGTTGTCCAGCATAGCGTCCATAGTAGAAAATTGTCGGCATTGCCCGTACCATAAGCGTGGGGATTCCCCTGACAACATTTGGTTCTCTAACCATTTTCAAGCTCCTTTTCTAATGAATTCGAAAATCATGGCTTTCTACGTAATCTTCCATCAGGTACCAAAAATCTTCGATATCAAGAGTCATGACAACAAGGTCCCGTCGTCTTCCCCTGACATCGGTGACATGCTTTTTAAGGCGTGCTTCCTGTCGAAATCCCAACCGTTCAAATGCAGCAATTGCTGATTCCTGGTTTTCGGTCATTTCCGCCTGGAGTTTATAGATTTTGGCTCTTAATGCATGAAAAAATAGCTCTCGCACAAAGATTGTTGCCAGCCCTTTTCTCTGGTAATCGGGAGAAATCAGCACGCGAACTTCTCCCAGGTTGCGTTTCCAACCATAAGCCGGTCTAAATATTGTTCCGAGTCCGATTATCTTACCGGCATCAAACGCCAAAATTGGATAGACGGAATCATAGTTTAGATTACCAAACCGGCGCTCCACATTCTTTTTATCAGTTACATCTACCCTGAGAAACATCCTATCTGACTCAGGAATTGTTTTGTAAAATTCAAATAACGAATCCAGGTCTTCATTGACCATTAAGCGTAACTCGACCTTTGTCTCATCTTTTAATTTTACAGTTTTGGGGTATTCTGCCATTCTGTGTCTCCTGTTTAAAATGAGTTTCTTACTTGACCTGAAAACTACTGGCACCAGGTACCTTGCTGATAGTAAATGAATTGAATGAAAAAATTTTATGCTTTAATTTACAATGATTAGAAACGAACTAACAGATAAATTAACTCTTTTTAAAATAATAAATTTTATTAGAATGTCAAGTAGATTTTTAATGGATTATGGAATACTGCTAATGCCGGTGACGATATAGATATTCCCGGATAATACCAAATCAAATAACATCTTTATTAATCCTTGAAAACCTCGTTCGTCTATTAATATATCATGATCAAAATAAAATTCAAAATTCGATTAATCCAAAATTCCACTATCTACAATTACAGCAATATGCCACAAAAGAGTAATTATCATTTATGAATCGACACAAACCGTGCAATCGACCGATCATACGTTCGTTCAATATGATCTGGAAAATAACATGCTGGTAATTCCCCCAATCGAAGATGATAGCTAGTACATTCACAGCAATATCCTTTCCGGCTGCATGGCTCATAACTACAATTACATCGTTTTAAATTTGCCTGGTAATTTTTGCAGTCCATTTGTACCTCCGTCAGTGTTAAGATGTAAAGATGGACTCCACTTTGCAAGTGGCGTCCATCTCTAAGCTGTCATTCCGAACGAAGTGAGGAATCTGATTTTTACGAAAATATTGGACTTACAGATTTCTCCCTTCGGTCGAAATGACACAAAGTTATTCCCCAGACAGACACTAATTAACAATCATCATTTTTCGAGTCTGAATAAAATCGTTACTTTTCATTTTGAGCAGGTAAACTCCGGTTGAAACTTTCCATCCTTCGTCATTTGTACCATCCCACACCACTTGATGAAATCCTGCCGATAATTTACCACGCACCAGGGTCCTGACTTTCTGACCCAATACGTTATAAATAACCAGTTCTACATTTGCAATTTGTGGTATGGAAAATTTAATAAATGTAGAAGGATTAAACGGATTGGGGTAATTTTGTTCCAATTCATAGACATAGGGAATAGCATTTGCTAAGTTGGCAGAGATCGGTCCGTGTAAGGTTTTTATCCCTTGTAAAGAAACGTCTTCTAACCAATAAAAATAACTTATTTTCCTATCTACAGAGCGATCCGTAAATTGATAGGGCGAGCTACCCTGAATTAACTCATTGTTTAGTTTTAATGCACGACTTCGATCAAATTGATCTTTAATATCTCGATAGATATTGAAACCCAGATGATCTAGCTCCGATGTAGTCTCCCAGTTAATAACGATTCCACGTTTTTCATAATCAATAAAAAATGAGCTCAATTTTACCTGAGTCGGTTGAGTTAATCTTACAGCATCACATCGTAAAATCGGGAGATCATCCTGGTAAGTAATATTGGTATCATTAACCAGTTCAATTGAGGAAGTAATTCCCTCTAAAAATGAGTAAGTGCCCAAAAATTGCCAGATATTTGATGTGCTGATGCCACTTTGTTGAATTATCACCGTATCAGGCAGACCTCCTGGTGCATTGATAACATAAGGGGCGAAATTTGTCGAATTGCTGCTATTAGGTACTGATGAAGCATATACTTCATAATCCATGGAGACTGGCACATTAAACTCCCATTTTGCCCATGCATCGGGATTTGAATATTTTGAGGTATAACGAGCGCTTGCATTGATGGCATACATAGACTGGGATAGCACCCACGATGTATCTGAAGGACCATAGCTAAATCCTGAAAGAGTATCACTATCATCGACCATCAGTGTCGTGCCGATTCCGTTACCCAACAGGATGAAATTAACTTCCGGTTCATCAATATCATCGCTAAACACGGTTAATGTATCGCGGTAATTAGTTACCCCGGTTGGTGTAAATGAAATTGTCGCGATCAGACTGTCTAATTTTGGAACAACCACGGGAAAATAGCTAGGCTCATCAATTGAAAAATACGATGTTTTGACCGTCATATCTGTGATGGTTAAAGCAGCATTTCCGATATTTCTCATTTTTAATTGATAGCTTGCAGATGTGTTAATAGGAACATCTGCAAATTCATAGGATGAACCTGGCAAAGCAATGTCTGCAATTGAGGGGACATGCGTAAATTTTATTAGATCGGATCGCATGGCATATCCAGATCCAGTTCCATCATTAACAATATAGACTGAATTCATATTTCCTTCAAATAAATAATAGGTACCCACTAATTTCCAGACGCTGCCGGCTCCATTCTGATCGATATAAACCGAATCCACAGATGAACCAAAGGGGTGCACTTCTATCAAAGCCTGGGTTGCACTGTTCTCTGTTGGTGGACCGCCATAATAAATGTTATATAATCCTGAAATTGGGATATCAGGTACAAATTGACAGCGAGCGTCAGGATTGGTGCTTCGAATAACAAATCGGCTGTCCGGATTGTAGTAGTTTTCTATCTGAAAGTGAGCCGAGCTGGTGCCCCATTCTCCAACATGCTCCATATAAGATGGTGGACCATCATTGTTATTAACAATCACTGTCTCCGTTGTCCCCAGGCCCATGACATAAACCACTAATTCTGGTTCATCGATATCATTGCTCTGAATCAGGAGAGAATCTTCAAATGTCTTTTCAAAATTGGGACTGAAACGAACGGTAACTTCGAGAGATGAACGGGGATCAACATTTATAGGAAATGCGGGTTCAGCTATCGAAAAAATTCCTGAAGAAGTTTTAATATCATTGATTGTCAGGGCTGATCCCCCGATATTGTGAATTTTCAATTTCCAATCTTTGGATTGTCCCATTGCCACTTCCCCAAAATCAAAAAGTGTGCTTCGGTAATCGCAATCGATATCATATTCATCCAAAGAAGAAATTAGCCGGATGGCGTCGGCGCGGAGGCAGTAACCCGACACGCTATTGGTATCATTTCGGACTTCTACAAAACTCTCGCCACCCTCGACAAAGTAATAGATATCCAACAGGCGCCAGTTGCCGCTATTTTCATTTTGATTTAGATACTGAACATCTTCTTGCGAACCAAATGGGCTGTCCGTGTACTTAGCACCTATTCGTCCATTTTGGGTGGCAGGTACGATGAAGTATGTCGCATAATAGCCCGATGTCGACACAGTAATCATCCACTTTGCCCATTGACCATATATCCCTCCAATAATTGAGCAACGACTTCGATCGCCATAAGCTGCTGCGGAATTCAACCATTCACCACCGCCTTCGCTATAAGCCTCATCGAGGTCATCAACATAAAGGGTATCTTTGATTTGTGCCCGGACAACCGTCGAGACCGATAGCATAAAAATGAGTAGCAACGTTAATTTTCTCATTGCGAATCCTCCCTCGTTTTTAAGTTCAGTTTATTCGATTAATAAGAGTCTTTTGCTCGTTCTGAAATTATTGATTTTCAACTGGCAAATATACATTCCAGTAGAAACTTTTTCACCGTTTTTGTTTGTTCCATCCCAGGACACAGTATGCATTCCACCCGGCTGGCTTTCATTGACCAGTGTTGTTACCCGTTCTCCTAGCAGGTTAAATATGGTTAATTCGACTGGTTGAGGATCCATCTGCTGCTGTAATTGGTATCGAATTGTCGTTATTGCATTAAATGGATTGGGGTAATTTTGATATAGACAAAATTCATCTGGAGTATTTCTTCTAACAACCTCATTCTCATCAACTGAAGTGGTAACATTGAAAAAATTCACAACTCTTTCCATAATTCTATTTCTATCCTGCTCAGGATAAATAGTCTCATAAGGAAAGCCAAAATATACCAATTTCGCCTGTTTTGAACTATTACCGAAAGTCCCTTCGTATTGAATCGCAGCATGGTAGGATGTACCATCATATTTTAAGCAGACCTGGCTGCCGCCAAAAGGTTCAATGCAATCGGGCCAATCCACATTATATGTCCCGTGAGTACCATCGTCAAATTTCAAACCTGATAATCCTTCAAAAATAGAACCAGGAATTCCGCTGAATCGGTAAACTTCGGCATCATCTGAAATGTACCTTGCTTTTAAGTAATTTCGGTAAAAAGTTAAGCCGTTGTTGTAATATTCAAGATCCCAACCGATTTCAGCGCCGGACACAAATAACTGACCGCCATTTTCTAGATAGGTTTGCGCAAATGTCTGCTCCTGCCCGGTAAATGTATGATCTGCAGTAGATTCTTCCCCCAGGATCCACATCACAATAGGATAGTTATTTAAATCAATTTGATTTTGGATGATCGTTTCATTACAGCAGGAATCAAAACTTAGCCCCAAATGATCTAATGCTTTTGCATATTGGATAATATAGTTTTGGGTATTTGAATCAGTGGTCATTCGATCAAAACCATTTACAATTAATATTCCCGATGGATTGGCTGACACGCGTGTGCCCAATACCTCGCTCATAATCCCCAGTTCACCCTGGTCGTTTTTGCCCATGATTTGAAAATAGTAAGTCTTACCTGTGGGTAAATCAGAAAAAGTCTGAGACAATTCTACTGTCTCTCCCATATCTGAAAAAGTGATTCCATCTGTGCTGAATAAGACTTGATACCGGGTTGCCATTGCGACCGGGTTCCAGCTAACTTTTACCTGGTAATTTCCCAGGTTTTCGACCTTTAATTGGGGTGCCGCAATCAGCAACTCATTGAAGCGCCGCGGGGTATAGCTTCCCCAATCGACGGTTCTATGAACACATTTGGTCGCACTGCCGGATGCTTCATAGACGATAGGACGACCATCGAGTGCACGTTTGTCAAATAGGCGGACATGACTACCCGGGATGTTTAAAATGTCCCCGATTAACAGTTGAGTTCTGGCAATTTCAGTGGAATAATTCGGCAGCGTCCGCGTGCTCTGACGGGAAATTTCCCAACAGCGTGAAACAAAGGCAGAACAATCGATTCCCGACGCCCACCATGGTGTGCCCCCCGCAGCAACATAATGACAATAATGCGAACCAGCGCCGTCACCATTAGAAATTCGATCTAAAAATTTCGGAACGTTATCATTACCGCCATAAGAATAGGCTTCGCCGGTGTGCCAGCCAACCGAAAAGTCACACGGCCGATTCCCGTACTGGATGTATTCGGGATGATTAATATTTGCGGTGGTACAGTACCACTCGACTTCAATGTATTCTATCGCGTTAGAGATAATTTTATCTCTCGTGATTTGTGCTTCTAAAAATTCAACACTACAAACAAAAACAATCAAAATAAGTAATAAAATTTTTCTCATATCGATCTCTAATCTAATTTTGTTCTTCCCAACGAATCACAAAAAAGCCATCAGCCTTAATTTCTAAAAAATAAATATTGCCATTTTCATCTATCGTAATTGGTTTAAATGGCGTAACCAGGTTTTCATTTTCAATTTGAACCGTGATCAGAAATTGTCCGTCTTTGTCATATTTATCAACTTCAAAATATGGCTTTCCATTGTTAGAAAAAAGTTCTTTTCGAATGAAAATATTTTCACTTTTATCGGTATCAAGAAAAATAATGGAACCTAATTCATTGTGAGTGGTGATCGAAATGGTCTGGCTTTTACCAGAGCTTCCACTGTCGATTAGCAGATCACCGCGATGTGGATCAATCCAGCGAGTTTGAATTCTAATACCTGGTGTTCGAGAACTGATGCCCTGTTGTATCGATCGCAATTGTTTGGTTTGAGACCTAACGCTGACATTAAATTGTACCTGGTCAACTGTCTGGACAAATATTTTATGATCTGAAATTCGCAAGCCATCAATAAATTCAATTTTGGGGCTGATTTTCGTTTTTTCGATGA
>SMTZ1_10004088_pt1 | contig 14678 bp, 15 predicted proteins | sample DeeMarSWOR136_30_FD_25667 | JGI IMG/M metagenome (IMG submission 25667) | reverse complement strand
ACACGGGATAATGTTTCTTTAAAGGTGAATGCTGTTATATATTTTCGGGTCATGGATCCTACCAATGCTATAATAGAGGTTGAGAATTATCTTTTTGCCACATCACAACTAGCCCAGACCACACTGAGGAGCGTTTGTGGTCAGGTGGAACTGGATGAACTCCTGATAGAAAGAGAGAAGATAAACACCCAACTTCAGGGTATTCTCGATCACCATACCGATCCGTGGGGGATAAAGGTGACAATCGTTGAGGTGAAGCATATAGACCTGCCCCAGGAGATGCAGCGGGCCATAGCCAAACAGGCCGAAGCGGAAAGGGAAAGGCGGGCTAAGGTGATTAATGCGGTAGGCGAATATCAGGCCGCCAATCGTTTGGCTGAGGCAGCGGGCATCATCCAGAAATACCCTGAGGCACTACAGTTGAGGTACCTGCAGACCTTAAAGGAGATATCATCGGAGAATGATTCCCATACCCTTTTCCCCATACCCATAGACCTCTTTAAGCCCTTTTTAAAGAAGAAACAAGAATGACCAACCACAATACCTTGTGGGCAGCATTTTTTAATGAAAAATCACCTTTCTACTATAAATCTCAATGGGGATACTTTCTCTAAGGGTTTTGTTTAGATTTACAAAGCAAAATCACTACTCTCGATCTACACTTGCCCCCGATTGCAGATCACTGCTATGCTTCCGTGAATATTAGGAACTTGAAATCCTGAGATATCAGAACGATACATGAATGAGGAACTAGATGATGTTCGGCTGGAATGATGGCAAGTATTGTTAGCTTTTGGCCCAATCCCTCCCACCACAAGATATTGATTTTGGACTTGGTTTTTTATTGACCAAAAAATAATCTTTTTATATAATAATAAAATCCTTCCAAACCATAAACCTCTAATTAGTGAGGTTGCTTCATAGAGAAATGTCAAAAATATATAGTTCTATCACTTATCCATTTGGTTATTTTTCTATAATTTTTTTAGGGAGTGATTAAAATGCGACTACGAAAAAAAATAATGCTTTTGGCGATTTTTGTTTTCGCTTTTCCTTTTGTTGCCCTTGCTAATGATGCAGAGGTTTACGTTGTGGCTACAGATGATTCCAGCAATAACTATTATATGCGCAGCAATGATGACGGTACGTTTTCAGATCAGGAGGATATGGGGCGGCCAGATGATTTTATGCCTTGTTATGGAAATGGGATTGGTGACTTCGACAACGATGGTGATTTTGATTATATCCAGGCGGTTGGATCATCGGATACTTACCCTCAAATATACCTTTACGAAAAACTTGGTAATGGAAATGATTTTGCTGAACCAGCGGTAATCGGGGTATGGACTCAAGGGTATTATCCCATGGATATGCCAGTGGGTGACTTTGACGAAGATGGAAATCTGGACTTTATTCTAACACATTACGGGAGCAATAATAGTGAATTGTATCTCGGAAACGGCGACCTGACCTTCTCAGCAGCTATAATACTTGAAAACACCACTTCAGATCTTGCTCTGGGTGCAGATATAGCCGATTTTAACAACGACGGTCATGCCGATTTTGTTTCTGCCGAATGGGGTGGATCTAGTTTATATATCAACTTGGGAAATGGGGATGGAACTTTTGATACGATCACGCAGGAACTAAATACTATTTACTGGTATTGGGGTGTCACTGCTGCTGATTTCGATAGTGATGGGAATGTGGATCTATTAACGACCGAAAACAATTACCTAGATTTCTATAAAGGTAATGGAGATGGTTATTTCACTTTTAATAAAAGTATTGAAGTAGATTATAATACCTATCCTATTGATAATTATGATTTCGACGGTGACGGTAGGCAGGATTTCGTTGTAGGGAGAGAAGAGCATGTAGATGTATTTCTAAATATTGGAATTGGATCTGCTGATTTTTTATTAGAAAATACATATTCTGGTGGAAGCGGTAATTATCGTCTCAATATATCAGCACCTTCATCAGCACCTCCATACGTCCAAAATGTTGAGCCTGTGGCTGTGGCAGAACCGTATACTCAGGAAGTCACAGCAGGTGATGCTGCCATTTTTGATGGATATGGATCATATGATGACGATGGAGATATTATCAGCTATGTTTGGGATTTTGGTGATTCTAGTGAACCCATAGATGATCCAACACCTTCTCATGTCTATCATAATGTTGGAGTCTATACTGTTACACTCACCGTGACGGATAATAAAGGGGCAACTGACAGCACAGAGGTGGAGGTATATGTTTCGGCAATTCCAGTATCCATTGATGTTATGCCAAAAACGATTAACCTCAAGAGCAAAGGAAACTGGATCAGTGTTGCCATATCCTTGCCTCCAGACTATGACGCAACTCAGATTGATTTAAAAACCGTCGGAATTAGGTCAGGTGACTCAGGTTTGATAATGGCCATTAATAATCCAAAATACGGATTTGTATCAAACATTGAAGGTAATAACATGCTTAGGGTAAAGTTTGATCGAGCTGCTGTTGCGGACGCTGTTCCTGTTCCTGCAGATGAAACAATGCTTTATGTTGTGGGGAAAATATTCTATAATGGTAATCTAACAGATTTTGAAGGTTTTGATATAATCAGGACTATCATGAATGGTAAATGATTTAGGGGATTTACTATATCACACTGTATAGATTTAAAATTTCTTTAATTTTAGGCAGAGTCAGAAAAGGCTCTGCCTTTTTTATTCATGCCCCAATATACAGTAATGACCTTATGTTAACTTGATTTAAGTGTTCTGCTATAAATCTTAATTTGATCTCATATCTAAAAGATTCATATTACTTTATGAAATCTTCAATGTTTTTTCTTCACTGAATTGAAAAAAATCTTAAAAAGTAATTAAAAAATTGGACTTGGTTCCATAAGGGTGGCAAAAAAGTGGCAAAAGGATTTGAGTGGTTTTAAATTTATAACCTGCTGATATTATTTATAAAGATTGGTGGAGGCGGGGGGAGTCGAACCCCCGTCCGAGAATACTCCGCTTAAGCATCTACATATATAGCCCGATATTATAATCTCACCCCTGGTTCCCTATCAGGCAAGGTTGCCAGTGGGCTAACCCGTATAAAGGTTTCGCCTCACCGAGCTACAGGTGAATCGGATCGGCTATCCTGCTATTCGACGTCCTGATCAGTCTCGCAGGAAAGACGGACCGGACGTTAGCCTCGTGTTTTACGCGGCTAAAGCGTACGCATAATCATCTGCGTTTGTTTTAAATCCACCCGTTTTACGAGCAGGATGGAACCTCGATATGCAACTTAAGCTTCTTTATCCCCGTCGAACCCGTTTCGCCCCCTTTCAAGGAAGGTTGTTAGAATTTTTTTCCTATATATTATATACATAATTAGGGCCTTAGTCAATAATTACGTCTCTTTCTTGCCTGCTCAATCTCCCTTTTCTGCTCCTTTTCCTTAAGGGTATGTCTTTTATCCACCTTCTTCTTGCCCTTTGCCAGTCCCAGCTCGACCTTGGCTCTGCTATTAGAGAAATAGACCTTTAAGGGGATCAGGGTGTAGCCCTTCTCTTTGGTTTTTCCTATCAGACGTTTTATTTCCTGCTTATTGAGGAGGAGTTTTCTGGTCCTTTTAGGGTCCAGATTAAGATTATGGGCAAAAGGGTAGGGCGTAATGTGCATATTGTAAAGAAAGACCTCTCCATTTTTAATCCTGGCATAACCGTCAACAAGGCTGGATCTCCCGTCACGAAGGGATTTAACCTCCGGCCCTAAAAGCACTATCCCGGCCTCCAAGACCTCGTTTATAGAATAATCATGGAATGCCTTTTTATTCTGGCATACAATCTTTTTATCCATAAAAGTCAGCTGTTTTTCTGGGATATATTCAGATGGAGCCCTTTTTCATGGATTTCCGGCATTAATGTTTCTGTTTTTTCTGTTATAAATCTCTTCACTTCTCTTGAAGTTGTCAATTTTAGGATCTCCGTGAGGTCTTCCATGACCTCTTTTTTAGAGAGAGATCTGATCAATTTTTTAAGCGACGGGATATTGCCGGCATTCATGCTGAGTTCATCAATGCCTATCCCCAATAAAAGGGCGGTGCAAAAAGGATCACCGGCCATTTCGCCGCAGATGGCAACCTCAATGCCTGAATCCTTTGCGGCCTTGACAACATGCATAATCATCCTGATAACAGCAGGGTCGTAAGGCTCGTACATGTAGGAGACGTGTTCATTGCCCCGATCAATAGCCAGGGCGTATTGAATAAGGTCATTGGTACCGATACTGAAGAAATCCACATGTTTTGCGAGGATATCAGCCACGGTTACGGCGGAAGGGACCTCGATCATGGCCCCGATCTTAATATCATGATCATAGTCAATATGCCTTTTTTCAAGATCATCCATAACTTCGTAGGTGATTTTTTTTACATCGAGAAGTTCCTGCAGACCGGATATCATGGGAAACATCATCTGGACCCTGCCATAGGCGCTGGCCCTGAGTATGGCACGCAATTGGCTCCTAAAAATCTCTGGCTCTTTCAGGCAGAACCTGATAGCCCTTAGGCCAAGTGCTGGATTGATCTCCCTTGCAAAACCATGGTGTGACAAAAATTTGTCTCCTCCCAGGTCAAGGGTCCTTATTGTGACAGGATGTGGTGAAGTAATCTCGGCCACCTGCCTGTAATCTTCAAAAAGTTCCTCTTCGGTAGGCATCTCCTTGCTCAGCAGATACAGATACTCTGTCCTATAAAGGCCGATGCCTTCCGCGCCATGATCCTTCGCTGATGCAACCTCTTCCAGGAATTCGATATTGGCTTTAATCGATATCTTATACCCGTCAACTGTTTCTGCAGGCAGATGACTCAAGCGGAGGATACTTGAGGCATACCTGTCGTAATAGATCTGTTTTTCCTGATAGCCAGTGATAGTATCTTCATCAGGATCTATAATTACCTCACCCTTGTATCCGTCCACAATCAGGAGTACGCCATCCTGAACATGATTAGTCACAGATTCGAGACCCACTACGGCTGGGATTTTAAGCGCCTGTGCTATTATGGCCGTGTGTGAGGTTTTGCCCCCCATGTCGGTTATAAAACCCATCACCATTGAGGTGTTCAGTTCAGTGGTGTCGGCGGGAGACAGATCATGAGCTACAATAATCACGCGCTCATTAATCTTTGAGAGGCTCTCCTGTTCCTTTCCAGCCAGGTTTCGCAATATTCTTTCGGAAAGATTTTCCACATCATTAATCCGGTTTCTGATATATTCATAATCTATCTCCTCAAAAAGTTGTCTTATTTTTTGAACTGATTTTTTCAAGGCCCATTCCGCGTTGATCTTTTCTTCCAGGATAGTTTTGATGGTGGCATCTGAAACCATGCTGTCATCAACAATCATCAGATGGGCGTCCAGGATAAAGGAGTGCTCCCTGATCTTATCCGACATCTTATTTTTCAGGTCGATGATCTGTTCTTTGGTCAGTTTAAGGGCCTCCTTAAATCGTTCCACCTCTTTATCGATCTCTTTTCCATTGATAAGGTACTGGTAGACAATCTTCTGTTTTGATCTGTCTATCAAACGGGCCCTTCCTATTATTATCCCCTGTGATACAGCTATGCCCAGCAATCTGGTATTTTTTATATTTGTAAGATCAGTCATTTGCTCTCGTCGAATCGATTCTTGAAAAGTAGGCTCAATCTTTTTAATAATTCCTCCGAGTCTTCACCAACGGCCCTTGCCTCCACCTCGGTTCCCTTGGGGCACGCAAGGGTGAGTATAGAGAGGATGCTGGATCCATCTACCTCTTCATGGCCATCCTTTTTTAAGTAGAGTTCTGATTTATACTGTTTTGCCAACTCTACAATCTTGGCAGCGGAACGGGCATGAAGACCAAGGTCATTAACAATTTTAAGTTTTTTTATCTGCTCCATATATCATAATTATAAAAGTCTATTTGATACCTCTTTCAATATAATCTTTTTGGATGGTTTTTGCCATAATTTTATGATTCCATACCCTTTTTTATAATCAGGCCTTCCTTATATACTGTCCTGTAATTTAGACTGAATTCCTTTGATAATCGCGTCGCTATCTGCTTTACGCCCATCTTGTTTTCACGCAATAATCTTTTAATAATATCACGGGTCTTATTGTCCATGAAATCCTCATTTTCTCTTTTTTCCGCGCCCGCCAACACCACGGTGAATTCGCCCTTCAAAATGTGATCATCAAGTTCTTTTAATATAAGGCTTACAGGCCCCCTTTTTATTTCCTCATATATCTTTGTCAATTCCCTGAGGATAACCAGATAGCGGTCTCCGAGGATCTCGTTAATATCTTTAAGCATGGCCCTTATCCGGTGAGGCGCCTCATAAAAGACCATACATCTTCGTTCTTGTGCCAACTCTCTAAGTTCTTTTTTCCTTTTTCCGGGTCTATTGGAGAGAAAGCCCAGGAAAAGGAATCTGTCCACATGCAGTCCGCTCACGGAGAGAGCGGCTATTACAGCTGAAGGCCCGGGAATGGGTGATACCCTTATGCCATTCGCAAGAGCCATATTAACAAGTAATGAGCCAGGATCTGATATAGATGGTGTGCCGGCACTGGTAACCAGGGCTATATTAGAGCCCTTTTTAAGCCTTTCTATCAGTTCAGGTCCTCTAGACCTTTGATTGTGCTGATGATAACTTATCAACCTTGTTTTAATATTGTAATGGCTGCAAAATCCCCGGGTTTGACGCGTGTTCTCAGCGGCTATCAGGTCCACATCTTTTAGGATCTTTAAGGCCCTTAAAGTCACGTCCTCAAGATTCCCGATCGGTGTAGAGACAATATACAGGGTGCCGGGCTTGGCATTTTGAATTATTGATCTTTGATTGTATTTTTTCATGTCATTTACGTTATATAAACGATGTTTGCTACCTCCCCCTCGAACCCTTGACCACTCTAATGCTTAATTATTACATATATTCCAGGTCAAAGGCGTTGGGAATAACCTCAATCTCTTCCCTGTCACCTTTTATATTTATGGCAATAGCGTCAAACCTCGCCTTTACGTCGAAGCAATTATTTTCCTTCATATATGCAAGGGCCACCTTGGATATCTGACGAATCTTCCTCTTATTTATTGCCTCCTTTGCGAAACCGATTGATCTCCCTCTCCTGGTCTTGATCTCTATAAAGACAAGGCAGTCGCCATCTCTTGCGATAAGGTCGATCTCCCCAAGGGGACAACGGTAGTTTTTGGCAATAAACTTATAACCAAGCCGCTTAATCTTTTTAAGGGCCAATCTTTCCCCCAACTCCCCCAAACTGAGTCGCTCTTTCGTCAAATCAACCGACCCCCCTGAAGGTTAACCTGTGGATAGGGCTGGGGCCGTATCTTCTAAGGGCCGCTAGATGTGCCGCTGTTCCATAACCCTTATTTTTTTTAAAGCCGAACTCGGGATACAACATATGATATGAACGCATTATCCTGTCTCGATAGACCTTAGCTATGATAGAGGCCGCTGATATGCTATGGCTTAACTGATCTCCCCTCTTTATGCATCTCTGAGGGATAATAACCGGTATCTTATTGATTCCATCAATAAGGGCATATTCTGGGGCAGGATCAAGGTATGAAATGGCCTGTTTCATGGCCTCAAGTGAGGCTTTAAGGATATTGGACTCATCAATAGCCCTGTGGGAGACGACTCCTATCCCAACAGCGATGGCATTTTGACTGATGACGTAAAATGCCTTTTCCCTGGCCCTTTCCGTCATTTTTTTGGAATCTTTGATCCCGGCTAATATTAATCCCATTGGCATAATAACAGCAGCTGCGACAACTGGCCCGGCAAGAGGTCCCCTGCCAGCCTCGTCAACGCCTGCTATTAATGCGTATCCATCCTTTCCGGCAAGTGTCTCATAAAATAACGGATCAACCGGTTTTGGGGCAAAAGATCCGGGTAAAAGGGATTGGTTTTTATTTGAGATTATCAATATTCTTCAAAAAGATGTGGTTAGGTCCTTTTCTCTTTGATACGCGCTGCCTTTCCTTTAAGCTTCCGCATAAAATATAATCTTCCGCGTCTGACCTTGCCCTTGGATATGACCTCAATCTTCTCTATCGTTGGTGAATGAAGCGGGAAGACCCTTTCTACCCCGATTCCGTAGGATACCTTGCGTACTGTAAAGGTAGATCCTGTGGTCCCTTTTCTTTTGCGTATGACAAAGCCTTGGAAAACCTGAATCCTTTCCTTGTCCCCTTCCTTTATCTTGGCATAAACCTTTATAGTATCGCCGGTCTTAAAATGTGGGATATCTACCCTCATCTGTTCTCTTTCGAAATTCTGGATAATATCGTTCATATCTCCTCCTAAAAACCTGACATGATAACTATCTGATGCCCGCAAGACGGTCAAGAATGATCCCAGCCGCCGTCCTTACAGATAGGTGATTATAATCATTTTTTCCTCTTATCGGCTCCAACATGAAATCGGCCATATCGATGACCTCTTCATGAAGGCCCCACGCGGTTCCAAAAAGGATAAAAACAGTCCTTTCGGAATTTAAAATCTCTATTACCCTGGAAAAGCTTATTGATGCCCGGGCCCTTTTGGAGGCGTCTGTCGCTATCAGGATTGGTTTCTCGCCTTCAATCTCTAGTATCTTTTCTGTTGCCTCTTCGAGTGACCGGGCAACATATGTTATCTTAAAAGCCTCTTTTCTATTGATGTTATATCTTGCGCCATAACCATTTGTCCAGTGAAGTATTATTCGCTCAGCAAGAGTCCGCTGGTCATCCAGGGGCGTTATGACAAAAAACCTCTTTACGCCATATGTCATGGAAAGCCTTGACAGGTCGTGAAGATCGAGATTTGTTATGGCTGAGGCAATTATCTGATTATTCTTATTATAAACAGGGTAATGAAGCAACCCGATATACAGCCTCATGAAATCACCCTTATTTCTCTTCTAATCCCGCCTTTTTAAGGAGGTCGGGTCTCCTTTCGCGCGTCCTCTTTATTGATTCTGCCCTTCGCCATGCGCGTATCTTTTCATGATCCCCGGAAAGAAGGATTGCCGGAACCTCTTCGCCCATAAAGATTTTTGGCCTTGTATAGTGAGGGTATTCGAGCAGGCCGTCTTCAAAGGTATCTTCCAGATTGGACCTCTCGCCACCCAGGACGCCGGGAACCAGCCGGCTTATCGCATCAAGGACAACCATTGCCCCCGGCTCACCTCCGCTCAGGATGTAATCGCCAATAGAGAGCTCCAAATCAATGTGATGGGCTCTGATCCTTTCGTCTACACCTTCATATCGGCCGCATACTAGTATCAGGTGTTTCCACCTTACCAGTTCCCAGGCCATTGATTGATCGAATCTCTTTCCTTGGGGAGTAAGGAGAATTACCAGCGATTCGCCCTTTTTCCTGTCCAAGGAGCTTAAAGCCCGATAGATAGGTTCCGGCTTCATAACCATACCGTTGCCGCCGCCATAAGGGCGGTCGTCTGTCACCTTATGGATTCCCCTGGCAAATGAACGGATATTTATAAGCCTGATATCCAATAATCCGCTTTTTACGGCCTGTCCAAGAACTCCCTCCTTGAGGAAAGGCGAAAAAAGTTCAGGAAATAGGGTTAGAATATCAAACCTCATTTAGATCGAGTAGCCCCTCCACCTCATATATAATTATCCTTTTATTCTTGAGGTCGATTTTTTCAACTACCCCATGAATAGCGGGGATCAGGTACTCCTTTTTCCCTTCCTTTACAACAAATATATCATTGCTGCCTGTGGGAATGATCTGCTTTAATGTGCCTATGCAACGTCCTGAACTTAGAAATACCGTAAGACCGATTAATTCGAACCAGAAATAATCTTCATCGCCCTCACGCCTAAGGAGATCCTTTTTTAGAAAGATTTCTGCCCCGCGATATCTTTCCGCATCTCCCAATGAATTCAGCCCTTCAAGTTTCATTAAGAAGACGCCTTTGTGGGCCTTCAGGGATGAGATCTTGTATTCAACGAGCTCTTGTTTATCCGATTTTAATAAAACGGTTCCAACATTAAGAAATGATTCTGCGGACCTGGCATAGGACAGGATCCTTAGGAGGCCTTTCAGTCCCTGAGGTCGAACCACTTTTCCAATGAGGATCAGATCTTCAGAAGAAACATCTATCAAGGCTACTCAATAATTTCTAAGACAGCCCTCTTCCTGAGTTTAGTGGAAGCAGCGCCTAATATGGTTCTAATGGCCCGCGCTGTCCTTCCCTGTTTGCCTATAACCTTCCCCAGGTCCTCCTTGGCTACCTTTAGTTCAATCACGGAGGTCTGTTCACCATCTATCTCAGTTACAATTACCTCTTCCGGTTTATCCACCAACGCCTTGGCAATGTATGCTATCAAATCCTTCATCTCCATAATCCTCCTCCCAGAATTCCATGGCACATTCCATTAATTAGTCGTTGTAGAAACCTTAAGCAACCCCTCTTTCCTCAGAATTGCCCTTACGGATTCCGAAGGGCTCGCGCCTTTTTCCAACCAATAGTTGACCCTATCTTTATGGATCTTTATCTCTACGGGATTCTTCATAGGATTGTATGAACCTAATATCTCCAGGAATTTTCCGTCACGTGACGCCTCCGAATCAGCCGCTACTAAACGATAATATGGTTTTTTATTTGCACCTTTTCTTGTCAGTCTGAGTCTTACAGCCATTTTTAATCTTGATACCCCCTTATATTGTAAATAGTCAAAATATTTTGTAACATAAATTCAAGAAGGGCTAATGGAATAATGATGACATACCTCGAAGCCCTTTGCTTGTGAATTGCTCCATCATCCTTTTTGTTTGTGTGAAATTCTTCAACAGCCGGTTAACATCCTGGATATTTGTGCCGGATCCCAGCGCTATCCTCCTGCGCCTGCTTCCGTTTATTATCTTGTAATTGGCCCTTTCTTTTTTCGTCATGGAATTGATAATGGCTTCAACCTTTTTCAACTCCTTCTCGTCGGGCTTTAGTTGTTTCAACTGTTTTATCTGACCTATCCCGGGGAGCATGCCGAGAATCTGTTCAAGGGACCCCATCTTTTTTATCTGGCTTATCTGTTTTTTAAAATCTTCGAGGTCAAACCCTCTATTTTTCAGCTTTTTCTCCAGGTCCAATGCCTCTTTTTCGTCAAACTCTTTCTGGGCCTTTTCAATCAATGAGAGGACATCTCCCATACCCAGTATCCTAGAGGCCATCCTGTCCGGGAAGAACGGCTCAAGCGCGTCCAGCTTCTCACCGACGCCTATAAATTTAATAGGTTTATCAGTCACCGCCTTGATAGAAAGGGCCGCTCCTCCTCTGGCGTCACCCTCCATCTTGGTGAGTATTATGCCAGTAATGCCGAGGAGCTGGTTAAAATGGCTAGCCAGATTAACCGCGTCCTGCCCTGTCATCGAATCCGCTACTAGGAGGATCTCGGATGGCTCGATCCTGTTCTTGATTCGAACGAGCTCCTCCATAAGCTCTTTATCTATGTGGAGTCGTCCGGCAGTGTCAATGATCAGGACATCCGAACCCCTTGATCCTGCGCTGGACAAGGCCTCAAGGCATATGTCCTCCGGTGTCATCTTATTTTGGGATTCGTGGACAGGTATTGAGATCTGAGCCCCCAATCTCTTCAACTGTTCCATTGCTGCGGGCCTGTATATATCAGCCGGCACGAGACAGGGATTTCTTCCCTGTTTACGAAGAAGCAATGCCAGCTTGCCCGCAGTAGTAGTCTTTCCCGATCCCTGAAGGCCGACCAGCATAATGACAAAAGGCGTTCTTCCCGTAAGGTGAAGAGGCTGGCTGGTGGTCCCCATTAACCTTGTTAGTTCTTCATTGACTATCTTAATAACCTGTTGTCCTGGGGTCAGACTTTCAAGGACCTCCCTGCCGATTGCGCGGCTGCGAATATCCTCAATTAGTTTTTTTACAACCTTATAGTTTGTATCGGCCTCAAGCAGTGCAAGACGTACCTCTTTAAGGGCGTCTTCAATGTTGCTTTCATTTAGTTTGCCATGACCCTTTAATTTTATAAAGGTTTTATTTAACTTCTGCGATAAGTTATCAAACATAAACAAAAAATCCTAATCATTACAATAATATATAAAATATATTTTTATAATCATTTATTGTCAAGACAAATTAGGGATCTATATGTTGTAAATATTCAAAATTGATTGTTTCGAAGACCCCCATCCTGACCTCATCATAATTTTAATCTTGCCAATATAGCAAGGATTTTAATATTGTATGCCTTATTTAGACGATAAGGATTCTGGCATAAATCATTGATCCCTGGATAGCGGTCTAAGAAGGGCCTTGCTCAGAGGGCCGTAGCAGTTACCAGAAGGAGGCTGAAAAAATAAGTGAAGATAGACGATGTTAAAAGTGAACTTGAAGAATTAAGGGAGAAGATAAGCTATCACGACAACCGTTACTATGTGCTTGATGATCCGGAAATATCTGACGCGGAATATGATCGTTTATTCCAGAGGTTGTTGGAGATTGAAAGGGCGTATCCCGATCTTGTGACTGCAGATTCGCCAAGCCAGCGTGTCGGTGCGGGCCCTTTGGATACATTTACCGAAATCCCTCATAGTATTCCGATGCTTAGCCTGGAGAACGGCTTTAAGGATCAAGACATACTGGATTTTGATTCTAGGATAAAAAGATTCCTTCATTATGACTCGCCCGTGGAATACAGTATAGAGCCCAAGATGGACGGTCTGGCAGTTGAACTTGTCTATGAAAAGGGAAGGCTTGTCACAGCGTCCACAAGGGGAGATGGCAATGTCGGAGAAAATATTACAAATAATATTAGGACAATACACACAGTCCCCTTGACGCTCATGAGGTCTTCGGACGGCACGCCGATCCCGGATATACTGGAGGTAAGGGGCGAGGTGTATATGGAGATCAATGCCTTTAAGAGCTTGAACAGGGAGAGGTTAGAGATGGGTCTCCAGCCATTTGCCAATCCCAGAAATGCCGCGGCAGGTTCATTACGGCAACTTGACGCCCGGATTACGGCTAAAAGGCGGCTTAATATGTATTGCTACGGGATCGGGCAAATTAGCATAAGACCGTTTAAGACCCATTACGCCTTGATGATCTATCTTCAGAACTTGGGCCTTAGGATTAACAGGCCTTATATAAAGGTATGCCATAATACGGATGAAACAGTAGCCTATTGCCATTATCTCGAAGGGATAAGAGAACAATTCCCATTTGAAATAGACGGGGCGGTCATCAAGGTCAACCAGCTGGATCTCCAGGAACGGCTCGGCCAGACCGCAAGGAGTCCCAGGTGGGCCCTTGCGTATAAATTCAGGCCCGGTCAGGGGACTACAAGGATCTTGAAGATCGATGTGCAGGTCGGCAGGACGGGGGCTTTAACGCCGGTGGCCCACCTGGAACCGGTTGAGATCGGCGGCGTCACGGTCAGGAGGGCGACACTGCATAATCAGGAGGAGATTGAAAAAAAGGACATAAGAGAGATGGATTTTGTCATTGTCCAGAGGGCGGGAGATGTCATACCCGAGGTGGTCAAGTCAGTTCCATCAAAAAGGGACGGCAGAGAGAAGAGATTCATAATGCCGAGCAGATGCCCGGCATGCGGCGCGGAGGCAGTAAGAAAGAAAGGTGAAGCGGTACTGAGGTGCCCCAATATTAACTGTCCCGCCCAGGTCAGGGCCTCTTTAAAACATTTTGTCTCAAAGGACGCCATGGATATTGATGGTCTGGGAGATAAGATTATCTCGCAGATGCTTGAAAAAGGCCTTGTCAAGGAGGAATCAGACCTGTATCGCCTGCGTTTTGAAGACCTCATCAGGCTCGATAAGGTGGAACAGAAGGCAGCGAATAATTTACTTCAAGCCATTGAAAAAAGCAAAAAGACAACCCTTACGAGGTTTATAAACGGCCTTGGGATCAGGCATGTTGGCGAACATATAGCCGAGCTACTGGCCCATCATTTCGGAACGCTCGGGAGATTGCAGGAAGCGACAATAGAGGATCTCCAGTACGACAAGGAGAGGGGCACCGGGGTCAAGGGCATAGGCGAAACAATCGCCAGAAGCATTGTCTCGTACTTTGAAGATGAATCAAACAGGGAGTCTATTAAGAGGCTGCTGAAGGCCGGGATACAATTTGAGAAGGCCAGATCACCAAAAAGCGCTCCTCATGAAGGTAAAACCTTTGTCATAACAGGCGCGCTGAGTTCCATGAAACGTTCAGAGGCAAAGGAACTCATTGCACGTCATGGTGGTCGGCTCTCTTCTTCCATGACTAAAGGCACCGACTTTCTTGTTGTAGGGGAATCCCCTGGCTCCAAATTAGAGAAGGCAACGGAAATGGGGATTACTATACTTAATGAGGAGCAGTTTCTGGAGATGTTGAAATAAGGAGTCAAGGGCATCGCGCATAGAGCAGAGTGCATGGCGCATAACGGAGGAAGTCTAAAGGAGAATATCGAATATTGAACAGGGAACGTGGAATTTCGATGAGAAGTAAAACTTCAACATTGGTTATTCCCTGTTCAACATTCATAATTCAAAAAGTCTATTTTTCGTAAAAAAGTTAAGGTTTCTTGATATTATAAAGAGTGATGTTATATGGGTAACGTAAGGGTTCGGATGATTATCAGCGGCAGAGTCCA
>SMTZ1_10032061_pt1 | contig 14679 bp, 13 predicted proteins | sample DeeMarSWOR136_30_FD_25667 | JGI IMG/M metagenome (IMG submission 25667) | reverse complement strand
GCTGCGCTATGCTCACAAGTAACTCTCTGGATCTTTCATAAAAGACTCTCGGCAGTTACGGTGGCAGAAGTAGTAGTTCTTATCTTGATACATAGAACTTGCTGGAGCCTCAGCTGGGTCCACCACCATTTTGCAAACCGGATCGATAGCCATTGATGCTTCGGGAGCCTTCAGGGCGGGCTTTATGATACGGGTTATTACCGGGGTAAGCCTGCCGTGGGCTGACATCCGTGCTCGCCCCAAACCACCCCATGCCATATCCCCAGCCCATCATGCCGGGGCCATGTCCCCATTCATAACCTCGCCATTGGGCCAGTACCTCTTTCAAAAATGTGAGACTACTATCCATCTCCGCGCTCCTTTCTTAATATAGATACGCCAGAATCCCACCAGATGATGGGGCAACAATTACTCCTCATGTAGTGTCCCAATAAGAACAACCCGTTCAAGCATATCCTCGGCATGGGGGGCTTGCCTAAGAGCATCGGTCAGGTCCCGGCCAGCATGGTGCCCCCTTCTTTCGTGATTTTCTCGCGTAACTGAGCAAATTTGGTGCCAGCCATTTTCCATGTTGATTTCAGATAAAGGGGCTCGTTGCCCAAAACCCTAATAAAAAAGGCCAGTTAAGGTCATGCCTTCAGTGGTCTTAAAAAATGATTCTGACCGATTTGTCGCGAGTTGATTAGCCGAGAGGTCGAGGAGGCTGTCTAAATTTAGACCTGACTACCGGGGATAAAGGTAATATTATACCTTTATTTCATTAAGTTATGGTGTAGTCTAATTTTAGACTTATATGTATGATTTTTCTACAGACTGGATCAATTACTGGAGGGTACCATCAGCTTTCCATACAGGGTGCTACGGGTGATTCCCAGCTTTTTTGCGGCCTGGTATTTATTTCCCCTGGCCTCCTGGAGGACCTTGAGGATAAGGTTTTTCTCGGTGTCCTTAAGGGAAGAGATATCCGCCTCTGCCGGAGGAAGGCCTTCTTTCAAGCTATGGGGGAGATCGGTTTGGGTAACTACCTCCCCTTTGGCCAGGATCACCGCATGCTCCACGACATTTTGCAGTTCCCTGACATTGCCCGGCCAGTCATAGTCCAGAAAGATCTTCATCACCTCCTCGGAAAAACCTCTCATCGCTTTGCCATTGGCAGTGGAGTAGATCTGAAGAAAGTGTCTGGCCAACAGGGGAATATCGCCCTTTCTCTCCCGTAAGGGGGGGACCACTATGGGGATTACGTTGAGCCGGTAGTAGAGATCCTCCCTGAATCGACCACCCATCATCTCCTGCGCAAGGTCACGGTTGGTGGCTGCGATCACCCGTACATCCACCTTGAGGGTGTCCTCTCCCCCTACCCGCTCAAATCGTTTCTCCTGCAATACCCTGAGCAATAGAAGCTGGGTGGTGGCAGGGATCTCCCCGATCTCATCCAAAAAGATGCTCCCCCCATCTGCCAGCTCGAATCGGCCCCTTTTTCTTCTGATAGCACCGGTAAAGGCCCCCTTTTCGTGGCCAAAGAGCTCGCTCTCAAGCAAACTCTGGGCATAGGCAGAGCAATTGGCTACCACAAATGGTTTCTCTTTACGGGTGCTTAAAAGATGAATGGCCCGGGCAATGAGCTCCTTTCCGGTGCCACTCTCTCCCTGGATGAGGACCGTGGAGTCGCTCTGGGAGATATCCTGTACCAACTCATAGATGGCCTGCATCCTGGGGTTCTTGCCCACGATATTTCCCAGGCCAAATCTATCCTCGAGGGCCTTCTTTAGGGTTTTGGTCTTTTCTTTTTCTGCCTTAATTTCATCGTACAGGGATTTGAGACTCTCATAAGCCTCTCTAAGCTCAGAGGTCTTCTGCCTGGAGTCTTCAAAAAGCCTTGCATTCTCAATGGCTACCCCCACCTGATGGCCGATACCAGTGAGCAGCTTTAAGTCCTCGGACGAAAAGGGGCGGAACTCTTTGCTCGCCACGTTCATCACCCCCACCACCTTGTCTTTGGATATCAAGGGCACGGAGGCATGGGACGCCATTGTCTCCCCCTCCGCCAATGATCTCGAAAGCCGGGGACACTCCAAGACCTCTTCAGTGATGAGCGCCTCCTTTCTTTCCATGACATGGAAGCCGATACAATCACCCGGAGGGGTCTCAGTCTCCTCTCGAATGAACTCCGGGGGCAGACCTACGTGGCTGACCAGGGTCAATGTATCATTTTGAGCCTCCCTCAACAATATCCATCCTGCCTTCAGGCCCATCACATCAAGGACTGTCTTGAGGGTATCCGCTAAAACCTTGTCTAGCTCCAAGGATTGGCTAATACTGGTGGCAATTGCATTCAGGGAAGAAAGCTCCCGGTTTCGTCCCTCAAGAGCTTCTTCTACCTGCTTGCGCTCAGAGATGTCCAGTACCATTGACCTGCTCTCAGTGATCTTCCCATCACGATCTCTCACCGGCTCAACAGAGAGGCTTATCCAAATAGCTCGGCCGTCGTTGTGCTTCATCTGCAACTCAACGTCCCTTATTGATTCCCCTGCCGTGAAACGCTTGAAGACCTCTTTCGCCCTGGATTTACCATGTGGTGTATCAGCATAGAGATCGAGAATTTTCATCCCCATCATCGCTTCCCTTTCATATCCGAGCAACCGCAGTGCCGCAGAGTTACACCGTAAAACGGATCCATCAAGGGCGCTGATGGAGAAATAGGCATTCGGTGCGTTCTCGTACATATCACGATAGCTCTGTTCACTCTCATGCAGCGCCTCAGCGGCCCGCCTTCGCTGTATGGCTAATGCGTAGAAATCTGCGAGACGATGAATCGATTCCAGATCTCGATCCGTATAATCCTCGGATTTATTGGCCAGGGCAATTTGACCAACCAACTCTTTACCGAGCATCACCGGTACTGATAGGAAGCGCCTTATAGGTATGTGTCCTCCAGGGATTCCAGTAGATGCCTTGTGTGTCTTCGGTGAATTAGTAACAAAGGCCTCCAGAGTATTCAGGGAGTGCCCCCAGAGTGCAGGGTACAGCCCGTCTTTTCCTCGGGGGAAGGCAATTCTCTTATTCTCTTCGGAGACCTTGCAAAGGTGTTTCATCATCTCAGTGAGGGTATGTGCAACGCTGTCCCCAGTGCTGGGGTCGATGGAAGAAACATAGCCATGCTCACTGCCTGTCAGGCTCTTTGCCTTGTCTAGGACAGTGGTGGTAATAGTTTCAATTGATGCCCACGGAGAGGTCAAGGGCTTATATAATTCAGAGAGGGCGGAATTCACGGACAATTGCCACTTCAGTTCCTCTTCTGCCGGATGTCGCAATTCTTTCAGGTGCTGTCCTTTTGCTCTATCTTTTTTCATGGCCCAGTCCCCAAAGCGATATAGTATGTGGGATTCACAAAGTGGGATATGGTTTGAGGTAAATATAGCATAAGTGTCGTTTGAATTTCAACTTTTTACCCAAAGTAAGATCCCCCTGTGACCTCACATCAATACGGACAGACAGCCTTTGATTAGCCTCGCTGGAGTGAGAGAAATATCTGGATCTTGCCAGAAAAAGGAAAAACCAGGCTTTAGGGCAAGAAAACATGTTTGTGTGATGAATATACATAGGGCCCACTATCCTGTAGGATTCTCTAATGCTATGGGTGTCATAGTGTATAAGACTACAAGATAACCTTCAGGACCCCATCAATTTCCCGCAGAGTACTCATGATTCCAGAGGCTTCGCCTCGCTTCAGTGTCTCGACCTTAATCTCCGGTAACCTTTCGTACAACTCGTCGAAGGCTCCCCTTACGTCCAGGTCGTTGTCCATTTTGTCCGCGACCGATGTTGTGGACCATCTGCCTGAATTTTCTCAATTTATCGACTGCTGAGCTCATGTCCTCATTTGAATAATTGAGTCTTTGACGATAGTGGCCATAGATAAGAAAAAACCTGATCTCCTTGATACCGTAGCCCTGTTCCAGGAGCGTGTCTATATAATAGATATTCCCTTTGCTCTTTGACATCTTCTGTCCATCTACATGAAGGTGATGGCAATGGAGCCAATATCTTGCCATGGGATATGGCCGTATGGATTCGAGGATTGCCCGTGTATAGTCATGGTGCCGGAAAAGGTTATCAAACCCGCCACAGTAAATGGAAAGGGTCTCACTGAAGTGCTTACAGATCATACTTGGATCCTGGATGTTCCAGGAAGGCCTCCCTTTTCCAATCCTTGTATCCCAGTAGACTGCGTCGCCTCCTTTATATCCATGCCACAGGATGAAATCCCCCAGGTTCCACCGCATTCCTGGGTACGTATCTCTATGAAACCGCCGCTTTTTGGCGGGCCATTTGGCCATATCAAGTCCGTAGAGCTCACGTTGCCATGGTACCAGTAGGCGGCCTTCAGGTCGAGGAGCAGGTCTATGATCTCAACTGCCTGGTCAACGGCATCAGAGGCCTTAGGAAGGTAATCGGGCATCTTCATCTTCAGGAGATTCATTTCCTCTATGAACTTCCTGATATTCTCCTCTGTAAGATGGGTTACGCTTCTCCTTGTCCTTTCAGCCTCTCTAAGTGCCTTGTCCTCGATATCTGTGAAATTCATCCCTCTATTGACAGTATAACCTGAATATCCCAGGTATCTAACCAAGATGTCTTCAAATAAAAAGGTTCGGAAGTTTCCAATGTGAGACCTTTGGTAGACCGATGGCCCACAGGTAAAGATGTTAATGACCTCCTCATTTGCTGGCCGAAATGTCTCGATCCTTTTTCCTAATGTATTGAATAACTTCAGCATGACTGTATCCTTAGCGAAGACACCGTAAATCACGAAACATATTGAGAAGCTCGTTATGCCTCAGCACATAGTCGGGGTTCTTTGGCTTGCCAATTCACGCCCCGGCCAGCTTTTTGGCAATGGTAGCGACATGGCGTCCCTGGAACCGGGCCATACCCAGCTCGTTCTCGCTCGGCATACGGCTGCCATCGGGTGCCGCGATTGTCGTAGCACCGTAGGGACTACCTCCGCTTATCTCGTCCACAGTAAACTGGCGCGTCTCGGTGTAGGGCATCCCCACGATGACCATTCCGTGATGGAGCAATGTAGTGTGGAAGCTGGTGATAGTTGTCTCCTGTCCGCCGTGTTGAGTGCCGGTGGAGGTGAAGACACTGCCCACCTTACCGACCAGGGCATTCTGTGCCCATAGTCCCCCGGTCTGGTCGAGGAAATTACGCATCTGAGCACACATGTTGCCGAACCGGGTGGGCGCACCAAAGATGATAGCATCGGCATCAGCCAGATCATCGGGCTTGGCTCCAGGAATATGGGCGAAGGCTTCGCGCGCCTTCCTGGCCCCTGACTTCTCCAACACCTCATCGGGGACCAGCTCAGGAACCTGAAGCAGCTCCACCTTGGCTCCTTCCACCTCCCGTACACCTTCGGCTACGGCCTCAGCCATCCTATAGACGTGACCATACATGCTATCGAAACCGTTGTAGCCCGAGGAAGAATACATACAGGGCCAACAGCATGGCCAAGAACTGAATGATAGGATGAATAACAAGCATGTCATGTATCCCCTTACGGGTTCTACCAGTTAAGGGCTGCCTTTAATGCAGCGAGGTCTGTTATAGGTGTCTTGCAGGCATACCCCTCGCATACGTAAGCCGTGGGTTGATTATTTACCGAGCCCATGGCCTCCACAAAGGGAGACAAGGAAGCAAGTCTTTTGCCCTCCGACCCGTGAGGCCGCAGCAGCAACACCTTGTTGGGCAAAAAGCTCCTCTGAACAGTGTTGATCATAACCTGCGTACCCTCAAGGGAAGGATCTCCGGCAATAACAATCTCCTGGCTCGGGCCGACCATGAACTCAAGGGCGATCAGTAGTTGAGTGTAACCCATGGGGTGATCATTAACCTGCCCGGAGAAGGCTCGAAGCAATTGTGCAGCCCTTTGCTCCAGGTCGATACTGCCGGTCATCCGGCCCAGGCGCAGGAAGTTCAGGGCCGCAACCGAGTTACCCGAAGGAATGGCCCCGTCATGGATCTCCTTGGTTCGGGTAATGAGAGATTCGTTTCCTTTTCCTGTAAAATAGAGTCCGCCGTCCTGTTTATCCCAGAAAATGCCTATCATCGCCTCATTCAGGGCAACGGCCTCCTCAAGATAGGGAATCTCAAAGGTGGCCTCATATAATTCGATCAGGCCCCAGACCAGGAAGGCGTAGTCATCCAGGTATCCCGGATAGGCTGCATTACCTTGCCTGTAGCGGCGAAGAAGCCTGCCCTCGGCGGTCCTGAGATTCTTCAAGATGAAGTCGGCAGCCCTTCGGGCCGCCTCCGCATACCCTTGATCGCCAAAGGCCTGGTATCCTCTTGCAAGGGCGGCAATCATAAGGCCGTTCCAGGAGGTCAGGATCTTATCGTCTTTAAGGGGGTGAGTCCGTTTCTCTCGGATATCAAAGAGCGTGCTTCTGGCATCTTTGAGAGCCGCCTCAAGTCTTGTCGGATCCATACCCTGTTTTTCCGCAAAGATTTGAGGGGACATAGGCATATGGGGAATGCTGCGGCCTTCTTCAAAATTGCCTGCCTCACTGATATCAAAGAGGCGGCAGAAGAGATCGCCCAGCTCCTCTCCTAAGTGCCTCTTAACCTCCTGGGGCGTCCAAAGATAAAACAGGCCTTCCTTACCTTCACTATCGGCATCCTCTGCTGAATAGAACCCGCCGTGGGGAGCCATCATATCGCGCAGCACATACGTGAATATTTCGCTGGCCACCTCGGCAAATTTTACCTTCCCTGTCACCTGATACGCCTCTATATACGCCATGGCGAGCAGGGCCTGATCGTAGAGCATCTTTTCAAAGTGGGGGACCAGCCACTTCTCATCCACTGAGTAGCGATGGAAACCAAAGCCGATCTGGTCAAAGATGCCGCCTCTTCTCATGGCATCTAGGGTTTTTTCAACCATTTCTAAGGCCCTGGAATTATGGATGCGCTTGTCCCATCTCAGGAGAAAGGTCAGGTGGTGGGGCGTCGGAAATTTTGGTGCAGTGCCAAAACCGCCCCAGCTTGGATCAAAGGCCCTCTCAAATTGTATGTAGCCCTTTTTCAGGGTTTCCGAACCCAGGGCTTGAACCGATGCACCTGAATCTGGCCTGGCCCGTAGGTGATTGGTGATCTCTTTGCTGGTCCTCAGGAGCCGCTCACGATCTCCCTGCCACAGAGCCGCAATCTGGTTGATGATATCCATAAAACCTGGCATCCCCATCCGGCTCGACTTTGGAAAATACGTACCCGCAAAGAAAGGCTTGCCCTCAGGTGTCATGAATATGGAAAGGGGCCATCCCCCGCGTCCTGTGAGTGCCTGGCACACCGACATATAAATCTTGTCGATATCTGGGCGCTCTTCACGGTCTACCTTTATGGCGATGTAGTTTCTGTTCAGAAGCCGGGCAACCTCCTCATCCTCAAAGGACTCGTGTGCCATCACGTGGCACCAGTGGCATGTCGCGTAGCCAATAGAAAGGAAGATGGGTTTGTCCTGCTTCTTGGCTGTCTGGAAAGCCTGCTCACCCCAGGGATACCACTCCACCGGGTTTTCGGCATGTTGGAGAAGATACGGGCTCTTTTCATACATTAAACGATTTGAGGTCCTTTTTGGTTTTTCATCAGCCGGGTGCACAGGAACTCCTAAAGAAAACGTTACAAGAAAAGCCGGTAACCACACCGCAGGCTTAATCCTCCCCGTTGCCATATAATCTCCCTCCTGAGCCAATTCCCTGAAAGGCATTTTCAGAAAGGAATCACTGTCAATATCCAGGGCCTCGTCAACTCACTGTAATTATTCTAAGCGAATCTGCATCACCCACTTGTCCGGGAGATGCCCCCTCTGTGAGTATCACCCTGTCTCCTTTTTTTGCTAATCCAGAATCCTTTATTAGTTTCATTATCACATCATGCCAATCATCAACTTTATTTTTTATCAGAAACGGGTGAACCGCGTAAGATAAGGCCAAAAATCTGTACGTTGGTTCATAATTGCTGAAGGACAGAATCCAACAATCAGGCTTAAATCTGGAGATACGACGAGGTGTACTGCCAGTGTGTGTAGGCGTCAATATAAGGTGTACCTTTAACGCATGCACGGCTTGAATAGCATTCAGGGATACAACATCCTCAGCGCTCACTCTCTTACGACCAAAGTCACCTCTGAAGTACTCCTCTAAATCCGATGACCATTTTACGGCTCTCCGTTGGCGCTCAATAGACACTGCAATTTTAGCAATCATCTTTACCGTCTGTACTGGATATTTGCCAATAGCCGTTTCTTCAGACAGCATGACAGCATCCGTACCATCCAGAATAGCGTTTGCAACATCTGCTACCTCCGCCCGGGTTGGGCGAATGTTCTCTATCATAGATTCCAGCATTTGGGTTGCGGTGATCACTGGACGCCCCAAGAGATTTGCCTTGCGGATAAGTTTTTTCTGAACCGCAGGCACATCTTCTATGGGAATCTGCACCCCAAGATCGCCACGAGCGATCATAATCGCATCTGCCACATCCAATATTTCATCGATGTTTTTGACTGCCTCCGCTCGTTCAATTTTCGCCACTACATAGATAGATTTACCCTTTTTTCTCGCAAATTCTTTGACCTTAAGGATATCGTACGCCCTTTCCACAAATGATATGCCAAAGGTATCCATCCCCTGTTTCAATCCAAAATCAATTAGATCGAGATCCCTGTCTGTAACTGCTTCTATAAATATTTTTGCCCTTGGGAGGTTTAGTCCTTTGTGGGATAGTAAAGGCCCACCAATAATAACTTTGCACCTCACGTCATCATCCGATACTTCCTGAACCCTTAACTGCAAAAAGCCGTCGTTGAGAAAGATGAGGCTACCTTTAGACACGCTCTGTGGCAATCTCTTGTAATCGACAGGTATAAGCGAGGCTGTACCAAGGATATGCTCAGTAGTGAGGGTGACATGATCATCTTTTTTCAGTACAACCGGTTCGTTCTCCAGTGTGCCAACGCGGATTTTAGGACCAGGGAGGTCAATCAGGATTGTAACTACGCGGCCCAACTGTGAAGCAAGAGAGCGGATACGACGTATATTTTTTCTATGATCCTCAATGTTACCATGAGAAAGATTGAGCCTAGCTACATTCATGCCACTCCTCATCATTTCTTTGAGAACAGAGCCTGAAGAACAGGCTGGCCCAATTGTGCAAACGATTTTTGTTTTATGACCGGATAGCTGCAATTTTTCACTCCTTTTCAAAAACCACAACCTGCTCGCTTCTCATCTCGATGCCGAATAGCTTGAAGATATGTCATGAGGTACGCATTTTCTCAACTCCATTCAGTCCAAAGATCTAAGTCTTCCCCGAATTACCCTAGGTTCCAAAAGATGACTTAGGTAGAGTGAGCACCAGGCCGTTCATATCCTGGCCTGTTACCTAAGCTTATTTTCCAGGCTGATCTTCCCCACAAAAAGTGGACTAGTTTTCTTATTAACTTACCAGTTGCTCAAATTAAAGCGGAGAGCAAAAAAAGGTCATTGCGGTCGGGCCACGCGAGCTTATTGGTTATTATAGATTAACGTCCCAAAAATAGGTCTTTTTATGCCCTATATCTTCTTTTTTGCCCCCAAAATGGTTATTATAAAGGATATCTCTCGCCATTGATTCCCGTCAATAATCCTCTTTTTGATAGCAAAAATGGCGATATAGCCCCGAAATAGGGGCTGATTATTACCATAATGTCAATCATTTGAATCGGTTAGCTTGGCCCGACCCCCCCTTTTATTGTTACACGCTGATTTAAGTTTCGTGATGGAAAAAGCCTAAGATTCTGTAATCTTTTGTGTAATTTTATTTTTACAGTAGTTGAATACAAATACCCCAACTAACCCACAAAATACGGTTGACAAAAAGGTCGCTAAAAACCACCAACCGAAAGGATTCCAGCCTTTTGTCGTATCTAAGTGGTAAAAAAGAATTCCACCTCCTAAACAACCGGCAATCATTCCGGTAAGTACAGAAAGAAAATATCCATATTTCGTGTAAATTAATCGATATAAAGTATTTTGCATTCTTTACGGCTCAGTGTAACGTTCCGGTTCAGCGGCGGCGGTACGCCGTCCGCTGAAACCGGTTGTTAGTTGAACGTTTTTTCGCCGCCCAGTCATAAGCGCTCGAAGACGTTTATGCCACGATCAGGCGAGGTCGAAGCGGTCAAGGTTCTGGGAGTCCTCACATCCGTAGACTTCCGCCAAGGCCCGGAGCTGGGAGTTCGAACCGAAGATGAGGTCGACACGGGTGCCGGTCCACTTGAGTTCGCCGCTCTCGCGATCACGACCCTCGAACACGTCTTCGTCGTCCGAGGTTGCCTTCCACGCCGTGCTCATGTCGAGCAGATTCACGAAGAAGTCATTGGTGAGCGTCTCCGGCCGCTTGGTGAAGACGCCGTGCTGGGACTGTCCGAAGTTGGCATTCAAAACGCGCCCGATCAACCAGCAGTTCCTCTGCCGATACAGCGTATTTGGTTTTGAGGTAGTTACGGAACCCGTCTGCAGCCGGTTCGAGTACGGCGAATGACGCCACGTCGGTTTGCTCCTGGGACGCATCGGTGCGTCCCGGCGTGAAGGGAACGATCACATCGTGACCGGCATTCTTTGCTGCTTGCTCGACACCTGCGCATCCACCCAAAACAATCACGTCAGCGAGCGAAACCTTCTTCCCGCCTGACTGAGCGCTGTTGAACTCTTTTTGGATTCCCTCGAGGGCCTGCAGCACCGTCTTCAGTTGGGCCGGCTGGTTGACTTCCCAATCCTTTTGTGGCGCGAGACGGATGCGCGCCCCGTTCGCACCGCCGCGCTTGTCGGAGCCGCGGAACGTGGACGCCGATGCCCAGGCGGTCGAGACCAGTTGCGAGATCGACAGTCCCGAGGAAAGGATCTTGCCCTTGAGCTCTGTGATGTCCTGTGCGTTGATCAGCTCATGATCGATTGCAGGAACCGGATCTTGCCAGATCAGTTCCTCTGCCGGGACCTCCGGACCGAGATAGCGCGAGCGGGGGCCCATGTCGCGGTGGGTCAGCTTGAACCACGCCCTGGCAAAGGCGTCCGCGAATTCCTCGGGGTTCTGCTGGTAGCGCCGCGCGATCGGCTCGTAGATCGGGTCGAAGCGCAGCGAGAGGTCAGCCGTGGTCATCATAGGTGCGTGCCGTTTCGAAGGATCATGGGCATCCACAACGGTATTCGATCCGGCGCCATCCTTGGGCACCCACTGGTAAGCGCCGGCCGGGCTCTTGACCAGCTCCCACTCGTATTTGAACAGCGTGTTCAGATAGCCCATGTCCCATTTGATCGGGTTCGGCTTCCAGGCCCCCTCGATGCCGCTGCCGATCGTATCGCCGCCCTTGCCGCTGCCGAAGCTGCTCCTCCAGCCGAGTCCCTGCTCTTCGATGCCGGCGGCTTCTGGTTCAGGACCGACCAGCGCGGCATCACCGGCGCCATGGCACTTGCCGAAAGTGTGCCCGCCGGCGACGAGCGCGACGGTCTCCTCGTCGTTCATGGCCATGCGTGCGAAGGTCTCGCGGACGTCACGGCCGGAGGCGACCGGATCAGGGTTGCCGTTCGGGCCTTCCGGGTTCACGTAGATCAGGCCCATCTGCACGGCGGCGAGCGGATTTTCGAGATCCCGGTCGCCTGAATAGCGTTTGTCGCCAAGCCACTCGGCCTCAGAGCCCCAGTAAATGTCTTCTTCCGGCTCCCACACGTCCTCGCGCCCGCCGCCAAAGCCGAAGGTCTTGACTCCCATCGACTCCAGCGCGCAGTTGCCGGCCAAGATCATCAGGTCGGCCCAGGAGATCTTGCTGCCGTATTTCTGCTTGATCGGCCAGAGGAGACGGCGCGCCTTGTCGAGGTTCACGTTGTCGGGCCAGCTGTTGAGGGGCGCCAAGCGTTGGGAGCCGGATCCCGCGCCCCCGCGGCCGTCGCCCATGCGGTAGGTGCCTGCGCTGTGCCACGCCATCCGGATGAAGAGGGGCCCGTAGTGACCGTAATCGGCTGGCCACCAGTCCTGCGAGTCAGTCATCAGCGCATAGAGGTCCTTCTTCAGGGCCTGCAGGTCGAGTTTCTTAAATTCCTCAGCGTAGTTAAACGCTTCGCCCATCGGATTGCTCAGGTGAGAGTTCTGATGCAGAATCTTGAGGTTCAACTGGTTCGGCCACCAGTCCCGGACCGACGTGCCACCGCCGGCGATGGGTCTTTTTGCCCCGCCCGTTACCGGGCTTTTGTTATCTTGATTCATAATGTTACCCCCTTTTGTTGTCTAAGTTTATGCACTGTAGTGCTATGACTATAGTGCTTTGTTGCCCATCTAGCTAACACTCCGGCTGAGAGGCGCGAGTTTATGAGCGTGCTCTGCGGGTTAGGTTAGGTAACATTGAAACCCAAGGACTTGAGCTCTTTGGCCACTGGTTCAGCATCCTCACTCCTCAATCGCAGAACTACCAGCCAGTCATCTCCCTCCTGCTCAGGTGGGAGGGTCATCATACTCAACAAGACCGTTTTATGCTCATCGAGGACTTCCATTATCCGCTGCATATTACCAAAGTCTTTAGAAGCCCTTATGTCTATTCTCTTGCCCTTCTCTCGTACCCCCAGGACCCTGGTCATGAGCCTGACAATATCTGATTCGGTGACAATGCCCACGAGTCTCCCGTCTTCCACGACTGGAAAGGCACCATAGCCCATCTCTTGTCCCAAGTGCAACGCCTCCTCGGGCGGCGTATCAGGAGAGATAGTATAGGGATTCTTGACCATGATATCCTTGACGGTCATCTTGGCCAGAAGGTAGTGCAACTCATGGATGCTCAGAGAGGTAGCAGGCGAAGGTGATGCCTCGAGAAGCATGTGCTTGGTGACCAGGCCTACCAGTTTATCCTTTTTCATAACCGGCAGTCTTCTAATCTTGTGGGCCTCCATTATCTTTCTTGCATCGTGGATTGAGGTACCCTCGGTAACAGTTACCACATTGGTACTCATAAGGTCTCTTATTTTCATTTCATCCTCCCTTTCTTTTCTTATGTCCAGGAAAACAACTCCACTGGACCATTGGCATGGCACACACCGGTGCTCGCACCATCAGAACTGGTAGGCAGGCAGAGCGAAGAATTCGGTCTATAGCCTCAACATGGGGCAGCACACACTCGGCCAGCCCCGAGCCGGCCAATGGGACCATAATTTCTTGATACATCGTTCTCCCTCGTTTTCCACAGATTGATAGAATGAATTGCCCTGACCTCCTCGGCCAGATTAACCGGCAGCAGTAGATATTATCCCTGTCGCCTGCCGAGGCGCTGATGCTCCTTAAACATACACTTGTTCATGACTACCAATAGCCCGGCGTCTCTGGCCTTCAATGCCGCTTGCTCATTAATAATCCCTTCCTGCATCCACACCACCTTAGCCCCGGTTTTGATTGCCTCATCAACAACAGGCATCACTTTTTCCGAGCTTCGGAATATGTCCACTATCTCTATAGGTTCGGGCACAGAGCTCAGGTTAGGGTAACTTGTCTTGCCCAATATTTCTTGGGCATGGGGGTTAACTGGAATTACCTTGTAACCATGCATATCAAGATAGCTCGCTACCCTGTGGCTCGGTCGACTCGGATCGGGTGATAAACCAACTATTGCAACAGTGCGATATTTGTTCAGAATGTTTGCTTCGAGCACAAAAACCTTCCCTTAAAGGACAGCTCGCTCATTCTTCAACTCAGAGATCCGATCTGGTAAAGCGTTTCAGTGTGGAGCGAAGTCCTATTTTTACGCCACTCTTCGAGGTCTGCTCCTCGCCAGCCAGCACCTGGAAGATGCGCTTTCCTACGGGCTCATTGGTGTCTTCGTGGGGTTATGATAGACCTCCCGAATCTGGGTCTCAAATTCCATGGCCGTCTTGATCGTCTCTTTGATGGCCATGGTTCCTTTCCCACTATCCCTTCCACAGGCCGTGAATGTTACAGTACTCGCGTGCTGTTATCTGGTCAGCTTCAATAGTAAAGGTAGCTTCTGGCGCACCCCCGGGCTTTAAAAACTGGCGGTAGGCCTTTCCGTCAGCTATAACCTCGATCCATTCGATATAGTGTTTTTCCTCCATAGGGTGGGGAGCGCTGCCGACTTTCACCTTGATGCCACCTGCGGTCTTTTCCACCACTGGTACATGTTTCTCCTTGGCTGCATCAACGGCTCCTTCCACCATAAGCTTCATGGGTTCCCCACAGCATACGAGTTCGCCTTTGCCCTCGTGGAGCACCTCTACGATGTTTCCACAAACATCACATTTGTAAACCTGTAGTCTCTCTGTCATTTTTTACCTCCTTTTCTCTTTTGTTTACCTTGATCTAATATATTCTTATCCTTTCCTATGTAAACCTCAATTCTTTATCGCTGGGCCTTAACCTTAAACCTCAAAACCTCATGTTCTGCCAATGAGCTGGTGGTTGCTACCAATAATAGGGTATCAAAGGTAGTAAAAAAAATGGCAAATACTGGCTTCTTGCATTACTCGATTTTTACCTGGGAATAAGGTGATGGACCATGGTCAATACCTCGTCAGGAATAAAGGGCTTATATATACATCCATAAGCCCCGGTATCCATGGCCTCCTTGATAAAGCCATTACCCCG
>SMTZ1_10004087_pt1 | contig 14679 bp, 15 predicted proteins | sample DeeMarSWOR136_30_FD_25667 | JGI IMG/M metagenome (IMG submission 25667) | reverse complement strand
CCTCACGAAGGTCATGCAGTTGCTCAAGGAGCCCTCCTGCTTCTTCACCACGGGCTTCCTCAACGGCGTCTTCGCCACCCTGAAAAACCAGCACGTGATGGAGACGCGGTGCATCGCTATGGGCGACCCCTACTGCGAGTGGGAGTTCCGATAACCCGCTTCTCACTCCTCGCTCATGAGTCACTGGCGTCACAGCTCGCGTAATTGATCTCTTTGGGATGGACAACCTGTAGGTCGTTTCAATTACTCCCCTGTTAGGGAACCTTAAAAGCCTCCAGATGCTACTGTTAGCGTGATGTAAAATGGAGACGAGAACCTTGGGCCGGACGGGCCACCGTAGCACCCTCATCACCTTAGGTGGCGCCGCCGCGCGGCCGACCACACGGAAAGCCTTCGACACATTCGCCAAGATGGCGTTAGACCACGGCGTGAACCACGTGGATGTCGCCCCCACTTACGGCAGCGGTATGGCCGAACGCATCTTGGGCCCTTGGGTCAAGGAATACCGGAACACCCTCTTCCTCGCGTGTAAGACGCAGAAGCGGACGAAGCAGGCGGCTGCGGAGGAGCTCCGGGCCAGCCTCAAGAACCTTCAGACCGACGTCATCGACCTCTATCAACTCCACGGATTGGATACCCTTGAGGAGCTTCGCACCGCGCTGGGTGAAGATGGCGCGATCCAAGCCTTCCTCGAGGCGCAGGAGCAGGATCTGATCCGCTACATCGGCATCACCAGCCATAACCCCGTCACCATTAGGGCGGCCCTCGAACGCTTCGACTTCGCCACCGTCCTCCTCCCCGTCAACTACGTCCTCCACGCTCACCCCCAGCCCGACAACGACTATGAGCCCATCCTCTCATTAGCCCAGCAGCGAAATCTCGGCATCATCGCCATGAAGACGGCTGCGAAGGGCCCCTGGCCGACGGACGCGCGACCCTACCTGACCTGGTATCAGCCCTTCACCACGCAGCGCGACGTCGATAACGCCCTTCGCTTCACCTTATCCCAGTACGTGACCACCGCCGCTAGTTCCTCCGACGTCCGCATCGCCACCATGATGCTTGATGCCGCTGAACGCTACACCCCGATGGATGCAACAGAACAAGAAGCCCTCCTGACGAGCGCCGCCGCCTACACGCCCCTCTTTCCCCGTGCCACGCCCTGACCGCGTGCCCCGTCATCATAGCTCCAAGCCCGGTAACGCGAAGAAATAGGTCACCGTTTGACGGGCGTATGGATTACGAGAGGTTGGAGCGTGGGAGCTGAGAGCAGGTTTTGAAGAACCGGCGAGAGCTTTGCCTACATGCATAGGGATGATCATCAGGTCTAAGGGGAAGGGGTAGAGAGGTTTCATTAGGGGTGAAGAGGGATCAATGAAGCTACTAGCGGTAGATATTGGAGCGGGGACCGAGGATGTGCTCCTGTATGACGATGAATACCCGAGTGTTGAGAACTGTGTCAAGATGGTTTTACCCGCGCCCTCCCGTGTCGTCGCGAACCGGGTGCGGGCGGCGACCCGACGCCGTCGCTCCCTCTTCCTGAGGGGCGATGTTATAGGCGGCGGCGCCGTAACCTCGGCGCTGCGAGGCCATCTTGACGCGGGGCTTCGCGTCGTGATGACGGAGACCGCGGCCTACACGGTGCGAAACGACCTAGACGAAGTCAAAGCCTTGGGCATTGAGGTAATCCGCGGGGATCAGCCGCCGTCCTTCGATGGCGAGACCCTGACCCTCGAGGAGGTCAATCTCACCCGGTTGAACCAGTTTCTCTCGCATTTCGACGAGGCGCTCTCGGACGTCGATGGAGTCGCCATCGCCGTCCAAGACCACGGCGTGTTCCCCAAGGGGACGAGTAACCGACGCTTCCGCCTTCAGAAGATGCGCGAGCGCTTGGAGGCCAACCCCCGGCCTGAAAGCTTAATGTTCCCCGGTTCGCGGGTGCCGCCGCACTTCCTGCGGATGCGGTCCGCGGTTCAGGCAGCGCGGCGGCAGCTACCCCACGCCGACGTCGTCGTCATGGACACGGCTCCTGCCGCGGTTCTCGGCTGTTTACGGGACCCCGTCGCCCGCAACGCCGACCCCGTCTTAGCCATCAATGTGGGGAACGGCCACACGATGGCGGCACTCATCGAGCGCGGACGAATCATCGGGTTGATGGAGCACCACACCCGCCGCTTAAACGCTGGGAACATAGCGCCGCTCTTACGGGCGTTCGCAGACGGCCGCCTCACCGACGACGCCGTCTTTTCCGACGGCGGCCACGGCCTCTTCTTACTCGACGAAGCGCCCCGCTTCGACCGCATCGAGATTGTAGTGGCAACAGGACCCAACCGAAACCTCCTGGCCCCGACCACGCTCCCCGTCCATTTCGCCACGCCAGCCGGCGACGTCATGATGACCGGGCCCCTAGGACTGGTGGAAGGGGCGAAGAGGCTCGGCCACCGTCTCCCATCACCCTAGTTGGGTACACCCCTAGCAGCCGTTCCCTCCCACCTAGCCACCACTGCTTCGACGTCAACACGATCTAGAGGAGTGCGGGGAATGGCCAAGTTTAAAATCATCGTGGCTACTCATCCTTCACGACGAAGAAGGACGTAACCATGCAAAGGATCGGAATCCTGAAGGTAGATGTGTCCGCACACAAAGCCCACCCCACAACCGATCTCGTGGCTGAGGAAGCGCCCCTCAGCCTTCTCCTTAACTCCACTCACCTCGTGACCCTGCTCTGTTCCCCCTCCCAGTTAAAGGAGCTCGTTGTCGGCCACTTGCTCTCAGAGGGGATAGTGACAGATGCTCGGGCGATCCAGAACCTGCACTTTGAAGCCGAGAACCACCTCTGTCGCGTTCAGGTGAAGCCCGACGGCACCCTCACACCAATAACGAACCGCCCCCTGTCGCTCCACCGCCGAATCACCGCGTCACGCAGCCCCGTGGACTACTGGCCGTTCCCCAAACTGGCGGAGAGGCTTCAGCTGCGCAAGGCGGGAGCCGGCCCCGTCATCGCGGCCGACCTCGTTTCCCGCGCTGTCACCCAGCTCAACGTCGTGGCTGACACCTTCCGTAAAACGGGGGGCGTCCACGTCGCCGCGCTCTACGACGCGAATGGCGGCCTACTGGCTCTCGCGGAAGATGTGGGCCGGCATAACGCGGTGGACAAGGTCATCGGCATACGCGCCCTCACCCATTCGGGCTTCAGCCGCTGTTTCCTCGCCCTGGGAGGCCGTCTATCAGGCGACCTCGTGCTCAAGGCCGCGCGAGTTGGCATCCCCATCGTGGCCTCCCAGGCCGCGGCCATCACCTCTGGAATCGATGTCGCTGCACACTGTGTCATCACGTTGATCGGGTTCACCCGCGGCAAACACCTGACCATCTACACCCATCCCGAACGCATCACCTACGAGGCGTGAGGGCAACCTTCTTTTAAGGGTATGACCCCTTGTGTGAGGACAAACGCTAGGAGGCGTTGTACGTAGATGGAGAACCTGATCTTCGCTTCATTTGTGCTTCCCCGGAAGTCATCCGAAACCAATGCGTTACTGCTGGCGGAAAGCATCCGCGCTTTCGCCGGCGCCCTTTCACATACCCCCATCTGGTACCTCGTCCCCAAGTATCAAGATCCGCCCTCCCAAGCCCTTAGAGACCGGCTTCGTGCCTTGGAGGTTACCCTGACCCCCTTCAAGCCCGATTACGAAGTCCCCTCCTTCCCCTTCATCGATAAGGTTGTGACCGCGTCCGCTGCCGAGTCTATGGTTGGGGGACACACCCGACTCCTCGTCTGGCTGGACTCTAACACCCTCTTTCTTCACGAACCCACGGCCTTGCTGATCCCCGATGGCAAGAACTTGGGCTTCAGGCCCGTCCACCACACGCTCATCGGCTCCCGCTTCGATGAGGCTCTTGACCCCTTCTGGACCCGGATCTACCACGCCTGCCACGTCCCCCCTGACCGCGTCTTCCCCATGATGACCCACGTGGATAACACCCGCATCCGCCCCTACATCAACACCGGCTTACTCGTGACGCGGCCAGAGACAGGGCTTCTCCAGGCGTGGCGCGATACGTTCTTCGCGGTCTACCAGGACCCCGCCTTCCAGGACCTTTATCAACAGGATGAGCGGTACCGAATCTTCATGCACCAAGCCATGCTAACCGGCGTCATCCTTTCCACCTTGGCGCCGACCGCCCTGCATGAACTCCCTCCCACATACAATTACCCGCTCCACCTCTACGCCCAAGACAGCACCGACCACCGCCCGTCCTCCTTGGACGAGCTGGTAACCTTTCGGCATGAAGGCTTTTACGAGGATTCCGAGTGGATCAGGAAGATGCCGGCGAACGAGGCTCTCAAGAACTGGATCGCTAACCGACTGCTATGATCGTCAATCGTTGAAACCGTGGTCAATATCAAAGATCAAATCCTTCCAACGTGCCCCCTAACGCGTATTGACTCATCGAAGCAGGGAAAGGAAGGCTTTGACTAGGTATGAGGCAGTTGAGCCCCTAATCCTAGCACATAATTTATTATCTCTATCATCTCTAGTTATTATGGAGGGGGTTCAGGATGCGTATGCGTACGATTACCCTTGTTCTGATCGTCGTCGGCGTTATTGGGGGGCTGGCTTGGTATTCCACGACGCCCGCCCCCTTTACGCTACAGGTCGTTTCTAGGCCCTCCAGTCCTCCGGGCCAGTCAGAGTACATTCAATCGTTTGCGGGGCAACGATGCGTGTTTCTCGTAGTTGTTATGGAAGACGAAGGCTGGCTGCAGGGGAGCGGGGGCTATGGGGCCGCTGTCAATATTTCCGCCACAGAGTCCAGCGGAATGGCGACGATAACTGTCCATCCTCAGACGATAAGGCCTGGATACGTCGCTGAAATAACGGTGATCCCGAGCACAGCAAGCGTAAACCAAACATTAATCGTCACCTTCACCGGGGAGCGTGGCGGGCTGAAACACACGGAAACAATGACTGTTGAGGTCATCATGGGAGAGGATGGCTTAGGGCCTCATGCCATAGTCATGCGGGACCAATTTGTACCATGGCTGGCCCTCAATCACCCGGACTTGAGTATCACCAACGAAACCACGTGGATCGGAAGCATCGTGAACCCGCGAATCTTGGTCGTCATGCACTATCTCTTCTTTTCCGAGGACTGGGAACTGTACGTCACATGGCATGTGACTATCCCACCACACGATTGGACAAGAATCTACCTCCGACCGCGGTTCACCGAATCGCGTCCGTCGTATGCTTTCGAAATTTCGTCGGTGCAGGGGCACGACGCACCGCATGCCATCGAGGTCCCGGAGTGGGTGTAACTTGTAAACTAGTCGGATGCGGCGGTTCTCTTCCGCTGGATACCCTCAGCTGGACGCTCCGATACGCCATTACGTGCTCTTGCCGTGATTGCAGAGGCCGATTCTTCACCTCCATGCCCTGAGAGCTATCTTTAAAAAGGAACCGTCGAACGTATGATTGAATGCGTATCGTATGAGGGAGAAGTGGGTTATGGTCGTTAAACTACCCAAAATGAAGCGGGATGAGGTCAAAAAGCTCCTTCGGGATCAATTTCTCTGTCGCATTGCCTTCAAAGGCGCCGAATACCCGTACATCGCGCCGTTTCAATACGTGTACCGGGAGGGCCGCCTTTACTTCCACTTCACGGATTATGGGCGGAAGATGAAGTTGCTCGAGAACGATAATCGGGTGTGTGTGGAAATCGAGGAGTTTCACCCCGATCTGCGGGAGTATAATTTTGTCTCCCTCAGAGGCGCGTTAACGGTGGTTGATGATCCTCAGGAGCGCGCTGCCGCGATTAGACAGATGGCTGAAGACGGGCGGACCAAGCTTTCACCCAACTTTCTCGCGGCCCACGGCTTGAAGCGGGAGGAAGGCTGGGCTTCCTTCACGCCCGAGAAACCCCTCGTCATCGTCAAACTGGAGCCCTGGGAAGAACTCGGCATCAAATCCCCCTAATCGTCCGCGTCACTACGTCGAAGATGAATGTGCCTTGCGTCTCTGGTCTCTAGCTCCAACATATCTGGATTCGAAGGGCTTGGGAGCGGTCTGGAGGGAAGGCTTGCTGGCGCAAGCCGTTCTGTTAGGGCGGACGAAGGGCTGGCAGCGGCACTCGCAACTACATCGCTTTCAAGTTCACGAGGAGCCCCTTGCAGCTATCGGCTTCTATCTTCGTCACATCCATGACGAAGCCCGGACGCGGGAGTATCGCTATGATCAGCGCAAGATCGTTGCCCCCGTTGAGCACGTGGACGCCATCGCTGTCACCACCGGCCAGCTCCACTATGAGTTCTGGATTCTGAAGGAACGTTTGAAACGCAGGGCCCCCTATAAATTTCAGGATCTGCTGCGGCGGGAACGACGTGAAGCCGGCCCCACGCCCCATCCCTTGTTTACGGTGGTTGAGGGCCCCGTGGCACCTTGGGAGAAGTCGTATTGGCGACGACAAAGCCTAGCGGGAGCCGGGCCGTAATGTCCGACCGACCCCTGACTCTGGGTGGACGCATCCGGGTCTTCCCGCGGGACTTCATTGTGGAAGAGGTCTGGGCCGACCGAGTGTGCACCATCGACGCGTCTCTCGCCAGTCGCCTCCACGACGGGGTGTTGGTCAAGCTCCGTCGGGAGAAGACGTACCTCCATTTCACGCTTGTCAAACGGGATTGGGAGACCTTCCGCGCCCTCAATTATCTCCGTCGAAGACTCCGGGTATCGTTGAAGCGGTTTGGCTTTGCAGGCATGAAAGACAAACGGGCGATCACCGCTCAGCGGGTCTCGTTGTGGAAGGGGCGAGTCGACGCACTGACGCGGCTCCGTCTGAAGGACATCCGTCTTAAGGACTTTGAGTACGCGGAGGAGCGGATCAATCTGGGAACGGCCCGCGGAAACCGGTTCACCATCACCCTGCGGGATATTCCCCGAAACCCCGGCGAAATCAACGCGATCTTAACGCGTTTCAGAGCCCGCGTGACGTCGCGGGGGATTCCGAACTACTACGGTCCCCAACGAACGAGTGGCGGAAACGTTGCTGCAGGCCGATCGATAAAGGATGGGGACTTGAAGGGCGCCGTCGCCGTCATCCTCAGCAAAGTCCAGGCCTACGTCGCGGAAGGCGGCATCGACTGCATCCCCAAAGTCTTCTGGTACGAGAAGCGGATGCTGCGGCATCTCGCACGATACCCCAACGACTTTGCGGGCGCATTACGGCGGATACCTAAAAAAATTTTAACGCTCTACGTCCATGCCTACCAATCCCACCTCTTCAACGAACGACTGCAACACGCGCTCCGGGATCACCAGGTGCCTGACTCCCTCACCATCGACGGGTTTACCATCCCAAAGATGCCCGAGCTCCGCACCTTTCCCGTGACGCGCCGCACATACCTGAAAGCGGAGGACTTCACTGTGTTACGGATAACCAAAGGTGAGGCCCGTATACGCTTCACGCTGGCTAAGGGCGAATACGCGTCCACCCTCCTCTCACACCTCCTATCCCCTGACGCTCCGGGTCGCTAATTCTCTTCCGGCCCGAGATGACGCGGCGTTCGGGGCGGAATGGATGCGGTTGGGAACGAGAAAGTTTAAAAAGACCCCTCCCGTTGCCATGCCACTATCCCCCCACAGGCTTTGCACGGGACGGTGTCGACTTGACCCACGGCAGAAACCGTCGATTCGGGATCGCACCCACCTCGGTGATTCTCATCACGCTCTTCATAGACTTGACTGGCTTCGGCATGATCATTCCTCTGTTAACGTTCTATGCCCAGACCTTCCAAGCCGGACCCACCGCCTTGGGGATTCTCGTCACCTCGTTTTCAGTGATGCAGTTCCTGTTCTCCCCCCTCCTCGGCAGGCTCTCGGATCGGGTGGGACGGCGACCGGTACTCCTCCTCTCCATCCTCACATCGCTGATCAGTTTCCTCCTCTTCGCCACAGCCACCTCATACCTCGTCCTCCTGCTCTCGCGCATTGTCGCCGGCCTAGCAACCGAGTCAGCGGTGGCGCAAGCCTACATTGTCGATGTCACCAGCGAGGCGGAGCGGGCGACGGGCATGGGCAAGGTCGGCGCGGCGGTTGGCGCTGGGTTTATCGTCGGCCCCGCCATGGGCGGGCTTCTCAGCGGATACGGGTTTTCGGCCCCGGGGTTTGCTGCCGCCGCCTTGGCCGCCCTCAACTTCGTGTTCGTCGTCCTGTTTCTCCCCGAGTCCATGCGGAAGCGTGATCGACAGAGCAAGTCGGGACGACCCGCCAGGGGCCACTTACTCCGCCACGTTTTCACTATGCCGTTGATCAACTCGGTTTTGATCATCCTGTTTATCTTGACTCTCGCGTTCGCGACGATCCCTGTCATCGTACCTCTTCTCAGCCTCTCCTTTTTCGGCTTCGGATCCGTGGAAACCTCGTACTTGTTCATCTACGTCGGCGTAATTCAAATCGTCCTCCAGGGCTTTCTCATTCGGCGAATCGTCCAAAAAAGCGGTGAAGAGCGACTAATTGTGGTGGGCCCCCTCGTCATGATGGTCGGCATGCTCCTCATGCCCTTCAGCCCCAATCTGCTTCTCTTCGGCGTCGCCCTCGCCCTCATCGCGTTTGCGAATGGCCTGATACAGACCGCGATCCCCAGCTTCATCTCCAAACGGACGCCCGCTGACGAGCAAGGAGGCTTGTTAGGCGCGGCCCAGTCGATCATGAGTATTGCGCGGATTCCCGGGCCCTTAGTCGCAGGCGTTCTCTTCGAGGTCTTGGGCTTATCGGCGCCGTTCTATCTGAGCGCCGGTCTGTTAGCCTTGGCCTTCGTTTTCGGCTGCCGCGTCTTTCAAGCTTGTGCCCTGAGGAACTAATGCGTCCCCCTACCTGCTCTTGGCCCCGTCTTCTCCCGCGCCTCGCCCTCGCGGCATCGGGTATGCCACGGACATCCGTCATTATTGAAGCAAGACGAGCAGCGAGGGTTTCGGGCTGTACACAGCAGCGCCCCAAAATCCATTAAGGCTTGATTGAAGACGTAGGCTTGACCCTTCGGAAGAAGGGCTTCCGCCAGCCGCCACACGCGGTTTTTCACGGCAGCGCGCCGTGGGTTTCCGTGGATCCCAAATATGCGAAGAATGACTCGTTGGATGTTGGTGTCCACCATGGGCGCGTCGTGGTGGAAGGCAAAGCTGAGAATGGCGCCCGCCGTATAGGGCCCGATGCCGGGAAGTGCCTGTAGGCCGTCGGCCGTCTCCGGGAGGTGTCCTTGCTGTTTCACGAAGTGCGCGATCTGATGCAGGCGCTCTGGTCGGAAGTTATAGCCCAGTGGCCGCCATAACTGTTTGACGTCAGCCAATGGTGCAGCAGCGAGTGCTTCAAACGTCGGATACGCCGCCAGCCATTCCCGGTACTTTGGCACCACGCGGTCAACCTGGGTTTGCTGCAGCATCATTTCGGAGACGAGAATGTGGTACGGATCGCGGGTATGGCGCCAGGGCAGATCGCGACCGTGTCGAAGATACCATTGGAGCAGCTTCTCCTGAAACACGCGAATGCTCTCCAGATCTACGGCGTTACCTTGCTTCGGTAGCTGGCACCCGCCCCCATCGTCGCTTACCTTCCTCGCCTCCCTTCGACGGCGAATCTATCGCTGCCACCCATACGTTCTCCTCCACCAACCAACGCGCTCCGATATAAACCTCTTCTCCTAGGCTGCCGAGGGACTGCAATCCCGCCCCTGTGGTCTTTACGGCCGACAAGCCAATCCGCGGGAGGCGTCCCCCGCGCCTTTCTGTCGACAGCTTTCGTCGCACGAAACGGGGCACTATCAAAACCTTTAATGCCCTCGACCCGGAAGACAAGAGCCATGAATCCCTCCCAATCACCCTCCCACACGCCAGATTCGCGGCGACGGGAAGTCGCGACGCTTGGAGGCGGCTGCTTCTGGTGCACCGAAGCGGTGTTCAACGAAATATGCGGCGTGGAGACCGTTGTGTCGGGGTACTCTGGAGGCGAACTCGCCAACCCAACCTATCAGCAAGTTTCCACCGGGACGACAGGCCACGCGGAAGTCGTCCAGATCACCTTCAACCCTGACCAGATCTCCTTTCGGGAGCTCTTGGACGTTTTCTTTGCGACGCATGATCCCACAACGCGGAACCGACAAGGTGCAGACGTGGGGCCGCAGTACCGATCAATCATCTTGTATCATACCCTCGACCAGAAAGAAACCGCCGAAGCGGTCATTACGGAGCTCAACACCGCGAACCTTTGGAGTGCCCCCATCGTGACGGAGGTCGAACCCTTCCAAGTCTTCTATCCAGCCGAAGCGTACCATCATGACTACTTCAAACGCAATCCGCGACAACCATACTGTCAACTGGTTATTGCGCCAAAAATTGCGAAAGTACGCAAAAAACAGGGAGTAAAGCTGAAAGCCGTCTAGCCGTCTCCTAGCGGGTCAAGAGCGAGAGCGACGATCCTTCAGCGCCTTCACAGCCGCCGCTAGCTAGCTAGAGTAAGCCGTAAATAACACCCCAAATCGTAAACACCTATCCCGCCGCCGTCACGAGCGTCGGATACAAGTCAGAGATCTCGCCAATATTCTTTCCTTCAAAACGTAGGATATTGCTCAGTAAATTGGCGAGAATCGTTATGGCAAAAGTGACCACGTTTATGGCCTGCAAGAACCGTGCTTTTGAAGAACTCATGCTCAGCAACCCAGTAGGTATATTATGGATTGTTATCCACGGAGTAATAAAAAGAGGCATAAAAAAAGGTTACGGCTCTCACCCAAAGGATGTACGGGCTATCATCCACCGCATCGTAGGTAGCTAACGGAGTGCTGGATCAGGGCAACGCGTTGACCGACATGAACCACCGTTACGCTGTGTTCCTTGACGTCGTAACTCACCTTATGCTTTCCCCGCATCCTTAAATAGCTGATAGTAGCTGTTTATGAGGATTTAGTATGAGTGCAATACCTATCCCTACCCTTAAACCATGGGTAGTTCGAGACTATATCAAATGCTCTGGCTGCAGACTCTGTGAAATCGCGTGTTCTCTCCATCATGAGGGCAAGATCTGGCCTGAAGCATCGCGGATCCGCGTCTTCATGCTTGTTCCCGGCGTTGAAGTCCCCCACTTATGCGCCCAGTGTAGTACCTATCCCTGTGTCGCGGCGTGTCCCGTTGACGCTCTTTCGGTGAGTGAGGAAACAGGCGCGGTCATCGTCGATAATGCGGCGTGCACTGCCTGCGGTCTCTGCATCGCGGCATGTCCCGGCGAGATCCCACATCTCCATCCAGACCAACCGCATATTGTTATCTGCGACCTGTGTGGGGGCGACCCGGAATGTGCTAAGATCTGTGAGCAGGCAGGCTATCTCGCGTTGTTCAAGGGCAGTCGGACCCAACGCGGCGCGAAAAACTACGATCTCTACGCGAAGAACCCCGAAGAGATCACGGCGAACTTAGTTGTGAACCTGTATGGCGAGAAAGGAGAGGAGTTCATCGAATGACGTATGGATATACGGGTAAATTCACAGAAGTTAACCTCACAAGCAGCTGCATCACCGATGTATCCCTAGACGAGATGGTTCTACGCCAATACCTCGGTGGCAGGGGGCTGGCAACCAAGATTCTCTGGGACCGACTGGGAGGCCAATGGAGCCACATTGATCCCCTCGGCGCGGAAAACCTGTTCCTGGTTTTAGCCGGTCCACTGACGGGCTATATGCTTGGATCACGCATCTGTGTTTCAGGCAAGTCGCCGGCATCCAACGGTATCACGGGCTCAACGGCCTCCGGGGAGTTCCCTGTAGAGTTCCGCTGCGCGGGGTTCGACGGCCTCATCATAACCGGGAGAGCGGAGTCTCCCGTTTATCTGCTGGTCACGGATGGACAGGTTGAGATCCGAGATGCCACGAAGCTGTGGGGCCTTGACGGGAAGCAGACAACCCAAGCCATAACCAAGGAAGTCCGTGGCCTCATGCAGACGAGGCGTCCCGACTTCGGCTTGTGGAAAGAACCAGGCATTATATACATCGGTCCTGCGGGAGAAAACTTGGTTCGAAACGCTGCCGTGATGCAGAAGTGGACCCACGCCTGTGGCTATGGGGGCTATGGCGCCGTCATGGGGTCCAAGCACTTGAAGGCCGTCGTCGCGAAGGGCACCGGGCCACTCCCGGCTGTGGCGCATCCTAAGGCTTTACCGCCTCTTCTGCAGAAGACGTATGACGAGATCTTTGTCGATCCACAGCGCGGGTTTTGGGGCACGGGCGCCGCTGGATATTCGACGGGCGCTGAGGCATCATCCGAACCGGTGCGGAACTGGCAAGAGGAGTGGCACGACGAGAAGAGCATAGGCGTGATCAACTTAGAAACCCGGAATTGGGTGAAGCGGTACTGGAGCGACTTCGGGTGTCCCCGGGCGTGCATGAAGCTCGCGACCGTGCGAAGTGGACCCTTGAAAGGCGCGATCACCGATAACCCCGACTACGAGCTGGAAGCATACTGCGGAACCAATCTGGGTATCTTCGATCCTGATGGCGTGGTCTACGTCTCCTCGGTGGTGGACGACTTGGGGCTCAGCGGCATAAACAGCGCGAACACCATGGGCTTTGCAGCAGAGCTATACCAACGGAACATCCTCACGACGGAAGACTTCGATGGGATCGCGCCCACGTGGGGCGACGCTGCAGCCATGGGCGAATTGGCGAAACTGATTGCGGAGCGGCGGGCGATTGGCGACGTCTTAGCCGAGGGCACCTTTCGGGCGGCCAAGACGATCTCTGAGCTCAAGGGCGTTGACGTCACCCCCTACGCTGTCCAATTCAAGGGCATCGAGGTTGGAGCCCATGGGATACGCACGGGCCATCACTTCCCCTACCTTGGCTACGCGCTTTCGGTTCAAGGCGGCGACCATACCTCAATCCCGCGACCCCCGCTATCTGAGGCTAGCGCTGCGTTAACCGACTCGCTGGTGGTCTGCAACATCAGTCTGGGGTTCGGTCGTACCGACCACATTTGGCCCTTCCTTAAGGTAGTCACGGGGTGGGAGATGACCCAGGAGGCGTGGATGACGGTCGACGGGCGCCGCATTATCCAGATCCAACGCGCCGCCCTACTGCTCGGCGGACCGGACGTATTCTGGGATCCGCTGGTCGACGACGATAATCCCCCGCGATGGTATCATCCCCTCCCCAGCGGACCTTACAAAGGGAGTGCCCCTCAGCGAGACGAGGTACTGGAGATGAGGAAGACGGCCTATGCGGAGATGGGGTGGGATGCACGAGGCATACCGACCACGGAGGAGCTTGAGTCGCTGGGCTTACACGACGTCGACCGTGCATTGGCGCCCTTGAGGACGTAATCCGTCACCACCCACCTTTTTTATTTTCCCACCTGATAGTAACGTCAACGCTTGTCTCGTAAGGTTTTTTTTATCATGCCCCTTCACGAAGGAAGGGGACGCCATCCACACCATGTCATCGGGAAGAACGAAGTTAGGCCTGCCCTTCAAGAGAGGAGGAGATAGAACGAAGGCTAGCTAATCGCGTTAGGTGTCCTCTGCGTCATTTCATCCAACTTATGTTAGTGTGAGCTTATTCTCTCCGTCCGAGCCGACTTGGAAACAGGGGATCAAGCAATTTGATCCGGGATCAGTTGCTTCTGAGGAACAAAGGAGGGGCAGGCACAGGGCGTACGCCTCGATCAACCGTCTTTTCACCTTGATGATCCCCGTAGGTATCGTTGCTGTCTTTCTCGATCGACTTCTTAATACCGAACTCAGTGGTTTCTTGGCTCCGGGGTGAAGGGGGTAAGTCTTCATGGTTAATCTTCGCTTCGTGTGCTAGTGTCGCTGTGAACGGTCTCTTTGACGAACACTAAGAGGATCATGGTTGTTATGGTGCCTAGTAGCGAATTGACGAAGAAGGGGATGCCATACCCTGGCAGCAGCAGTCCACCTACCTCAAAGCTCTCGAAGCGATACAGGTCGTAGAGGTAGGTCGCGAGAATTGGGCCTATGATGTCACCAATATCGAAGGCCGTCCGATACATGCCAAAGAATCGGCCGCGGGCTTCGATGGGCGCAAGATCTGCCCTCAGCGCTCGTAAGGCGGGCATACTGACATTGAAGCCGAGGCTTCGACCGCTGAGTACGCCAGCTGCCTGTGTCACATCGCCCGTCAAGGGTAGGACAAAACCGCATAGGCGTGAGAGAAAGCTTCCCGCCGCGATGAGGGGCTTCCTGCCTGCTCGGTCCGAGAGGCGTCCGGCAGCCCAGCTGGCGAGGAGGCCAATGAATCCGCTGAGACTCAGAATGAGTCCGATCTCCACGGGTTCGATGCCGAATTTGTCGGTGTAAAAGAGGGCCATGAGGGGGATCAGGAAGCCTACGCCGATGCCGTTCATAAAGGTACAGCCAAGAAGTATCTTGAAGGACGTGGTAAGCGGTATGTTCGCAGTGCTGGAAGCAATGGGGTTTCGGGATCTTGTCGTCGGCGCCGTGTCCCCTTTCACGTCCTGTACCTTCCACCACACCAGTAGCAGCGCCAAGCCTGCTAGCGCTGCGTCCGCGAAGTAGGGGACCCGGTAGCTGTTCAGGAGGCTGAACCCCCAGGAGGACGCCACGGATTGAATGGCCCCCCCAAACAGGGGGCCGATGTTTCTCCCCACCATGCCCATCGACATGA
>SMTZ1_10004086_pt1 | contig 14679 bp, 13 predicted proteins | sample DeeMarSWOR136_30_FD_25667 | JGI IMG/M metagenome (IMG submission 25667) | reverse complement strand
GCTCTACGCGATTCCAACGGACAATACGTAGAGAAGTCTCCACCGGATATGCATCGGCGGCTCGCTCGGGAGTTTGCGCGGATCGAAAAGAACTACGACAACCCCATGAGCGAAGACGAAATCCATGGCTTATTTAGCGATTGGACCGTGGTTGCTCAAGGTTCTCCCATGAGCGGGGTTGGCAATCCTTTTCAGCTTCAGAGCGTTAGCAACTGTTTCGGGATTGGATCCCCGTTTGATTCCTATGGAGGACTTCTTCGTACAGATCAGGAACAAGCACAGATCATGAAGCGTCGGGGCGGGGTCGGATTCGATATCGCTACGATCCGTCCGAAGGGGCTGCCAACAGCCAACGCAGCGTACACCACGGATGGCGTTGGAATCTTCATGGATCGGTTTAGCCATACTTGTGGCGAAGTGGCCCAAGGAGGTCGTCGGGGGGCTCTGATGCTGACATGTGATGTTCATCATCCGGAGATCGGACGATTTATCAGCATCAAAGACGAAAAGACTGCCTGTAGAGCGTGCGGGCATGAAGAGCGCACGAGGGTAACAAAGGCTAACGTCAGTGTTCGGCTCAGTGATGAATTTCTCAACGCGGTTGAGAAGGGCGAAAAATGCCAACTTCGGTGGCCCTGCGATGAGAAGAAGAGTCCGACTATCGAAGCGTGGGTCGATGCGGCCGAGATTTGGGATAACATCAATCAGCACGCTCGCGACAGTGCTGAGCCGGGTCTTCTTTTTTGGGACCATATTCTGCGTGAAAGTCCCGCGGATTGCTATGCGGATGTTGGATTCCGGACCGTGACCACGAACCCCTGTAGTGAGATCCCGCTTTCCAAAGATGACGCCTGTCGATTGTTACTCGTGAACCTCGCGAAGTTCGTGAAAGATCCGTTTACCGAGAAGGCGACCTTCGAGTGGGAGCGTCTTCATGAGATAGCCAAGAAGGCGCAACGTCTGATGGACGATCTCGTGGACATCGAGCTCGAACAGATCGAGAAAATTCTGGCCAAAATCGAGAAAGATCCTGAGCCGGATGAAGTCAGAACAATCGAGCGTGAGCTTTGGGAGAGGATTCGGGAGTCAGGCGCGAATGGACGTCGGACGGGTTTGGGGGTGACAGCCGTTGGCGACATGGTTGCCATGATGGGTCACAAATATGGCGGTGATGACTCTATCGAGTTCGTCGAAAACGTCTACAAAGCGCTTGCTCTTGCTTCCTACGAGGCTTCGATCGAAATGGCTGCCGAGCGGGGCTGTTTCCCGGTCTATGACTTCAGAAAAGAGCAGGGGCATCCTTTCATCGAACGTGTGCTCGAGGCCGGGGGTGAGGAGCTCCGGACGAAATACGAGAGGCACGGGCGCCGTAACATCGCAAACCTGACGACGGCACCGACGGGAAGCGTGAGCCTCTTGACTCAGACTTCCAGTGGGATCGAACCCGTTTTCAGGGCCATGTACACACGTCGCAAGAAGGTCAATTCGAGTGACGAGAATGCTCGGATCGACTACATCGACAGCTCTGGAGATGGTTGGACAGAGTTCACGGTTCGGCATCACGGTCTTGTCAAGTGGCAGGAAGTGACTGGCAAGGGCGATGACGATTTTGCTGAGAGCCCTTACTTCGGTGCTGAGGCGCTCGACGTGGATTGGCGTCAAAGGGTGAGACTCCAAGCAGCTGCAACTCGTTGGCTAGATCACGCGGTGAGTTCGACGATCAATTTGCCTGAGGACGTTTCTGTGGAGACTGTCCGGGAGATTCATACGGAGGCGTGGAAGTCGGGCTGCAAGGGAATCACGGTCTACCGCGAGGGGGCTCGTGAGGGTGTCCTGTTGCAGAAACGGGAATTTAGGCAGCACAGTTCCCCCAAGCGCCCTGAACGACTTCCGTGTGACATTCACCGGAGTCGCGTCAAGCGCGACGACGGCGAGTACGAGGACTGGATCATTTTCGTGGGACTTTTCGAGGGAAAGCCCTACGAAGTTTTCGGGGGCACGACGGAGAACATCGAACTTCCGAAGAAGTTTACCGAAGGATACATTGTCAAGCGGTCACTTAGGTCCGGCGGCAAGTACGATCTTCACTATGGGGACGCGGATGACCCCTTAAAGATCAAGGATATCGTACGCCAATTCGACAATGCGGATCGCGGATGGGCTACGCGGATGATCTCTTTGGCGCTCCGTCACGGGTCGCCGATCCAGTACATGGTCGAGCAGCTTCAGCACGACAAAGAGAGCGATCTCTACGACTTTGCGAAGTGCGTTGCTAGGGTACTCAAGAAATACATCGAGGACGGGACGCCCTCTGGTGCGAAGCGTTGTCCCGAGTGTGAGGCGGAAGGAAGCCTTCGCTATCAGGAAGGTTGTGTCTCCTGTACCGCGTGTGGTGCGACGAAGTGCAACTGATGATTTGGTTCGTATTAGCAATCCTGGCGGGTGCTGTCGTATTTTTCACGTGGATAAGTGACGCCGTGTTCCCATCGATGTGGGTTATCGGTGAGCAGTTTGGCGAAGGGGCCACTCGAGGCGAGGTGTTGGTGCAGAAAGCCGCACGCGCGTGCAGTGGAATGTGCGCCGTATTGTGGTGGCTTCTGTTGGCTGTCGCTGTGCTCGCTTGAGCTCTACGCGAAACCCGGTTTTCGCGTAACCCACTAACCAGTGGGTAGAATCCGTAGATGACGGACTCTTTCAAGGGGCTCGAGGTAGTCAACCTCATCGGGGTGTTCTACCGAGACGGCGAACATCGGCTCATGGTTGCCGATGAGTTCGAAGGCGCCTTGGATGTTGTCAAAGCGCTCGAACGGGTTTTGGGAGAAGAGGTGCGGTTGCTCGCGCATCACCGTCCTCGTGAACCCCATGACAAGGAACGTTGGGGTGGTGGCTGTTGTGTCCTCGAGAATACGGGGGAGTGCCCTTTTGGCCACCATGTTAACCCACAGAGCCTCTACATGTTCAATGAGGTCGGAGTTCTGTGTGTTGAAGGGCCGCGCTTCTTTCTGGACACCGAAGACGAGGGACGGAAAGAGTGCTCCGTCGATCTTCTGACTGGGCATCGGTCTCAGATCGTTGTTACGTCTATCCCTAACCTTGATGAGATCGAAGAGAAAGTGAGGTCTTTCGACCCTTCCAACATCGAGGAGCCGACTATTGAGAACTTGACAGAACGTATCACCGAGATCCGCAACTTCCTTATCGAACTCGACGACCTGAAGAACAAGATCGATGAGTGACTATTTCGCCGGACGGGTCCAGGCCGTCATTTTTGGGAACGATGCAGAATCGTTCTACATCATGCAGATGGCTCTGGATGACTCTACAGACAAAGACAGATCGGCTACGGTCCGTGGCACGGTACCAGGGATCGCGGTCAAACCCGGAACATGGTTCGGCTTCGAGGCTAAATGGGAGAATCATGCAAAGTACGGGCGCCAGCTGGTGATCCAGAAAGCGCCGGTTTTACAAGGGGGGTGGGATGCCGAGACCGCTTTCAAAATGCTTCGGGGTCATGGGGTTGGCTATCGAGTGAGTCAGATGCTCTATGATCACTTTGGAGACGATCTCATCGGTGCTCTAAGCGATGCGGAGCGTCTCCAAGAAGTTCCGGCGGTTTCGAAGTTTGGTGCCCTTCACATAGTCAGCCGGTGGCAGGCGATTCGGGCGATGTTCCAGTCGCTTGAGTTTCTCGCAGATCTGAAGCTCCCCAAAGGAAAGATCGAGCAGATCTACAATCATTTCGGGGACAGTGCGCAACAGGTCCTCAGTGAAGATCCGTGGGCTTTGATTCAGATTGATGGGGTGACCTTCGATCAGGCTGATGAGGTAGCGCGGCGACTGGGCCTGGACCTGTCTTCCGAACGTCGATTGCGAGGAGCGCTTCTTCATATCTGTAAGGTCCGACGGGGGATGGGGCATCTGTATTTGAACTCGGGAGAACTCGTACAAGGCGTTGCCTCAATTGCTCCCGGGACCAACAAGCAACAGATCGCTCAAGTCCTCAAAGAGCTTCACGATGAACGGTTGCTCGTTCTGGACAATAAGCTGCGTGACGGTACCGTGGCGATCTACGAGCCCTGGTTTCATGAGCTTGAAGATCGATCAGCACGTCTCCTCGCCGAGCGCATGGAGCATGCGCAGCTTGATGAGGACAGTCGCAACGATCTTCTAAAGGCATTGGCCTCCGTCGGGCCTAAGACTGACAAGGTTTCCAAACGCAAGGGGGTTCGATTAGAAACAGTGGTAAAGCGAGCGATCCGGGAATGGACCGAGTATGGAAATCTACGGTTATCGAAGGCGCAGCTCAAGGGGGCCGTCAATGCGTTGAAGGATTCTGTGTCCATCGTGAAAGGATTGCCCGGAACCGGCAAGACAACGTTGCTCAAGGTTGTCGTGAAGATCCTCCAAGATGCCAACGTGCCTTTCTTGCTTGTAGCCCCTACGGGAATCGCAGCCAAGCGACTCACCTCTGTCACAGGTGCCGAAGCCTCCACGATTCATCGGGCGTTTGGTGCGAGAGGCGTGGAAACTGACGATGACCGGGAAAGCACTTATGCAGGCATCGTCGGTTTCGGAGGAGGGGCCGGGATTGGTGATGATGGCTCGAAGGAGTATTGGAGCTTTTCGACCCAGCAGCCACACCCGGCGAAGATCGTTCTTGTGGACGAGAGCAGCATGGTGGATCAGCACCTGCTGTTTCGGCTGCTCACATGTACGAAGCAAGATTGCCGGCTTGTTTTTGTTGGAGACGCGGCTCAGCTCCCGTCTGTGGGGCCGGGGAACGTGCTTCGAGATCTGATCAGTTCGGGCTACCTCCCTGTTGTGGATTTACACGAGATCTTTCGTCAGGATGAAGCCAGCGACATTGTATTGGCGGCTCATGCTGTCAATCGTGGAGAAGTCCCCGCGTTCGAAAAGCAGTCGCGCGACTTCACTTTCGTGGAAGTTCGGAAGGAAGAAGCGATCCTCGAAGTAGTGACCTCGACGGTGCAGCGCTTGTATCAGCAGCGTGCCAATTTTCAGGTACTGAGCCCTCGCCATGGCGGGGATCTAGGCGTGACAAACCTGAATGTTCGCATCCGGGAGCTCTTGAACCCGAAGACCCCTGGACTCAAGGAAATGCGACTTGGTCCCGAGACGGTTCGTGAGGGGGATCGAGTGATGGTTTCGAAAAACAACTATCGCTATGAGCTCTTCAACGGTGATGTGGGCAAGGTTGTACGTCTCGATCACAAAGAACGGATCGTAGAAATCAAGATTCACGGACCTCCGGTATTGCACGTTCAGATGCCTTTCAAGGAAGCTCCTCAGTATCTGCGGTTGGCCTACTGCGTTACCGTCCACAAGAGTCAGGGACAAGAGTATGACGTGATCCTGATGCCTTGGACGAATTCATTTCGGCGTCAGCTTCAGCGGAATCTCATTTATACAGCTATCACGAGGGCAAGGAAGAAGGTCATTCTTGTGGGTCATCCGGAGGCTTTGGAAAAAGCCGTTCGTAACAACAAAGTCGATACGCGAAATACGCTTTTTCCGGAACGGCTGACGCGAGCACTCGGTTGATTCGTCGACTTCTCAGAAGGAGTAACACTCTTGAGAGGCGACTATCATGTCTGACGCCCAAGCCCGTCCCTCAAAAGCGGAAGCCCAAACAGAATTACGACGTATTCGGAGTAGTCTCCGCATTACGAAAATCACGTGTACGAGGTCGGTTAAGGGCCGGAACGGAGATTCGTTCGTTGGTTTCTCTGCGGCATGGCAGTCAGTTCAGGATGACGTCAGCGGCCCTGGCGCTGACGTGAATGCAGACGCAGAAGACGATGCGGTTTATGCCCAGCAAGGCATGACCCTGAAAGAAGCCAAACTCGCTCGTTACATGCTTGCCATGGAATGTGACATTGCCGCGCTCGAGTCCGCGGTTGCGAATGGAACTATCACCCCACAGTACTTCGAAGACGCAGTCAAAGGGGTGAGGAACAACTACAACCAGCTCATCCTGCGGGATATGGGATTGCTATCCGATGACAACAACGGCGACGGCAGTGATCATGAATGAAGACGTTTCTGAGAAAGAGCCCGTAGTCGACCTCGACCGGATTACGTCGACATACGCAGAGCTCAAGAAAATGGAGGTCCGTCTCGATCCCAACCCTATCGAGTTTGGACCCAAGCGTTTCAACAGCCGCATCGCAGAAGTCCGGGCGATGTTGAACCGGGTTGATCAGATTTTCCTTCAGATCTCCGAGGATTTGCACCTCTTCAAACGCAAGATCAATGCTAAACGAACGCTCTATGAATTCGAGAAACGCGAGCTCATGGTCAATGATCCGAAGTGTCGGGTAGGCCGGTCTCAGGGCGAACGTGAGGCACTCGCAGACGTCCAGCTTCGGGGAATGCTCGAGGAACTCGCGCATTTCGAGAGAAGTGCTCACGATCTCGAGACTCTGATGATCTCCGTCAAGTCCAAGCGCACGGATCTCAAGGATGCGCAGGGCCGGATGCGGGACCAGATGAAGATGATCGAACACGATCTGAGTATGGGGGCTTTGTGGGGGAGCAAGACTCCAGTGTCGACAGGAGCTAAAGCCATACAACAGATCGAGGATCTACTCGATGCGGTCGATGCTGGATTGGGCATTGTCGAGGGAGAAGAAGAGGAAGAAGGGGAAGAGGAAGAGCTCGAAGAGGAACCTGAGGATCCTGAAGATCAGGAAGAAGTTATTGTCGATGATGCCGACAACGATCCAGCCCCCCAGGCATCCTCCGAGCCAGTTTCCATCTTCGGCGAGGAAGAATCCGATGAAGAGGTTCCTGACGATCCCGATGATTTCGCGTTAGAGGATGATGATTCGATTCTCGATGAGGACAATGGCGAATTGACCTTCGACGCTGATCATTCTGAGGAATCTATCGACGAGTTTCTCGATTCACTTGATGGTGAAAACATCGAGGAAGAAAGTGAAACCTCGACCGCTTCAGAAGATGCTGAAGATGAGGGCATCGACGATCTTATTGCCAGTCTCGCTGATGATTAGATTGAGTACTCCGAGAAAGGGGTACAAGTGTTGAACCGGCACGTCTATGATGACACGCCACTTTCCACAAAACACGAGAGAGAGAGAAGCAATGGGTAATTCACTTCAGTCTTTTGGTTTCGGCGTTAATGACACAGGCGTCGGAACTCGCGCCCAGAAGTTCAAAGGTGATAAAGGAAAGACCTATCGCCTTAGCTTCGTCTGGTGGGAGGGCATCGACTCTGACAACTTCGGCGTATCCCACTTGACGCCGAAAGAGGGCCAGGAGGAACACGAGCTCACTCCGAGATTTCTTGGTGGCCCGCGTAACTTCATCAAGGACGTCGGTTACGTCCTCAACAAGGGGCCCGAATACACACAGCTTGCGGGTGAGACGCCGCGCATGATGGTCGCGACGATCATCGTTTCCTGGCCGCTCGGAAAGGGCAGCAAGCCCACCAAGGAATCCCTGTTCAGCGGCATGCCGGAAGTGATGCCTTGGGTGTTCTCCCAGGACAAATACGAGAAGCTCAAGAAAATGCACACGTCTGGTTACCCCATGTGGGATTACGACGTGCAGGCCGACTGCGAGGACAGCACCTACCAAAAGTTCAACTTCCTGCCTGCGAAGCAGAACATCTTCAAGGAGATGCTCAAGGCTCAGAACGAGCAGAGCCAGGAGATCGCACAGTTCATCCTGGAACGGGTACGAGCGCTCGCGCCCACCTTGGACCGCGAAATTGGCATGGATCTGACCATCGAACAGCTCAAGGAGAAGCTCGGGATGAGCGACGGCGGTCCTGTCGGTTCGGTTGTTGCGGGGGACCAGGAGGTAGACAACATTCTCGGTTCAATGCTGGACGACTAGTCACCCATCGAGAAGGGTCGCGATTCGATGATCATCCTCGGGCTCGACCCTTCTCTCAGGCAGTATGGGTGGGCTCTTCATGATACTGAAGGAACCGGCCCAGGTCGTTGTGTGGATCGCGGCCGGTTTCAGACAAAAGTGAGGGACTTCACGGATGAGATCTCTCGGTATGTCTATCTTCGGAAGTGTCTCGAGGAGTTGATCGAAGCACATCCCACGATTGAGGCGATAGGGATCGAGACTCCGGTCATGAACGAGTTTTACTCGGAAGGGATGTACGGGCTTTTCTTGTTCAGTCTCGAGGGGATCAAACGGCAAGCTCAGGACGTTGTCTTTCTGGCGCCTCCCCAAGTTAAACGTTTTGCGAAAGACCTACTAGAGCGTCCCGGTGGTTGGTCAATGGGGAAGATGGATATGTGCCAAGCAGCCCAGGAAGACACCACGATTGGCACCTGGAATCACAACGAAGCTGATGCCTATTTGGTAGCTGCGATGGCGGGGCGTTTTTGGCAATTCTACGTGGGCGATCTCGAGGAGGATGACCTCACGCCTTACGAGAAACAGACCTTCACGCTGATTCGAGAAATCACCAGAGGAAAGCGTAAAGGTGAAACCGAGATCAAAGGGATTCTGCATCGCGAGGGCGATCGGTTTTTCCTCTGGTCGATGGGGTAGAAGGTTAGCTATGGGCAAGAGCAAGAAGATGACGAAGAAGGCGACCAAAAAGACGACGAAGAAGGCGACCAAGAAGATCACAAAGCAGAGCAACCCGCTCTCGCAGGCTAAGAGTCTTCTTCAGAAAGCGCTCAAGTCAACTGATTGGCATACGGATTTGGATCCGAAGAGCGCTCGCAAGTCGCTCGAAACCTTCTCAACTGGGTCCATCGTCATCAACCATCTAATTGGAGGCAAACCGAACGATCGTGGGATCCCACCGTGTCCTGGGGTTCCGAAAGGGAGGATTCTGAACCTGTACGGCCACGAGAGTTCAGGTAAGACAACCATCGCGCTTCAGACAAGCGTTGAAACCATCAAGGCCGGGGGAACAGTTTGTTATATCGATTGGGAGCATGAGATCGTCCCCGATTATGCTATGGAGCTCGGGATCCCCATTGGAGACGAGACCAAGTTCATGCTCTGTCAACCTGACACGCTCGATGACGGAGTGGCCATCCTGTGGACGATGGCGAGTGCCGGAGTGTCGCTGATCGTGCTCGACAGTGTGGGGGCTGGGGTGCCGAAAGCGTACTTCAACAAGCCCATCGCAGAAACCGCTGAGCAGGCGCGCCTGGGTTTGAATGCTGCCGTGTGGTCGCAGTTTTTGCCCAAACTGAAAGGGAGGATCGCAACGACCAAGACAGCGGTTCTGGGGATTTCACAGACTCGAGCAGCCATCAATACGACGGGTTACGGTGAGACAATCACAGTTCAGGGCGGTTGGGCTTGGAAATTCTACAGTGCGGTTCGTATGAAGCTCAAGAAAATAGCTACGGAGAAAGCATCCGAGTACTCACCGCTCACCAACAAACACGATAACCGTGTGGTCGGCGCCAAGATTCGAGTGAAGCTCGACAAGTGTAAGGTCAGTCGGCAACAAGGGAATGAGGAGGATGTCTATATCCGATGGGGATACGGGGTAGACGATCTTCGCTCGCTCATCGAAATCGGCGTTGCCCACCGGCTTGTGCGAAAAGACGGATCATGGTTCACGTGGGTCACCCCTGACGGAGAAGAGATTCGTTACCAGGGGATGGAGAATTTCCGCGGGTTCTTTGTAGAACGCGCGGAGATTCGGAAGACCCTGGAGCGTCAGGTTCGACCGTACATGACGGTGCGGAGTTCCGATCACGAAGACATCATGGATGAGGAAGAGGTGTTTGTTGGCGGTAGCGATCTCAAGACGAACGATGCGGAGATTCAAGACATCTTGGCGTCTATCAGTACTGAGGCACCCCCTGAAGAGCCGAAGTAAGTCCTTGGTAGAGTGGTTCTGTGGCCATCAAGATCCGCGTTCGTAATTTCCAGTCGGTAGAGGATGCCGAGCTTGTTGTCGACGGACTGACGGTCGTTACGGGTACGAACAACGCGGGCAAGTCTGCGTTCTTTCGTGCGGTTCGTGGGGCGTTTATCAACGCTCGTGGCTACGATTTTGTGCGCCATGGGCAGAACCACTGTCGAGTGGATATCACCTTTGACGATGGTAAGACCCTGACTTGGAAGAAGGGGAAGAACATCAACACGTACATCGTGAACGGCAAGGAGTATCCGAAGGTGAACGTCGGGGTTCCTCCCGAGGCACGGGTTTTTGGGATCGAGCCCATGACCGTGGGTAAGACGGAGCTTTGGCCACAGATTGCCCCTGCGATTACAGGGGTCAGCTTTCTACTTCACGAGCCTGGATCGGTGATTGCTGAGGCCGTTGCAGATGTGAGAAGGGTCAACCAGCTTTCTCGTGCTTTGAAGGCGTGTGAATCGGATCGACGAAGCACAAAGAGCAGGCTGAAATTGCGCCGTGGTGATGCCACGACTTTGGCCGAGCGGAGAGAGGTTTTCATTGGTCTCGATGAGGTGGTCGACGAGATAACGGCCCTTGAAGATCGGATCAAAAAGACCAGTAAGATCACGCAGGCCATCACCAACATCGAGAAACTTCGAGATCGCTATCGCGAAGCGGCGGCTGCGGTAAACGCGCTTGAGGGGCTCGAGGAGGCTGGCGGGTGCTTGCCCACGAACGACCGGATGAGAGAGGCACAGGAGGCTTCAGGGGAGCTTCTGGAGGCTGTGAGACTTCGGGACAGATGGAGTGCCGCGCATGAGAAAGTAGCTTCTCTGGACGGTCTGGAGGCCGTAGAGGAGGTTCTTCCAAGCGATGCGCGGATTGATTACGTGCAACAATTCCGGAAGGCTCTTGGGGTCACGGTCGAGCTCGCTATGCGCTACGAGGAGGCCCAAACAGATCTCCAAAACGCGCAAGAGGCGCAGCGGGTTTTGGAGGCGATCGATCTGGATGAGGCTTCTCTCATCCAGGTCGACAAGATCAAGAAAGCGCTTAAGAACACTCAGAATCTGAGGGATCGTTACGCGAAGAGCCGCGAGGCTGTTATTGGGCTGGAACGTGAGATCCAGGATCGCGAGGCTGAGCTCGCCGAGTTGACCACAAGCGTTGCGAGCGTGCTCGGGACCTACGATGAGTGCCCCACCTGTGGTGGCGGGTTGGATCACGTTCATTAGCTACGCAGGTCGCGCAGATGTCAGATGTGGATCCGGTTTCCCGTCTCAATTATGAGGCAAGAAATGGATCCAGGTTGTTCACGTCGAAGTGCTGTTCGTTACTACGCCGAAGCATTTGCCGTCACGGCGGCCGTCGAGTGGTTAGGATGGGGGGTAGCACCTCTGGTTCTCGAGATTGATCATCTCGACGACCCCTATTCGGCTTTTGGCTGCCCCAACTATTGGTTGGAAAGGGTTATTCCGCGTCAAGCCCTTCGGGAGTTCCTACCGGGGGGTGTATTCAACGAGGCTCTCAAGCGAGCGCACGAGTGCTTTCTAGGTGCCGCTGACACTGTTGGTGAGATTGATTTCGATGAGGACCGCGATCTGTCTCGTGCCGTTCTTGCCGCTTTGTGGGTGCGCATGAAGGCGCTCCCGGCCGATGCACTTCTCAAAGATCGTGAATTTCTTGCGCAGGCTGACGAGGCGTGCAATCAGTATGACACGGCCCTTTTGTGGGTTCCGGATGACCTCTACGAAGCGGCTACGTGTTACATACCGGGAATCGATCCACGTTGGCGGTACAGCAGTAAATCACCGATGGAGACTTGGGCAATAGATTTCCACAGAGCGCAGTGGGCTCTCGTGCGTGCAACTCTCGCCAAGTCCGATTTTAACCTTTACTCCCAACTGGAAAAGCTGAGGGCAGAAGACGGGTACAAGTGAGGAGATGATCTGTCTCCTTTGGCGCACTGACGTTCACTGCCGGGACCACGCCCCGTCTTCGCGCAAAGATGACTGGGTAGAGACGATTGCGCGAAAACTCATTGAAGTCGGGGAAATCGCCAAGAAGTATAACTGTGATGCCGTCATCGATGGTGGCGACTTTTTCGATGATAAGCTCCCCGTTCGGACCAGCCATCAGTTGGTAAGCCGATTGGCTCGGTTGCATGGTCAGTATCCGTGTCCTGTCTATGCCAACGTTGGAAATCACGATGTGCGGTTGTCGCAGATCGACAACCTTCCTGAGAATCCGCTCGATACCTTCTTCGCAACGAAAGTGTTTCATCGACTCTACGATGACCATGAGTACATGCGTGAGAAGGAAGGGGTCAAGGTCCGTGTGGTGGGCATCCCTTATCACGGGCCGCGATACGATCTTGACCGGATACGGAGCATCGAGCGTCATGATGAAGACTGGCTGGTCTGTAGTGCGCATCTTCTGGCTTCGCCTCGTGGTGGCGAGATGTTTCGGAACGAGGATGTCCTCAAGTACAACGATCTCGTTGAACTCGCTCCGGGGGTTGATGTCTGGATCTTCGGTCACTGGCATAAGAACCAGGGCATCAAACAGATCGGTGAGCACAAGTGGGTGGTTAACATTGGTAGCCTGACACGGGGCGCGTTGACACAGGACAACGTGGAGCGCGAACCCGGCGTCGTGGTAATGGGATTCTGGCCACGGTCTAAGCACATACCCCCGAACCTCGAGTTCGTGAAAATTACCGTCGAACCTTCTTCGGAGGTGTTCGATCTCGAGAAGCGGGCCAAGGAAGAGACTCGCGCCGTGGTACTGGATGATTTTGTGACCTCTGTGAAGGAAGAACTCCAGTCTTCCAGCGACAAGCCATTCGAAGAGATCGTGAGGGCTATGGAGATGCCTGCGGAGATCAAAGAGCGGGCACTTCAGTACATTGAAGCGGCGGCCGAAGGGTAGAGTGCGAGGTCATGGCTCAGCATTTTCGGACGCTGTACTGGTCGCACCTTATCGGCTATGAGGAGTGTCCGCAGAGCTGTCTTTGGCAATACGGCTGGGGAGGCATCGATCTTGGCGCTGGTCCCGGAGAACCAAAGCCCAAGCCCTTGGATAAGACCATGCACCACGCTGTCATGGGCATCGTGATCCAGGCAGTTCTCGAAGATTTCTACAATCGTGAAATGTGGACTGTTCCGGAATACCGGGGTGCGAACCTCAAACGCCACCTGACTCGGATGACGAAAGACAAGCTCACCGCTTTGGTGTCGCGTTACTACATCAACTGGGACGAAACCACCTTCGAGGAGATGGAAGAGGTCTGCATCAGGGGTGTTCTGGGATTTCTTTCCACGATGAAGCATCACAAGTTGCTCGGGAAGTACGCCAAGAGCGAAGTGAACCTTCAAGGTCAGGTTGCGAACTGGCTGCCTGTTGGGGGGCGTGCTGACTTCGTGATTCGCCGAGAGGACACGGGCATCACGCTGTTGGATGGCAAGAACAGCGGTACGAAGATGAAGTATGTCGATCCTGACCAGCTTCGTTGGTATGCCCTGTGCTTTTCTGTTGCCTACCACAAGTTGCCGGCACGTCTTGGATTCGTTTGGTATCGGTACCCCTATGACCCCGTGACCGGGGAAGAGGGCATCGATTGGATAAGTTTCACGCAGCGGGATCTCAAGGCGCTTGTGGAGCGTGCCAAGAAAGTTCGACGGGGCCAGGAGAAAGAACAATTTGATCCGCGCCCGTCAGCTAAGGTTTGTAAGTTCTGCGACTACGAGTCCGTGTGTGAGGCTCGGATCCAGAACAGAGCCGAGAACGTGGCGAAGCGGAAACGTAAAACTCCGAGCCCTTCGTTAGGGGACCCGGATGAAGTCGGGAGGGTTTTGGAATTTGGATTTGGTGGAATTCCAGGGGGTAGTAAGGAGTAGAGAACCGTGAGCAATCTGGACCAACAACTCGAAGCAGTTGTCCGGCGACGCAAGAAGGTTGCAGAAGCTCTGGAACGCCTCAAAGGTCGCAAGGAACAGGCGGAGACCAATCTTGCAGCCGTTGAAAAAGAGTGTCGTAGCAAAAAGATCGACCCCGAGAAGATCGATGAGATCATTCAGCAACTCGAAGACAAGTATCGGGGTGTGGTTGAAGAGATCACCAGAGATACGGAAGAGGCCGAACGGAAAATCGAGCCTTTCATGACAGGGACTGGAACCAATGAAGATCGAAGTAGCGAAACCTGATCTCGAAGTCGCGCTCCAGGTCGTGGCCATCGGCACCTCCTCAACAGGAGGCGATCTCACGACCCACTACGTCTTTCGTCAGCGAGAAGACGGGGGAGTTGAGGCTCTTTCCAACAATCATCGTGTTGGCATCGCCATGCCTATCCAGGCATGCAAGGCTTCGGGGTCCGACGATACGGCGTTTACGGTCGAAGCCGCAAGACTGAACAAGTGGCTTGCGGCTGTGGAAGACGCAGTTCTCACGCTCGAGCACGAGGGCGGCGATGTCAAGGCAACGAGCCCCAAGGGGTTCGTGATGTTTCAGTCCCTGGATCCTTCGACTTTCAACTACTGGGACGATGCCCTGGCCGAAGTGGAGGAAGGCAAAACTGTTAAGGCGAAGCGCCTTCAGGCGGCACTGGGTCATGCCAAGTTGTTCGTCAGCGATAAGGACACAACGAACGCGAAACTGGCGGTCACGGAGATCACTAATGAGAGCCTTTACGCCACAGACAAAGGGGCTCTCGCGATCGTCACTCTGCGACGGTCGGAAGAGACGACCGACGAGGAAGGTGAGAAAGTGATCAAGATGGTGCCTGAGATGGCAGATTCTAATCT
>SMTZ1_10004085_pt1 | contig 14679 bp, 17 predicted proteins | sample DeeMarSWOR136_30_FD_25667 | JGI IMG/M metagenome (IMG submission 25667) | reverse complement strand
TTCGGCGTTGATTTTTTCCACGAGGGCCGGCAGTTCGGAGAGACGATTTATTCGCCGGGCCCCGTTTGGCAGTTTCTTCCCGGCGTTGGTGTAGGCGGCTTTGAGGACGGGTATCATGCCGACCTTCAAGGCCGGTTCGATATCCATGTCGATGCGGTCGCCGACGTACAATATGTTTTCGGCCGCCTCGCCAAGCCTCTCGGCGGCAATTTGGAAGATTCGAAGGTCGGGCTTGCGGAAGTCAAATTCGTATGAATACAGCCTGACCGCAAAGAAATCCAATATGCTCAGTTGTTTCAGGTGCTTTTCGAGGGAATGGGCGCTTACAAAAGTGTTTGAGATGATACCGAGCTTGAGCCCCAGTTTCTTGAGTTTGGCCAAAGTCTCTTTTATGCTCGGTTCGACCGTGGCGATTTTGCTCAGAGGTTCGTACCAAAGCCATGCGAACTGTCGCCATTGCACCCCGTCGAGCCTGATCCCCTTTCTTGTTCCAATCTTTCTTAACAAAGCCGACGAATTGATATCCTTTTTCGTTATATTGGAAATGAGGTGCCGGATGCGCAGCGCGATCAGGTTCCGCCAGCAGTAATACTCGAAGCTGCCGGCCGGCTGGCCGCAGCTTTTGAGAAAATCGTACGACAACCTGGCACCTTGCCGAAAGAGCCGCGTGGACTTGAGCTTACCGAAGTTCAGCAAAGTCTCACCGAGGTCGAATAGCACTGCCTTGATCTTTTTATCCGGCATAGTCAGATGAATACCAAAAACCAAAACGTAAAATGCAAAACTAAAGAAGTCATCCCGAGGGGATTCGGCGATTTTGATTTTAATGTTCGATACTTGGTTTTTCCTGTGGCAAATCACCGCCAAAGGCTTCTCGTATCCACTGGAACATTTCCTCGTCCGATATCATCGAGACTCTGTCCGCCGCATACTCGGCGTCGATTCTGTCTTTTATCCTGGTTATTCGCGGGTCGTGCTTGGGGATTTCAATCTGGTACCTGGCCTCTATCCAGTGCTTGATACCCGCTGCGCCGGTCTTATCGGTGATCGCCACGCCGACCGGCCGGCCGAGCAACTTCTGCGTATCGAAACAGTTATATATCTCCTCGTTTTTCAGCAAACCGTCTGCGTGAATGCCGGCCCGCGTGACGTTGAAATCCTTTCCGACCAGCGGATAATTCCGCGGAATCTCGAGATGTAAATCCTTTCTGGCGTAGTCAGCCAGTTCGGTGATCGCCGCATAGTTGAGACGCTCGTCCACGCCTTTCAACTGGGCGTGTTCGACCACCAGCGCCTCCAAAGGCGGATTGCCTGTTCGCTCACCACTGCCGAATATCGCGGCGTTGGCGGCGCTGCAACCATAAAGCCACGCCGTTGCGGCGTTCACTTGAACCTTGTGCAAATCGTTGTGTCCGTGCCATTCGAGACGTTCGGACGGGACGCCGATTTCTCGAAGCCCGTGGATGAGCTTCGGAACGCTCCGCGGCAGAGAGACCCCCGCCCACGGCAGGCCGAACCCAAGCGTATCGCAAAGACGAATCTTGACCGGCTTGCCATATTCCTTGGCCAGTTTCATCAACTCGGTGGCGAAAGGCAGCACAAAGCCTTGGTAATCCGCTCGCGTGATGTCCTCGAAGTGGCAACGTGGAATCACCCCGTTATCCAAGGCGGCTTTGGCAATATCGAGATACGCGCTGACGGCCTGTGACCGGGTCTTTCGCAGCTTCAGGAATATGTGATAATCGCTTGCCGAGGTCAGAATGCCGGTTTCGGCAAGTCCCATTTGTGAGACCAGCTTGAAATCGGCCGCCACGGCCCGAATCCAGCCTGTGATCTCGGGAAACCTGTAGCCCCGCTGTTTGCACAGTTCGACCGCCTCTCTATCGCGTTTCGAGTATAGAAAGAACTCGCATTGGCGAATCACGCCGGTCCCACCGTCTATCTTGTGCAATAAATCAAATATACGCAGAATCTGCTCTGGCTTATAAGGTGGCCGTGCCTGCTGACCGTCGCGGAACGTCGTATCGGTGATCCAGATGTTTTCCGGGAGATCATACTCGATCTCTTGGCCGTCGAATATCACCAACGGAAACTCGGTATAGGGAAACATCTGGCGATATAGATTGGGTTTTCCCACATCCACAAGCTTAAGGTTCTTATTGGCCATCGTCTGTCTCCAAAACATCGCTCGCTGGCAGCAATCCTGCACACCATCTGGTCCCGTGTATTCGATGTCTCATTCGCGATACGATTCACGAGGACCTACAGTAGCCGAGGTGGGAGTCGAACCCACACGCCCATTACGGGCAGGGGATTTTAAGTCCCCAGCGTCTGCCATTCCGCCACTCGGCCGAAACCTCGTACTGCGTATATCGTCCTGCGTATCGCGTTTCAGGGTATGATTGACGCTCCCCGCAATACGCAATACGCTATACGCACGACGAAATAGACTAACGCATTCGGCGCCAATTTGCAAATAAAGATGTGCGTGAAAAACGATCGGCGGACAAGTTTTTGTTGATAGATCAAGGTTTGAATCGACGAAGAAGATTCGTCATTCGCCGCTTGATACGGGCCAGACGAATTCTCCGCTCGAGCTTTTTCAACTGTGGATTGCTATGGTCTAAGTCGCGTGCCTGTTTTATCCTTTTTGCTGCCTCGGTCAGTCTGCCCAATGCCAGATAGACAGAGGCCGAATCTTTCAGCGCCTGTGTGTGCTCACTTTTGATGTCGAGCGTGTGTGCGAAGAGTTCCGCGGCGTCCTCAAGTGCCCCTTTTATGGCACTGACCACTCCCAGGTAATAGTAGGCATCCGCATGAGCACAATCGATATCCACCGCGCGCAGCAGGCAGTGCGTTGCGTGATCGAGGTTTCCCATTGCCAGGAACATCGACCCCATGGAAACGAGTATATCCACATCCTCCAAAGCCAGCTTCATCTCGGAAACCAGATAAGCTCCGGCCTTTCGCTTTTGGCCTGTCATTAACGCATATTGCGCGAGTCGATAGCACGGCCCTGGGAGTGTACTGTCCTTCCGAAGTGCCTGACTGAATAGTCCTGCCGCCCGCTCATAATCGCTGTTGTTAGAAGCAATCTCGCCAAGATAAAACAAAGCGGCTGCAAAATCAGGATCAAGCTCGAGGATTCTGTTGAACTTCTCCTTGGCCGATTCGACATCGCCGGTCTCAAGCAGAAACAGGCCAAAATCAAAAATAACGTCAATATCACCCGGATTGATACGAAGCTCCGCCAGGAAATACTCCCGGCTGCGTTTGAGCTCGCCGTCCGACCAGTAAGCTTGGGCGATTCGGTAGTTAATTTGTGGATGGCTTGGCTCAAGTTCCGCCGTTCGCCGCCAGCAGTGAATGGCTTTCTGATACTGGCCCTGAGCAAAGAGGCTGTTACCAATGTTGTAGTAGCACAGTGCACAATCGGGTTTGATCTGCTGGGCAAGGTAAAACATCTGCTCAGCCAAGTCGTGCAGGCCCATTTCCGTATAAGCGATGATGCGATTGCAGTAGCACGGTTCAAACGCCGGGTCCAGTTCCTGAATATGTTCGAACGTCTCGATCGCCAGGTCATATTGACCGGTGCGAGTGTAATCGACCGCCAGCGAGTTCAATATCTCCAAATCATCAGGATTTAGCTGCAGAGCGGTTTCGTATTCGCTTATCGCATCGTCAAACCGATTGATGGTGTCCAGCGTCAGCGCCTTGTTGAAATGCCACGAGCTGTTGGAAGGGTTGATCTCAAGGGCCGTCTCCAGTTCCTCGAGGGCCTGTAACATTTTGCCGTCTTCGTAAAGCTCAAAAGCCTTGTGGGCCTTCTGCTCGGCCTTGTCATAAGAGCCAAATTCCATACCTTCAAAAATCATGACCGCACCTTAGTTCGTTTGTTATCCGGCAAGCGAAGGTTGCCAACGGCCTTATCGCCCACAAGATACCATCGCCTTAATAGTTTCCCCATGCTTTGAAAGCTTTTTGTCCGTGGCAAAATTTTGCTGGAACTTTGGCTTCTAAGCCCTTACAATTGCAAAAGTTAGCTTCTGACCAGGGAACAACAGCGGGCCGAGTGCCGTTGGTCCTGTTCTGTTTTTCTGGAAAGTCGCCGCCGATAGTCTTATAATGTGTGGCCAAAAAAATAGCGGATGGCGGACAGAAAAACTAAACGCTATGAGTATTTGGAGAAGTGAAGCCATGATTAAAGAAATAAAAGGCCAGGTGACGGCCGGCAAGGGTAGTTACGCTATCGTGGTCAGCAGGTTCAATGACTTCATAACCTCTAAACTGCTTGCCGGTGCGATAGATTGCCTTCAGCGCCATGGTGCTCCTGATGAGCGGATATCCGTAGTCTGGGTACCCGGCGCCTGTGAAATCACGCAGGTCTGTAAGAGGCTCGCCAATAGCGGCAAATACGTCGCGATCCTCTGCCTCGGCGCCGTCATACGGGGTCAAACCGCCCATTACGATTATGTCTGTCAGCAGGTAGTCCGGGGTATTGGGCAAATTAACTACGATTCGACTACTCCGGCTGTCTTTGGCGTGCTGACCTGCGAGACACTTGAACAGGCGATCGACAGAGCTGGGACGAAAATGGGCAACGCTGGGGCCGATGCGGCGATGACCGCTATGGAAATGGCCAGTGTGATGGAACAGATAAGCAGTTCGTAGTGATCAGGTTGTAGTCCACAGACCACGAACGACGAGCTACGGGCTCTGAATATGGATAGAAGAACCAAGGCCAGAGAATTGACGATGCAGGCATTGTATCAACTCGATGTGCAGGGCTCGGACGTGTTTGATTTTTTGGGCCGGTTCTTCATGGAGGCGGATACAGACGATTTTGTACGCAAGCTGGCTTCAGATTGGACAAAAGGCACGTGGGAAAATTTGAAACAGTGTGACGATTTGATAGTGGCCTCGACAATAAAGTGGCAATTCAAGAGACTCTCACCGGTTGATAAGGGAATTTTGCGATTAGCGGTCTATCAGTTGAAATTCTGTCCCGATATTCCACCCAAGGTTGTGATAAATGAGGCCATTGAGCTTGCCAAAAAGTACAGCACCGATAAGTCACCCGCGTTTGTGAATGGCGTGCTTGATGCCGTTCTGAAGAAGATAGAAGACGATTGAACGGATGGCACGTACGGAAATCCTGCAGGGTGCCGGATACTTGATGCTGGCAGCACGGCTATCAAGGAACGAGCGTTAAGTGTCGACAAACCAGATGAGAACGATCGCAGTGCTAAACCAAAAAGGAGGGGTGGGAAAGACCACAACCGTGGTCAATACCGCAGCAGCCCTTGCCGCCGCGGGCTCGAGGGTCGTGGTCATTGACCTTGATCCACAGGCCCATCTGACGATACACCTCGGCCTCGAGCCGCAAATCATCGAGGCCGGCTCATATAAGGTCCTGACCCAATCGGCCGATTTTGAAGCGGAAATTCTGCTCGTGCGTCCCAATCTCTGGCTACTGCCTGCAAATGTCAACCTGGTCGGTGCCGAGAGCGAGCTGGTCAGCGTTGTCGGCAGGGAAACCATCCTGCGAGAGGCGCTTCAATCAAGCGAAGACAAATTCGATTATTGTTTGATCGACTGTGCCCCCTCGCTCGGTTTGCTGACCCTCAACGCCCTTGCGGCTGCCCGAGAGGTCTTGATTCCGCTGCAGCCGCATTTCCTGGCCCTGCAGGGATTCGGAAAACTGCTTCAGACCATCGAGCTGATCAACAAAAGAATCAACCCGAATCTGGAAGTTAAGGGGGTTTTGCTATGCATGTTCGACAGCAGAGCCTCACTTCCGAACGAAGTCAGGGCCGACATCGAGCAATTTCTCAACGATGCGCGCGGAACCAACAGCGCCTGGGCGCAAGCCCGGGTATTGCCGACATATATCAGAAGGAATATCAAGCTTGCTGAGGCGCCCAGTTACGGCAAAACGATTTTTGAATATGAGCAGAATTGTCACGGCGCCGAAGACTACAGGAAAGTAGCTGAATTCATACACGCTCAATTCCAACCGCCGGCGCAGCCGGACGCATCGCAGCCTGTGGCTGCCGGTGAGATTCAAAAACCGCCTGATTTGCCTGAGCCTTCGCTGCCGAGCAAACGGCCTGTTCGCGTTGACGAGAATCGAGGTAAACCTCCCATCGAGATCAAATCGATCTCGCAGCCTGATTCTCAAATATTGGCGAAATTTGCGCAAGAAACGGCAGAGCAAAACCCGTCTGAATCCGGACAGCCGGAGTTTTGATCGTGTTGCTCGTAAGGGCCCGGGCCCATAAACATCAACGGGTTCCCAAAGCGCCGTAAGAGGTTTCTTGGGGCCCCAACCTCTCTTAGGTAAGAAAATCCTTGCATTTTTTCCCACCGATTATAGGGTAACCTGTGTTTCTCGAACTATGTGTCAACGAAATGTCAAATCATTATTAAGGAGACCGCCATGAGTTGTTTAACCCAATGCAGATCAAAATGTACCGGCTTTGTTACACTCATATCGCTTATCTTAACATCGGGTATTCCGGTCACTGAAGCCCAAAAATCAAGTACCCAGAAGCTCAGAACACCTCAAGGTGTCAGGCTGCTGGAGAACAAAAGTTTTGATGACAGCGCGCAGGCACGAAAAGAAATTCTTGAGTTGTATAAGGATTTGCGACTGACGGATGTACTCGATGGTATGGATCTGATCGGCCTGCAGGACATCGGTTTGATGGACAAGAATATCCGACCCCTATGGCGGGACGTGGAGAAATTCTCGCATCGCGTCGTGGGATTTGCCATTACTGTTCGCCATGTGCCTACCGACGTTAGAGTCGGACAAAATTCGTTTCCAGACCTTGAAGGATTCAAGAAATTCAAGTCTCAACAGTATCAAAGGGCGCCCGATGCCTGGCTGCAGGAGGCAAAGCCGGGAGACGTGGTCGTCATCGATGCCGGTGGAATTGGCGAATGTGGTTTCATCGGTTCCAACAATAGTCTCGGGTGGGCGGAAAAGGGAGTTGTCGGAGTGGTGACAAACGGCGGCGCCCGGGATACTGATGAAATTGCGAAGGTGAAGAAAATCTCGGTTTATTGTAAAAATGGATATAGCTCCCGCGGCGTTCGGCCGGGAAGACTCATTGCCGAGTCTTACAACTTTCCCATAAATTGTGCCGGCGTCCTTGTTTACCCCGGCGATTTGATCGTCGCCGACGGTGACGGCGTGCTGGTCGTACCAAGAGAACATGCGCTGAAAGTGGGAGAACTCGCTCGAGAGATTAACATCGGCGACCAGAAAAGCCGGGCTGGAAGGTACGAACGACTTGGCATACAGCCCGACGAGACCGTGAAGGTAAAATAGTCCGGTTCTTGGGCTAAATCAATTCTGTCGGGTTTTGCAGTTGCTCTTTAATGAAGGCCAGAAACCGGGCTGCATATACCTCGTGAATAACTCTGCGGTCGGCCGCCAGAGACAGGCGGAGTATTTTTTGTACCGCGATTTCACCGTTTTGGCAGCCAACTGCGGCCACGACGTTGCCGATGGCCAAAATAATGCTGGCTGGCGGCGGCACGATTCCCAGAAACGAATCAACGCCGTAAACGCCAAGATTGCTCAATGCGATCGTTTCGCCCTCGATGTCCTCAAGTGTCAACTGATTATCACGTGCCTTGTCGGTCAGCAACTTTTCCTCACGGGCGATCTCGGGTAGTGTCTTTTTTTCCGCATCCCTCACTACCGGCACAACAAGACCCTGCGGCGCATTGACCGCAAAGCCAACGTTGATCTCATCAGCGAGTCTTATGCTGTTGCCGTCGAACTGACCTGTCACCAGAGGGTACCTTTGTGCTCCCAGGCCCAGAGCACGGATATAGAAAGCGTTCGTGGTTATTTGAACGCCTAATGATTTTCTAAGTCTGGGCCGAATCGCCATCAGTTCAGTTACGTCTGCTCTTGTCTCGATGTAAAAGCAGGGCTTGCTCCGCTTGGATTTCGACATCCTTTCGACGATGAGCTTCTGGATTCTGGTCAGCGGAATATGCATTTCGTATATCGAACAAAAAAACAATCTCTTCACACAACTGACTGAGCGCGCAAAACGCAAGAATACGTCCTGAAAAACAGTTGAATATTATAGCATGGCCATTCTTTCCTTCAAACATGGAAAGAGCTTGGGCTTGACGAGGTGGTTTGACTGCAATCTGAAAGGCTCGTGAGGTTACTTTGGTCATTGCCAAATCGCACCTGTGCTGCTGTCCAGTTTAACTGCCTGGGTCTTACACTTCAGACCGACCGCAGAACCGCTCGGCCGGCCGAACGGCCGGAGTGCCGGCCCTGTACCATCTGACAGGGAAAGCCTGCAAGAACCAGCGTATGTCGGTTCGGGCGCTGCGATGAGCTGAGATCATGAAGTTACGTGATAGCTGAATTCGAGCACCTTAGGCTCAACCAGCCTTCGGTAATCGGCCATACTCATCCGGATCGCTTTGTCGTGCGTGCCGCCCTGGAACATAATATGCTCATCCTCGTCCAGGGCCTTGTCCATAATCGTGGGCAAATCATACAAGTTGCCAAAGGGTGGTTCGGCTCCGAGCTCACAGTCCTCAAATATCTTCCCAATTTCCCTTTCCTTAGCCAGCTCAACGGATTTAGCACCCAGTTGATTTTTCAAGGCACCCAGGTCAACCTTGTAACACGCGGAAAGCACACACATCACATACCTGCCGTCGGTTTTGACGATGACCGGTTTGGCTACGTATTTGCCCGGCTCATGCTCGGCTGCCGCCATCTGCTGTGCCGTGAAGGCGGGGGGGTGCTTAGTGACCTCGTAGCTTACCGTCGACTTGTCTAAAAAGTCTATCACTCGCATATTAAGCCTCCCAAAAAAGTGTTAGCAAGCGTTCTGCGCAAGCCAAAAACGGCAGGCACGGGCCATTACGAAAACCTGGTCGTGCGCCTGCCTCCCTGCTGCGATGCGCCCTTATACGCATTACCGCGGAAAGTGCCATGGCACAGCCGCCGACCTGCACTCGCAACGTGCACATTATGAAGAGAAGGCGCAACCTTTGTCAAGCAAATAGCGTCCGAATATTCATTCCGACAACAAGATGATAGCTCAAGTCAGCCGGCAAGACCGTCGTTGGCTCAGAGAGGGTCGTGAACCTTGTCCGTGCCGGAAAAAAGCTGAGCAAGAAATCTTAATAAGGGTATATAAGAGGGTTTCTGATGGTGAAAAACTATCGTCCTGCAATGCACGCGGCGGCGTTCACGGGGTGTGAGAAAGAACCAAGCGTGCCGTTTGATACACGATAGCCCACCAGTTCCGAGGCCCTATGTTCTGCACTTACACGTTTGGCGGCAGGAGAGTATGAGCATGGTAATCGACGACCGGAGGGTACGGATTTTTGTGAAGGCACCACGACGCAAGCTACGTCGTGGTGCCATATTTTGCCGCCGTCACAGCTACTCGTACAGATGGCTAGCCTCTGTCTCTTCGACAGGACGCGTAAGCTGATCGGCATTCATGACGACTTTGAAGCGTACGTCTCCCGGCCTGACGGCCGCGACGACAACACGCCAAGCCGCCTTGGCTTTCGGTGTGAGAGTGCCTAACGGAAGGAACTTCACCGTCTCACCCTCGATCGAGCTGGCGGTTGCACCGGCTGATGAAACGTATTGAACGTTATCTTCCAAGATGCAGGCGATACGGATGTTCGTCGCACTGGCTGAGCCCTGATTGGTTACCCCGATGACATATGTCGCGTGGTCGCCTACCCTGACCGGGTCTTCGACGTCCGCGACTTCAAGCAATAGCGCCGGGATTCCGGCCACGGAGGTCTTCATTGAAGCGGTCACAGACTCCGCACAGTATGCGGTTGCCGTTGCGCCATTCGTAAATGTGCCCGCTTTGGTTGGCGTGTAGGATACACGTACCGTTTTGGAGCTGTTAGGTGCAAGAGTGCCAAACTCCCAGACCAGCGTCGATCCGGAAAGCTTTGCACCGGCAGTTGCCTTGACGGAGGTTACTCCTTCGGGAATGGTATCTTCTATGACCGTATCTTTCGCTGGCACATCTGATCGATTGGTGACCGTGATTTCATAGGTGACTGGTCGACCGAGATACTGTCGGGCGGGACCGGTTTTGCTGATGGTCAGCACAGGCAGGCCGACAATCGTTGTCGTTGCTTCCGATTCAGTCCTCAGACCGGTGGCTGAAGTAGCGACGGCCTTGCTGACGTATGTACCTGTCTTGGTGGCCCGGAATTCAGCGGTCAATTGCTGGGACTGGCCCGCCATCAAGGTGCCTGCATCGAGCACCACTTCGCTCTTGCCGTCAATCGTTCGCAGGCCGGTGGGAAGGGTATCTACGACCTTGACGTTCTGTACGGACCCCGTTCCTGTGTTGGTCACCACGTATCTTACTGGAATTGGATCGCATAACAAAACCTCGACTGGAGCGACCTTCGTTAGCCTCAATTTGGGCTGTATGACTTCTACGCTGGCACAGGCTGGGATGACAGGGGTCAGAACAGTCGTGCAGTATTTGAGAAAATCGGCGTAGGTCGCCTTGCCCGATACGGTCATTTCCCTGGTCGCTTTCGGCCCAAGCGATGCTATTTCCCAGACGAGTCTGTTTGCATCTTCTCTCGCTGTCGGATTGGCGCTGGTGAATTTGAAATTACTCGGAAGTTCTTCCGTTACCACAATATTGGTCAGGGCTGTATCCGTCAGATTGGTGATTTTGATTGTGTAGTCGAACGCTCTATTTAGCCCAACTTCTTTCGGCATGGCTTTGTCCAACTGAACGAGCCCACATTCTGCCCACGGATACGTCCTTGAGACCACGGACGCGCCGGATTCACTCACAGCGATCAACGTTGACTTGACGGGCGTAGGGAATTGGCTGTCTACGGGGGGTGGCAGCGTTTGCACCAAAGCCCTATCTACGGGCTGATGATCCTCGCCCCAGAGAAAGTCTTCGGTCGTCGTGGGGCCTGGTTCCACCAACCCGATCTCCTCAGGCGCGTGCCGGCTCTCACAACTAAAGGAACCGGCCAAACCAAATACCAGTAGAACGAGCGAGATATTCAGAAATTTTCTCATTGTATATCTCCTTTCGTATTGTCTTCGTAAAACAACGAGAAGAAGATCGTCCGATAGGTTCTCAATCCTCACCTTGGTTGCTCTCTTAGACCCGATACAATTCTCGTGAATTTCAAGTGGTATATCGGTACAAGTTTTGGCCGAGTTAACCAAAAAAAGGAAATCGCTTCTTGCCGGCGTGGTCATGTTCGCGCGCAAGAACAGGCGTTTGCGTATCTTGCGCATATTCATGGCATTCTTTGGCCCAAGCGACGTGCTGTGAGGCCCATAAAAACCTGATTGAAAGGCCGGCGCGCCTAAAACATTTACGAGCACGGTGAGCCGCCGCCGCGTCGTCCCAGTCAAGATTTGCAGTGCGGTGCATCTTGTACCTCTCGTTGCGGGCCGTCCACTCCAGCGTGTTCAGGACGAAATCCACCGTTTCGCTCAGCACGCCCACCCAACCGTGCAAAGCAAGAAAACCGACAGACTGTCTTTGTTATCCCTGGACAAATCCTCGTGGCCAGGGGTATGTCGAGAGGGTAATCCTATTGACTGGGGCCTGTCAGGTTGGCAGAAAGAAAGAATGCCTGACTGGGATTTTGGCAGATGGGACCCCAATTGCCTTTGTGACACAACTCCATTTAATAAAAGTACTTACATGAATATGAGCCTTGGGTCAAGTGTTTGGCACGGTATTTGCACGTTCTGATAAAGGAACGCACGGATATGGTTTCAAATTTGTCAAAACTTGAGGAAATTAATGTCTTGGCCAGTGAGGCGAACTGGGCGTGGCCGGAGGCGATGCGCTGCATATTTAGGCCAAGAGGCGTCAATCTGCTGGTAGCCGAGAACGCGGCCGAATTCGTCGATATCATCGAGAGGAAACGGATTCATACGACCATTGTGGATATGGACTCGGAACAGTCGAACGGGCTTGCAACGATACGGATTATTCGAATGGATTATCCCTTGCTGCCGTGCATCCTGTTGGCGAGCACTGCAGGCAAATCTTTACTTGGTAAGGCGCTGCGACTCGATGTTTTCAGCGTGATTGACAAGCCGGTCGATATGCATATTTTGCGGGAACAATTGAACAGACTGTTTACAAAGAAGTATAACAGCAGCGTATTTGAGTAAGGAGCCGGGGGGACCAATCAACAACAATAGTGAATATCGAATATCCAAATCTGACGTTGTTGTAGATGAGACGTTGTGTGGTATACAGATTCAGATAACCAGAAACCTGAAAAATTTTTGAAAGGAGTAAGGACAAAATGAAGATTCGACCATTGGCAGATAAGGTGCTCGTTCAGCGCCTCGAGGCAGAAACCAAGACAGCGGGCGGGATCGTCCTGCCGGACAGCGCCAAAGAAAAACCGCAAAGAGGTAAAATCGTCAGCGTTGGTCAGGGCAAAATACTCGACGACGGAACGGTAAGAAAGTTGCAGGTGAAAAAGGGAGATATGGTGCTTTTCACAAGCTATGCCGGGACAGAGGTAAAAATCGACGGTAAAGAGCATCTGATTATGAGTGATTCAGACATTATGGCGGTAATTGAAAAGTAAAATGCAGGGGGTGTTAGAGGCAGTGGCCGCATAAAGGAGAAGAGATATGTTAGAAATTGTACAAGAAATATGTGGCACGGTGTGCACATGCGCTGTTTGGTTTGCGATAGCATGGACGATAAGGGGCTTCTGTGGCAAGTAGTATGAGCAAAAGGAGCAAGCACGACCGAACAATGCAGCGACACCTCGACAGGCTATACGCAGAACTGGCAGATGGGATGAGAGAATATATGCAGCGGCGCAAAGTAGCATATTATGTTGAACGCGGCTACATGGTGCCGGTTGACAAGAATGGCAGAACAGGTAAGATATAGTCCCGTATCCACAAAAAGAGAAGATGCGGTCAGCGTGTTTTGTAAGCCGGAGAGTGACACTAAGTACGCCATTGGCGTAGACGGTGCTACGGGAAAAGGGGAGGATTACACCAGCATACAGGTATGGAGCAGGCGGCTGCCCTTTGAGCAAGTCGCATGGTTTCGCAGCAAGACGATTAGCACTGTCGCAGGGTCGGCGGTAATGGTCAATTTGGCCAAGTGGTACAACAACGCTTTGTTGGTGATTGAGACCCGGTTTCCTGGCAACGCCTATCAGGACAACGCCATTGAAACCTATAGGTATCAGAACTTATACCGTAAGGAAGATCGGCTGGATACGGCACCGGGGGTTTCGGCGAAGTTTGGCATTTGTACGACCGAAGCGGATAAGCGGTTGATGGTGAACGAGACGATGCGGTTGCTATATGCACCGGACGGCTCGCAGATGGTATTCCATGACCCGGTAACAATAGAGGAGTTTTGCAATTTTGTTTACATCGAGGATAAGGGTAAAGTTGGTGCCGCGCCGGGGTCGCACGATGATACAGTCATGGCCACAATGCTGGCAATGAGGGGGTGTGTGCTGAACCCACAAAAGCCAAGACCAAAAAGGGAGAAGGTTACGGTGGACGAGCATACGGCGCACATGCAGTATTTGTTGAAGAAGGATTTTGAGAGAGTTGCCGGGGGCCAGAAGAGCAGGTTGGTAAGAGTATAAAGGAGATTGAGCATGATGAGCGGCGAAAGAAAAAGAATACTGGGCGACCCAACACTTTTAGAGAACGTATCTCCTGGTGAGCAGTTTGTGTATAGAGGCAGATATTATGTTGCTGGTTGGCTGGATGGCTATTGCGTTCGCTTACCTGACGGCAAGGTTGTAGAGTTTGCTTTGGATGATCCTAATAAGAAAGTCAGACCAGTTAGATGTTAAGTAAAAGAGGAAAGAGAGATGGTTGAGAACGAACAGTTTTTTCGCTACTGCTGGTTGACAATGAAGCAAAGAAGACCAAGACTCAACCGGCTGATGACACAGATAGAGCTTGAGGTAGCCGGTTTGTACTCTCAGACCGCGAGGATGTTAGATGCGAAACATACTAAGCAGCGAGGCCAAATCGTTTAAGAATCAGCCTCCGCAGAAAGCGCAAGACCGGATAGCTATTCGGTGTAAACAATGTCACTCGATATTGTGCAAGAAAATCAGGACCAGCGCGGGATGGGTGTTGCATTTTAAGCGAAGTAGTAGTGAGTTGTATACGAACTGGTTCGTGATAAATTGCGGGAGGTGCGGAGCGAGTTTTCGTATTAGCGGGACCAAGGGAATTGAAGAGTGGTCACCGAATCCGTATTATATTGGATAGAGGAGAGGGCTGATTATGACAATACGTGAGAAAGCACTGGCGTTTACTTCTGAACTTGAGGCTTATACCTGTCGGTGGGTGAATCTTTTGGATCGTTGTCAGACAGAATTGGGTTATCGGATCAGTCATTGCACTCGCGCTGGTTGTCATGCGCATAAGCCTTGTATTATTTGCCGTTCTCAGCAAAAGCTCTGGGATGATATTAAGGCGGCGATTGAGGATATAGGCTGATTATGGCCTATGACAAACTTGAAGCTGGCAAATGGATAAAACCCGTTCACAAGGGCTGGAAAATGAAATGTTGTGATTGCGGGCTTGTTCACAGCGTGGATTTTCGTAGGAAAGGACATGATATTGAGATTCGGTTTTTTCGCGACAATCGG
>SMTZ1_10004083_pt1 | contig 14683 bp, 12 predicted proteins | sample DeeMarSWOR136_30_FD_25667 | JGI IMG/M metagenome (IMG submission 25667) | reverse complement strand
GAATCCCGCGCTTCCATCCTCCGTAGCCACATACACCTCGGCTCCCAGCCCTCGAAACTCATTGACGCAGAGAACATGCTCCTTCGTTTTTCCGCCGATGAAGACCGCACACCTCTGTCCGTGGACGTGCATCCTTTCGCTGAGAGCAAGAAGGGGAGCCACACCTATTCCCCCCGCCACGAGAAACTGGGTTCCCACCTCGGAGGGCAAGGAGAAACCCTTTCCCAAGGGGCCCAGGATGTCGATGTTCTTCCCCCTTTTCCAGCCTGCCATGAGACCGGTCCCCTTTCCCACTATCCTGTAAAGGATCTCGATATCGCTGCCATCCTCGGTCCTCAAATCCCTCACGGAGTGTATGCTGAACGGTCTTCTCAAAAGGGGAAGGGGTTCCTCCGATATCCTGACCATCAGGAATTGGCCGGCATCAATATCCCCATATGGAATGGGTGTCCGTATCCTCATCTTATGGTAAGAGGGGGCGACCTGGGAATTCCCCAAGAGTCTCCCATACGCCCGATAGGGGTCATTCCCCTGTTTGGCCCTCGATGGGGAAAAGCTCATCGGTCTACCTCTCGGTCAACCTCAATCCCATGATCAGGGCATCTTCGCCGTTATCGCCATAGTAATGGGGCCTCGATCCCGCTTTTCGGAAACCCATTTTCCGATACATCAAGATGGCGGGGTAATTTGATGACCGTACTTCCAACGTAAGGGTTTTCACGCCCCCGTTGTGGCAGTAGTCGACGAAGAATCCCATCAGATACGTACCCAAACCCATGCGGCGATGACCCGGTCGGACGGCGATATTGAGGAGGTGAGCCTCACCATGAAGCAGCCAGAAACATATGTACCCCACGAGAATGTCCCCGGTTCCGTTGAGGCTTAGCTTCGCGGTGAAATTGCGGGAAAAATCGAGGGATAGCTCCGATTTGAACATCTCTTCATTCCATGGAAGGGAGAACGAGCTGCTTTCGATGGTGAGCACATCCCTCAGGTCGGCCTCGGTCATCTCCGAAATCCTCAGCCGATGGCTACCCACTACTGTCCCCGCTCCTCCATCTCCAGCTCATCCAGCAGCTTCTGGGTGATAGTTCGCAGCTCGGGGTCCTTGGAGTCCTCCAGCACCCTCTTATAGGTGGCCTTTGCCTCGGTGATCCGTCCCAGCTGCCGCTGAATATTTGCCACCTCAAATTGCGCCAGCTCAAACCACGGCTTTTGGCCCTTAAGACTCGCCTCGATGACCTTGAAATCCTCCATGGCCTTTGCGTAATTGGCCTGCTTGAAATAGATCTCGCCACGGCGAAAATACGTCTCGGCCAAGATTCGCTCGTCATCAGCGTTGAGGGCAAGGGCAAAGGCGTCCAATGCCTTTTCAACATTTCCATCGTTGAAGTAAATGGTCCCCAGTCGAAAGGCGGCTATAGGGGCGAGGGGGCTCGTCGGAAAATCCTCGATAATCCGGTGAAAGACCTGCTTCACCTTTTCCAGGTCCCTCCGCAGGACATAAATCTTGCCCAGATTGAATAGGGCATGGGGAGTCCACTTCCCCGTCCTGTTGGCCTTGATTATCTGTTGGTAGCTGCGGATGGCCAGATCGTAATCCTCCAGCTTCGATGAAGCCTCTCCCTTGAAGAAGAGGAGTTCCTCCATGTTTTTGAAAGCGGGGTATTCGAGGGTCAGAATCTCAATATTCGTTAAGGCCTCCTTGAATTTCCCCTCGTGGAAATAGCATTTCGCCATTTTGAACAGGGCATTCTCTCGATATTCGGGAATATTGATCAGGTTAAAGTAGTACGGGAGGGCCTCCGAATACCTATTCTCGTGGAAGTAGACCTCGGCAAGGAAGAGTTGGGACAGGTTCTTCTCCTGTGCATGCGCTGGAAGCTTCAGGATTCTATGGGAAATTTTGGCGGCCTCCTCGAATTGCCCCAGGTTGAGATAACACCATCCCATATGGAGAAGGGATCGAGCGGACGCGGAGCTCTGGGGAAAACCCTTGACCACCCCATTGAACTCCTCGAGGGCCTTAGTGTAGTCCTTCTGTTGGACGAGAATCTCGCCCAAACGGCACCGAACTTCCGGGAGCAATTTCGAAGCGGGAAATCCCTTCTTGAACTGCTGGTATGTCTGGACGGCTCCGCGCACATCACCCGATTGATATTGGGACCGGCCCAATCCGTAGAGCACATCCGGAGATAGGGCATCATCGGGATATAATCGGGTGAATTGGAGATAGCCTTGCCTCGCCTTCTCATAGCGGCCGAGCTTGAGCCGAGCTTCGGCAAGCAAAAAGAGGGCCTCTCGATAAAAGGGTTTCCGAGCTGAAGAGGGGTTGGTTATCAGCTTGTCCAGCTGACTTTCCGCCTCGCGGTATCGCCGCTGGTCGAAGAAGATAAGGCCGAGCCAGTATTGGGCTTGGATTAGGGTGTCTCCGGGTATGGGGCGGGCCATCAACTCACGTAGATAGTATTCCGCCTCCACAGAGCGCTTCCATTTCACGTAGATGTGTCCCAGGTCGAAATACGCCTGGCCCACATGTTCGTTCTCATAGTGTCGAAAGACCAATTTCCGATAGTACCTTGCCGCCTCCTCCAGGTTTCCCAATTCGAGGCATGTCCTTCCGAGCCAAAACAGGGTATTCCCCATGTGCTGAAATGAGGGAAATTCATGGACGACCTTATGGAAAGCCTCCTTGGCCTCAGAAAGCTTTCCCTGGAGGTAATAGGTCCTCCCCAAGAGGTAGTACACCCGATCTATGTCCGGGCCATGGGGATAGAATTCAATGTATTTCTCAAGCCGATCCTCAGCAAGGTTGTACAACTTATCGTTGAAGGCACCAACGGCAGTGGTCAGAAGCTTTTCTCGGGAATGAGGGGAACTTGAGGCAATGGTCCCCTGAACGGGATAATGGAGGGAAACAACGAGGAATACGAGTGAGATTATCTTCGATGCCATGGATTGCTACTGTGGGGCTTCCATCAGGATAGTGCGCACCGCCTCGATTTCTTCCTCGGTGTTGACGTTGATGAGCGACCTCATGTGAGGATCGAAATCCCGTATCTCCATTTCCTCGATATATCTTACCGTCACCCGGGGAAGGAAATTGATAATCCTGAGGTCGTCTCGGATGAGCAGTTGCCTCATCGGGTCCAGACATCTCTTGGAGTAGATGGCGTGCAACGGGTGGAGCCCATCACGGGTTCTGGGGATGATAACATCGTATTCATCCCTTTCGTCCACCATGTATTTGATCAACGGTGGATTCAAAAGGGGCATATCGCACGCGGCACAAAAGGCATACAAGCTTGGTGAATGGAAGAGCCCCGTATAGAGGCCTCCGAGGGCACCCTTGTCCAAGACAATGTCCTTTTGGAGACGGGCCTCATACCTCTCAAACGGGCGGGCATCATTGGCCACGATAATGATTTCCGAGAAAAGCTCCTCAAATACCCGGTAGACCTTCTCGAAGAGCGAAACTCCACCGACCTCGATGAGCGCCTTATCCTCCCCCATTCTGGTGCTTTTCCCGCCTGCTAAGATGATACCCGTCATGCAAGATTCCTGGGCCCCTTCACCCAGTAAATAGCATGTTTTCTCGCCTAAATCAATAGAACCGGAAGCGAGAGGTTCCGGAGTACTGAGTCGTCCCTTCGCCCCGTGCTTCGGGGGCGTCATCCCTCAGCAGGTTGAGGCTGAACGGGTGAAGGTTGGAAGCTAGAGGTTGGAGGCCAGAGGGCAGGGGGCGATGGTAATGGACAGTATTTCTTGCCCGATTTCTCGGGTGGACTACGCTGAGGGACGATGGTGTTCTGCCAAACGTCGGCAGACCCATGGCCTTTTTTCGGAGTTTCCTGAATTTTGCTGGGTCTATTTTTGTAAGCTATTGATACTATGATAGATTCTGGTTTTTCGAGGAGAACGCCGTTGTCCCTTCGCAGTGCTTCGGGGCTGAACACCCCTCAGCAGGTTGAGGTTAGAGGTTAAGGGAAAGTCCAGTTTTCACCTGAATCACCCTTTTCGGTTCATTGAGAATAGTTACCAAGAATTCTTTGATGTTTGCTCCAGGGATCCGCGCAACAATTCCTCGTAAGGTGACCCCTTTAGAGCCACGGGAAATATCTCCTCTCAGCCTTAACCTCAGCCTTAACCTTCCTTTTTGCTTACCCTCGATGGGTACCCCACTTCTCCGGCAGATTGCGCTTATGGACAACGGTGTTCTCCAAAAACTCAGGAAACTGCGGGCCTTTTTCTCTTGACACGCAGGAGGGCTCTATGGTAGATGGAACCCTGCTCATGGGGGGCGGAAATGAAGATCGGCGTGATCTCGGATACCCATCTCATGGAACCGTCGGCGGAGCTGGAACGGATTGCACTAGCGCATTTCGATGACGTGGATATGCTTCTTCATGCGGGGGACTTCGTTGGCGGCGGCGTCCTCGATTTTTTTCGACGATGGAATCTCGCCGCTGTGTGTGGAAATATGGACACCGGCGAAGTGAGGTCGTCCCTCCCTGAGAAGAGGACCATCGATGTTCCCGGGTTTACGGTTGGCCTCATCCATGGTTGGGGCTCACCCATGGGCTTGGAGAAACGAATCAGGGCAGAATTCCCGCCCTTGGATTGCCTGATATATGGTCACACCCATTACCCTGTCAACCACAAAAGGGGTGGGATCCTCTTTTTTAACCCTGGTTCGGCAACTCGATCCTTCACCCGCCGCAATACCATTGGCATCCTTTTATTGGAAAGCGAGATCAAAGGGGAGATCATTAGGCTCTAACCCCTTTCTACCGGCCAAAAGGAGGTATTTCATGTGCTCCGAATGGCGGTAGTTTTCCTTACAGACTCGCCCGAAAGGAGTTGACAATTATGGGTTTTTTGACAATAATAAATTATTTAGACCACTCGAGAGATGATAGATGCATTACTTTGAGATGCTGGGGTTCGAGAGGGAGCCCTTCTCCAGTTCGCCGGATCCCGCCTTCTTCTATCTTTCAGATGACTACCGTGAATGCCTCCAGAGGTTAGAGATCGCCATTCGTCTAAAACGAGGGTTGAATATCATCCTGGGCGAAGTGGGCACGGGTAAGACAACCCTTTCCAGGGTCCTGTACCGCATGTTTCAGAGGGAGAGTCCGGATTTCATTTTCCAGTTCATCCTCGATCCCAGTTTTCCCACCGAATTCCAGTTCTTCAATAGCTTGGTGAAGTTGTTCGACATAACACCACCCGGGCGCTCAACCTTTGAGTACAAGGAGGCCATCCAGAATTACCTTTTCCAAAAAGGGGTCGAAGAGGAGAAGACAGTAGTATTGCTCATTGACGAAGGTCAAAAGCTGTCCACATCCCACCTGGAGATATTGAGGAATCTCCTCAATTACGAGACCAACGAGTACAAATTGCTTCAGCTCCTTATTTTTGCCCAGATGGAGTTCGTCCGTCGAGTAAAACGTGTGGAGAACTTCCTCGATAGGGTAAATATGAAATATGTATTTCGCCCTCTCAGCCAGCCAGATACCAGGAAAATGATAGAGTTTCGGTTAAGAATTGCCGGCCTCAACGGGGGAAGGTCGCTGTTCACGGACGATGCATATAATGCGGTCTATGCGGAAACCCTGGGCTATCCGAGGAAGGTTATCAACCTCTGTCATCACGCGCTGCTTACCATGTTAATAAAGGAAAAGGAGGTCATTGACGCCGAGATTGTCCGTATGACGGCCAAGTCGAGAGGGGATCAAATTTGAGAGAGAGGAAGAAGGATATTGCCGCAACCAATCGTTTGTTAAGGGTGATTCGGGGCGAGGGCGATTTCGAATCATCCCCCCGGCAACCCGAACCTCCCCGCCAGGAGCGGGCAACACCCGAAAGGTTGCCGCTACCTGAGAAGAAGGTTCGAGAATCCGTTGGGCTCCTTTCCAAGAAGACCCTGGGCCTCGACATCGGATCTCACTCGGTGAAATGCGTCCAACTGGAAAAGAGGGGAGCGGGAGCGTATCGATTGCTTTCGATCGATGCCTGTGAGATTGCGCCGGAAGGGGTCGATCTGGGGGAAGATCCCAAAAAGCTGACGGTAGCAGCCATTAAGAAGGCCATCGAAAGGATAAACCTCAGGAGGACGGCGGTCATCACCGCCATTGGCGGAGTATCCACCGCCATCAGGCAGATTGAACTCCCCTTCATGACGGAAAAGGAGTTGGCCTCGGCCATAAAATGGGAGGCGCGAAACTACATCCCCTTCGATATCAACGATGTGGAATTGGATTACCAAGTTATCCATACATCCAGGGCGAGTAACAAATTGGATATCATCCTCGTCTCAGTCATCAAGGACTTTGTGAGGTACCACGTCGAGGTGCTTCAGGAAATCCCCATCGAACCCCAGATAATCGATGTCAATCCATTAGCCCTCGTGAATGCTGTCACGTTCAATGAGGAAATCGAGAGGGATCAATTCGTAGTACTGATGGACATTGGGGATAAGAATACCACCCTGAGTATCTATGGTGAGGAAGGCCAATACTTCGTACGGAATATCATGATATCCGGCAATGATTTTACCGACGACATTATGAGGGGAAACGGGCTCTCCTACCGGGATGCCGAGAGGTTCAAGAAGAGCCAGGATTCCGTTGACTTAATTGAGGCGATCAAGCCATCCCTGGATAATCTCGTAAGGGAAGTTCGAAGGTCCCTGACCTTTTATGAGAATCAGACCAAAATACGGGGATTTAGCACCATCATCCTCACGGGCGGAAGCGCGCCCCTTAAGGGTTTGGATCGTTATCTGAGCGCTGAACTTGGGCTGCCCGTGAGAATACTCAATCCTTTTCGAAAAATCGATGTGGAGAAAGCCTCCACGCTGACCTCTTTTGAAAACGACCTTTCTCAATGGGCCTTGGCCGTTGGCCTGGCGATAAGGGGTTAAAAAGGTGAGATACGAGATTAATTTATGGAGGCCGAGAAAACCGAAAAGGGTTCCCAAGTCGAAGGGGGAACGGGGAGAGGAGATACGTATATCGGTGGCGATCTTCATCCCCTTGTTGATCCTTCTGCTCCTGGGGGTCACCTTCGCCTATGTGAAGGCTTCCTCATCATTGGACCGAAAGATTCGGATGAATCGCTCCCGAATGATTTACTTGAGCAATCAGTTGGACGAAGTGAAAATGGAAAAGGAGAAGGCCTCCAATGAGTTGAAGCTCCTTGCGACCCTGAGCGGGAAGAGGGTTTTGTGGTCTCGCAAATTGGAGGATCTCAGCAAGGTCGTGCCCGATGATCTGTGGCTTAACCAGCTGTCGATCAGGACGGTGAAGAAGAAGAAAGAGGATTCAAAGGAAATCGAGGAGGAGACCCATCTAAGCATCAAGGGAATTACGGTGCCCGTGCCGGGTCGAAAACCCCTCGACAGCGTCGCCAAGCTTTATGAGTCATTGAACAACTCGAAATCCTTTGGGCAAGACTTCGAACCTTTTACGCTCACCGGTTTTTCGAGGAAAAGGGATAGGAGGAAGAGGGAGAGAGAGATTATGGAATTCGAGCTCTCGAGCAAACTCAAGGACAGGCGCGTAGGAGGTGGGGAAGAGGCCTCGAAATGAGATCGACCATCACCATAAAGGGCATGATCGTGGCCTTGGTGATCTTTTTCATCGGGGTATCATCGCTCTTCTACTTCTTCCTCTATCAGCCCAAAATGAGCAAGGCGAGGAAGGGGACGAGGGCCATATCCTCCCTCAGCGCGAACGTTGAACGTGCCATCCAGGATCTCAAGGAAACCCGAGAGGAGATCGAGAGAATCAAGAGGGAGGAGGTGAACGTCGATTATTTCAAAAGGCAGCACATCCCCTCGCAGGAGCGAACACCTACCTTTCTTAAGAATATCGAGACCTTGGCAGGACAATTGGGGTTCGAATACGATGGGGTGAAACCGATGGATGAAGAGGAGACCCCCGATTATATTCGGTATCCCTTTTTGGTAGAGACCAAATCCAGGTACCGGGAAATCGTCCAATTTGTCGATAGCCTGGAGAACAGTCTCGGGCTCAATTTGGACGATCTTCACATTGAGAATGATTCCAAAGCTCCCAAATGGCATCGCCTCAAATTCGCCGTCAGCACATTTGAGCTGACAAGGACGGAATTCGCGCCTCCTGACAAACCGGGGAAGGAACAGGCCGGTCCCCCACAAATAAGGGATGATATCGTGGTGAGGAGGGACCCGTTCCTGGAGAAGAAGCTGGAGCAGAAGGGGAAGAAGAAGGTTGCAACCGCGTCCACCCGCAGGAAGAGGCCCCCCCGTTTGGAACTGAACGCCATCTTCGATATAGCGGGAACGAGAATAGCCATCGTGAACGAAAAGATCGTGAAGGAAGGGGATGTGATCGCGGAACACGACATTCTCAAGATTGGCGACGATCGTGTGTTAGTGGGATTCCCCAACAAGGACAAGAAGGACAAGACGGGAAGCTATACCAACAAGTACGAGATAAAGCTCAAAGAGTTAGTCAAAACGAAATAGAGGTAAATGCTCATGAAAAAGGTTGTTTTTCCTATTCTCCTCTATCTCATCTTTCTGCTCGCCCTCCCGTCCACGGGGTTGGGACAGTCTCCGCCGCTCAAAGATCCCTTGGAGAGCGACAAACCCCTCTCCTTGCGGGTAAGGGATGTGGATATCCGGGATGTCCTGACCATCATCGGCGAGGAGTACGGGTTGAACATGGTCCTCTCTCCAGCCGTCTCGGGGAAGATTACCTATGATATTGAGAACACCTCCCTGAGGGATGGCTTGAACGCCATACTCAGGAGCAGTGGCTTGGCGTACGTCATCGACGGGAACATCATCCGGGTGGACGAGCAGGCGGAATTGCAAAAGAAGCTGAAGGCTGAACTGGATATCTATAAGGCGCGCCAAGAGCTGAGGGAAGCCAAGAAATTGGAGAAGCCGTTGGAGACCACCTATGTCAATCTCAACTACATCGGGGAGACCCTCTCCAAGGAGAAGGGCAAGGAGACCACCGATTTGCAGGATGCCATGGAGAAGTTGTTGAGCCACAATAAGGAGAAAGGGGTCGATAGGGGGGCCAACGTCAGCATCATCAAGAAGACCAATACCCTGGTCATCACCGACGTTGAGGACAACGTTCGCGAAATCGCGGAAATGGCGAAGAAATTGGATCTCCCAACGGGACAGGTGAGGATTGAGGCACGGATCGTGGAGACGAGGCGCGATTTCTCTCAGGAACTGGGTATCAGATGGGGTGGCCAGGCGGTGAAGAGAGTTGGCAAGAGGGAAGACCCGAAGGGTACCCTTAGACTGGGAGGGCCTGCGGGTGGGGATATCGTCGACCTCCCCGTAGTCAATCCCGCGGGCATCTTCAGCCTGGGTTGGCTCTCCTCGAAGGTGGCGATTCGAAACCTCGACATCGAGCTCTCGGCGCTGGAGGAGACGGGCGACGTGAAGATCATCTCCAAGCCCTCGGTCCTTGTCCTCCAGAATCAAGGGGCGGAAATATTCGTGGGGGAGAAGGTCCCCGTTGCCGAGGGGTATGATGCCGAGACGGCACAGGTCAGCATTCGCCTGGAGGAAGTGGGCACCATCCTGAAGATCACCCCTCAAATCACCCCGGATGGCTCAATCTTCATGTTGGTTGGCGTGGAAAAGAGCGAGATTTTGGGTACGACCACAATCCAGGGGCAGGAATACGACACCCTCGGGACGAAGAGGGCGTCAACCCAGGTCCTGGTGAAGGACGGGGAGACGGTGGTCATTGGAGGCCTTTTGAGCACCCGAAGGGAGGAGAATCGAGACCGCGTCCCGTTCCTGTCCAGGGTTCCCATCGTGGGACTTCTCTTCAAGAGCAAGGAGGATATTTCGGAGTTCGATGAGCTGATGATCTTCATCACGCCCCAACTCGTCACTCAATTGGGGGGATGAGAGGGGCAAATTCCTGCCACGAATGGGGACTGAGTCATGGCCCTCCCCAAAAGCTATACCCTGAGTTACAAATCCCTCGGCGCCTTGTTGGTCGACAACAAGGTGATCACCCAGGAGCAGCTCAATAAGGCCCTGGATCGGCAGAGGGAAAAAGGAGGACTCCTCGGGGATATCATCGTCGAGATGGGCCTCGCCTCGGAGAGTCAGGTCCTCACCGCCCTTGCCCAACAGCTCAACATCCCGCACCTCCTCCCCGATGAGATCATGTTCATTGACCCCGAGGTCATCAGGCTCGTCCCCGAGCGCATCGCGCGGCAATGTATGGCCATTCCCCTTTCCATACGGGAGAATATCTTGACGGTGGCCATGGTGAACCCCTTCGATATCATCGCCATCGACGACATCCGAACCATCACCAACCACAAGATCAACACGGCCATCATATCCAAATCGGGATTGGAGACGCTGCTCAATCGATTCTATGGCTCCGGCGGCAAGGATTCGAGCCTGGAGGATGTGTTAAAGGATGTGTCGGAGACCCATCTCGAGCTCAAGAGGGAGCTGGATGAGGAGCGGGAGGTCAACCTGGAGAGGCTTCGGGAGCAGGTGGAGGAGGCTCCCATCGTCAAATTGGTGGATTACATCATCTCAAATGCCATCAACGAGCGGGCGAGCGACATCCACATCGAGCCCCAGGAGGCCCGTTTGAGCATTCGCTATCGTGTCGATGGGGTGCTCCACGATATCATCTCCCCGTCGAAGGCGCTCCATATGGCCATTGTCTCCCGAATCAAAATCATGTCCAACATGGACATCGCCGAGAGACGCCTTCCCCAGGACGGCCGTTTTACCATCAAGCAGGGCTTTCGGGAGGTGGATCTAAGGGTCTCGACCCTGCCCACCGTGTTCGGCGAGAAGGTGGTGATGAGGCTCCTGGAGAAGGGGGCCCTTTCCCTGGATCTGGACAGCCTGGGATTCGCCGATGGCCAACTGCAAATTTTTCGAAGGTATATATCCAAGCCCCACGGGATGGTTCTGCTCACGGGGCCCACGGGAAGCGGCAAGACCACCACCCTCTATTCGGCCCTGACGGAGATCAAATCCACTCGGACCAACATCGTCACCGTTGAGGATCCCGTGGAGTATCAGATCAAGGGGATCTACCAGGTCCAGGCCAATCCCAAGATCGGGCTCACCTTTGCCAACGGGTTGCGGCATATCCTCCGGCAGGACCCGGATATTATCATGGTGGGGGAGATCAGGGATTTGGAGACGGCGGAGATGGCCATTCGCTCCGCTCTCACGGGGCACCTGGTGTTTAGCACCCTCCATACCAACGATGCTGTGGGGACTATACTCCGGCTGATCAACATGGGGGTGGAGCCGTATCTGGTCTGTTCGTCGCTGACGTTGGCGGTTGCCCAGCGGTTAATCAGAAAGATCTGTCCTTCCTGCAAGGAGTCATACGGCCCGACCAAGGAGGTGTTGCGGAGCCTGGGAATCGACGGCAAGCCTCAAGAGGACCTCGTCTTTCACCACGGCACGGGGTGTCGCAGGTGCAAGGACACGGGCTATTACGGGAGGACGGCCATCTGTGAGATGCTGGAAATGAAGGCCTCGGTTCGAAACGCCATCCTCAACGGGGCGGATATCGAGGGGATTCGGCAGGTGGCCAACGAGATAGGGATGACCACCCTCAGGGAGACCGGCTTGCAAAAAGTACTCGACGGAATCACCACTCCGGAGGAGGTCTTAAGGGCGACCATCGAGGAAGACTGAGGGATAGGGAGATGCCGCTTTACTCCTATACGGCCAAGAGGACCGACGGAAGAAACGTGAGGGGCGACCTGGAGGCACTCAGCGAGCTCGAGGTGATAGAGACATTACACCGGCGGAGCCTCACGGTCCTCGATATCGTGGAGAAGAGGAGGGCTCCGGAAAAGGGCATCGGGGGCCGGTTCTCACCGGGAGCACCACTGCTCGGGAGCGGGGTCAAACATGATGAGGTTTTGCTGTTCGCGAGTCAAATGTCGGCCATGGTCGAATCCGGCCTGCCACTGCTTCGTTGCCTGATGGGCTTCGGCAATGAGGTTGAGAACCCGCACTTCAAGAGGACCATCGATTCCGTGAGCATTGATGTGGAAGAGGGGAGCACCTTTTTCGATGCCCTATCCAAACATCCCAAGGTATTCAACAAGCTCTTCGTCAACATGGTCAAGGCCGGAGAGGTGAGCGGGAGGTTGGATCAAACCCTCGCTCAACTGGCCGCTTACATGGAGAGGACCGCGAACCTTCGGAGGAAGGTGAAGGCAGCCGTTACGTACCCCCTTTTTCTGATCGGATTTACCGCCTTCGCCGTCATCATCCTGGTGGCCAAGGTGGTTCCCGTTTTCCAGAAGATTTATGCGGGAGCCGGGGCGAGGCTTCCGGTTCCCACTCGGATATTGATCGCCAGCAGCGTTGCCATCACGGACTACTATTGGGTGCTCTTGCTGATCGCCGCGGGAATCGGGTTTCTCATCTACACCGGGCTTCAAAGCGAAGGGGGACGGTTCTTCTGGGATAGCCGGAAGCTCGGGATTCCCATCTTTGGGCCACTGATGCGGAAATATTCCCTGACCAAGTTCACGAGGACGCTGGGGGTTTTGATCAATAGCGGAATTCCTATCTTAGCTGCCCTCGATTTGGTTGCGGAAACCGTTGATAACAGCATGCTGGAAAGGGCCGTCCGCGAGAGTTCGACGGCCATCGAGCGGGGGAGTGGGTTTGCCGAGGCCCTGGCTGAAAAAAGAACCGTATTCCCGGAGATGGTAATTCAGATGTCCGCTACCGGCGAGGAGTCGGGGAGGTTGGACACGATGTTGGGTAAGGTGGCGAATTTCTACGAGCAACAGATCGAGGCGACCATCACCACCTTGACGACCCTCATCGAACCCATACTCATCGTCTTCATCGGGACGGTGGTGGGATCCATTTTGCTCTCCATCTTCCTCCCCATCTTCAAGATGGGGAGGGCACTCCATTAGTGCTGCGAATCCCGGTCACCGTAGTGGGCAGCTCGATTCTGAAGGTTACGCCTTTCTCTTCACCTTCCATCTCGTTCACGACCTTGATATGGCCTCCGTGAGCGGTGACGATCTGCTGGGCAATGCTCAACCCCAATCCGGCTCCCCCGGGCTTGGTGGTGAAGAACGGATTGAATACCCTCTCACTGTCCTCGAAGAAGATGGGGTCTCCGGTATTGAAGATATCGATCAGGACGCATCGAGGCATGGAAACAGGGGATAGGTGGACCGCGGTGTCATCTTCTTCGCCTCGTGATTGCATGAGATCCGTCCTAACCCTGATGGTTCCCCCCTCGGTGGTAGCCTCCAGGGCGTTATTGATGATATTGAGGATGGCCTGGGTCATCTTGTCGGGCTCAACGGCGATCCGCGGCAGATCCCCCCGGTAGTGTTCCCTGATGGTGATCCCCTTTTCCGGAAAGGCGGCTTTCGCCAGGGATACCGTCTCCCGAACAATTTCATCTATGTCCCGTTGTTCGAACTTGTAGGTTGAGGGTTGGGCAAAGCTCAGGAGTTCTTCCACCACCTTATTCAACCGATCGATCTCCCTGAGGATTACATCCACGTATTCCACCTTTCCACCCTTCGCGGTGATATCCTCTTGCAGGAGTTGGGCCAGTCCCCTCAAAGACCCCAAGGGACTGCGAATCTCATGGGCCAGTCCCCCAACAAGGCTTCCCAGGGAGGTGAGTCGACTCATCCTCTCCATTTCCCGTTGAATTTCCTTGATCCTCTCCAGATCACGGAAGCTGGCAACCACCTCCACCAACTTCCCGTCCGCGCCGCCCAGCAATGCCGTCCTGATTCTCATGGCCGACTTCTTGCCCTTGTCGGTCATGACCGTTACATCTTCCGCCGAGCTGGGCATCTCCTTCTCAATGGCGAGAAGTATCATCTCCGTGAGGGCATTGTTAACCTCATGGATGGGGAAGAGATCCGTGAAATGTCTCCCCACCATATCCCTGGAGTCATGATCGAATATGGTCTCCGCAGCAGGGTTAAAGGCCGTGATAAATCCATCGGAGTTGACGGTCATTACCGCGCCGAGGGAGATCTCGAAGAGGTATCGGTTCAACGAGGAGACCATTTGATTGTACGCCTGAACGAGTTGATTGACCTCCTCATGGGGAACGAGCTCCAAGCTCCTGCTGAGATCTCCTCGGGCTACGGATTGAACACCCCTGGTCAACTTCTTGATGGGTTCCTTGATGGCATAGGTAAGAGCTATCCCTGACAGGCAGGCCACCAGTCCCCCGATCAGAACTTCTACCCTCATCAGTTGTGTCGCCCTCCTCACCTGGGCGCGGGTGGGCTCTTTTCCGGATTGGAGGAGGTTTCGTCGATTGATCTCGATGGCCAGAAATCCCGTGGCAAGTACTAAGAGCGTAGTAAATACTTGAATTGCGATGAAGATGCGGATTCCCGCCAGTCTCAACCCCATCTTCATGGTTGGCTTAATTCCCTCTCTCCAAGAGGTATTTCACGAAGATATCGACCAATTCGGGATCGAACTGCTTTCCCTTCTGTTCCTTGAGGACCGAAATGACGTGATCCTCGGGAAGGGGTCCCCTGTATGGTCGTTCTGTGGTCATGGCGTCATAGGTATCCGCTATGGCGATAATGCGAGCCCCCAACTCGATCTCCTTCGCCTTGATCCCATCCGGGTACCCGGTGCCATCGAAGCGCTCAT
>SMTZ1_10012511_pt1 | contig 14684 bp, 13 predicted proteins | sample DeeMarSWOR136_30_FD_25667 | JGI IMG/M metagenome (IMG submission 25667) | reverse complement strand
TAATCATATTTGATTGTATTATTGAAAAAAAGACTATGTAAGCAATTAAAAATATTGTAATTGTTCTTTTAAGGTTTAAAGAACTTGGACCAAAAATATTGAATTTGATTTTCTCTTTAAATGTTTTTGATTTCTCAGGTAAAACAATAATTAATACTACAAGAACTAAAATTGAAATTGTTAGTGGGGCAAAGATTCCAATAAAACTGTAGGGATCCTTTGAAGAGGTTGATTGCGATATTGAAGTAAAACCTTGATTTATCATTATACCAATATATCCAACAAAAGGGATTTTTAGAGGTTGTTGACCTAAAGATAATACTTTTCCCATAAGATTTTCCTCTCTTATGTATGGTTCTGGAATGTGTGGCCCTGCTTGGTCAATATATTTATTATTATCGCCTTTTGTCTCCAACAGTTTTTGGCCTTGTTTATTTTGCAAAATATTTGTTACTCTGTGTACTAAAATTTTTTCGTCTGGCCAGTGTGCTTCACTTTTGAAAACAATTACATCATTTAACTTTATGTCTTCAATTTTTGTTGGGGTCCATGCAACAATATCGCCTTCCATTAGTGTTGGGCTCATTGAATCAGATGTTACAAGATCTATAGGAAAAGGAGTTCCTGACCAAACTGACATAAAACGAGAAGTAATTAAAATTAATGCGCCTATGAATAGAAGATTTACACTAAATGATTTTATCTTAAATTTGATTCTTCATCCCATCCAAATTAATAATAGCATATATTTTTAGATATTTTATATTTATGGGTGCTTAGAAATTGATTGTTGATTATATATATTTTTATCTATATACTTAATTTACAAATTCAAGATCGTCTTTAGGAGTATCAGCAATTAACTTCTCAATACCTTTATATTTTTAAAAAGTTGTATTTCTAATAATATTTCTTTTAATAAGATGAATTTGTAACTAGAAATTTATTTTTAGTTCGTAAAAAAATAAACATTCCATCATTTAAACGTATAGATATAAACCTAATTATGCAGGTGCATATCACTCCTGTTAAGTAGTTGATAAAAATATTAATATTTTATTAATAAAATAATTTAAAATTCATGCATTAAATTTTGAAAATAACGTGGTTGTTTTAGGCGGAATTGAATAGAGACTAACAATTATTATGCACATAAATGAAATAAAAAACGCTGGAAGCATACCGGGCACTATTAATTCATCAGGTAAGTTAGAAGTTATTCCACTTTTATCCCAAATAAAAACAGTTACCATTCCAGAAATCATACCTGCAATCGCCCCCCATTTTGTTGCACGTCTCCACCATAATGATAGAATTATTAAGGGACCAAACGAAGCAGCAAGACCACCCCAAGCAAATGCAACCAAAAAATAAATAGCACTGTTTTCACCTGGAATTGCAAATAAAAAAGCAATAACTGAAAGTAGAAAAACAAATATTCTGCTTAAAAATAAAAGCCTCTTTTGATCAGCTTTAATATTTATTAATTTATGATAAACATCCTCAACAACAGATGATGTTGCAACAAGCAACTGCGAATCAGCAGTTGACATGATAGCAGCAACTATTGCAGCAATTACAATTCCAGCGATCCACTCAGGCAGTAAACTTGTTGCAAGCATTGGCATTACTTTTTCAGGATCAGGAAGTCCTTTATACATTGCAAGCCCTATCATACCTATTAAAATTGCACCCCAGAGGCTTATTATTACCCAAACCATTCCAATAAGAGTACTGTTCCAAATCTTTTTTTCGCTCTTAATTGCCATATATCTTGTAAGAACATGAGGTTGACCTGGATACCCAAAAAACCATGCCATACTGGCAAATGCAAATATTATGAATAGTATCCCTCCATAACCATATGATGGTGATATAGAATTTATATCAACTTGTCCCATTTTTGATAAAATTGAGCCAAATCCCCCAAGTTTAATAATTCCAACAATTGGTAAACCAATTAATATTGCAACAATCAACATACCTTGAAAAACATCGGTCCAGGCAACTGCAAAAAATCCACCCATTAGTGTATAAAAAGTAATTATTGCAAATCCAAGAATTAATGCAGAATGATAGTCCCAACCAAATGTTTCACTTAAAATCTTACCCGATGCAACTAATTGAGCTGAAACATATGCAACCATAAAAACTGCAATAATAATTGTTGCAATCGCTCTTATTGTATGAGTATCATCTTCATATCTATCTTCTAGAAAATCAGGAATGGTTAATGCTCTTAATTTTCCTGTAAAATTCCGCAGTCTTCTTGCAATAACACTCCAATTAAATAAAGTTCCAAGTGCACAAGAAATAGCAGTCCAAATAGCACTTATTCCTAACATAAATGCTCTGCCGGGTAATGCTAGAACAAGCCAACCGCTCATATCTGATGCTTGAGCACTTATTGCTACAGGCCACGTTCCAAGTTTTCTACCTGCAATTAAAAAATCATCAAGTGTTTTATTCAGTCTTGAAGACCAAATTCCAATAAGTACAAGGATAATAAGATAAACGACAAATGCTAAAATTAAAGCACTCAATTATTTTTCCTCCTAGATAAATAGAGGTAGAATCCAGTAATTAGTACAATGATTAGAATTGAAAGAAACATAAATAACCAAGTTTCTAAAGGTATTTTTATATCTTTTTCAGATGTTTCCGCAGGCATTTCATATGTTTTTGCGTTAAAACAATATACATTACCATTTGTTGAACCAACATATAACCTTCCATTGTAAAGATATGGTGAGGAAACAATAGGCTTAGTTAAATAATTATAAGCCCCTTCAATGTGATAATCAGGTGCTGCTTTCCATTCAAAATTACTGTTTGATGCATTTATTGCATAGATATTTCCATCACTGGAACCAAAGAACACAAAGTCACCATAAACAGTTGGAGAAGATTTTATACCTCCATTTGTTTGATATACCCATTCTAGGTTTCCATCCTCTGCATTTAGTGCATATAAGTTATTATCTTGAGAACCAAAATATAAAATACCTTCACAAACAGTAGGAGAGCAATCAATCCCCCATCCTGTAGTAAATTTCCATTTTAATTTTCCTTCTTGAATATCTAATGCATAAAGATTACTATCCCAAGACCCAAAATATAGCATATCATTATAAATGAAAGGTGAAGAACATATTGCACCCTCTGTTTTAAATTTCCATTCAAGATCTCCATTTTTAGAATCAAGTGCATACAAATAACCATCATTTGAACCAAAATATAGCATATTTCCTTTGATAGATGCAGATGAATGTATTTCATCATCTGTTATAAATGTCCATTCAATTTCACCTGTTTCTAAATTTAAAGCGTAAAAGTTACCATCATGGGATCCACAATAAATTTTGTTATCCTGAAATAGAGGTCTGGTTGATACTTTTCTAATTTCTTTTTTCCAGATGATCTCTCCATTTTCACTATCTAATACAAATAAACCATCGCTTGATCCAACAATTATTTTTTTATCAATAATTATTGGTGTCGAATCACTACTCCATCCTATATTGGTTTGCCATTTCTCTAATCCATTTTTGATATCCATTGCATAAATATTTCCATTCCATGATGTAATATATAATTTTTCTTTATCTGATACTGGAGAAGAATAAATGAAGTTACCAATTTCACCTTCATCTGTTTGAAATTCCCAAATTTTCTCTGCATATCCTCCTCTTTGTTCTTCTTGTTCAACTTCTCTAAAAACACTTTGTTTATTCTGTCCAAAAAGTTGTATCCATCCACATCCTGGTGAATCCGTGTATTCTTCTCTTTTTACAGATATTGGGAAATTTGCTGCAGGAAAATCAACACCAGCAGGATTTCCCATCGCGGCCCAAAGACCATAATTTTTTACTAGTTGTGTATCAGTAACCTTACAATCAAAACTTATTACACTACCGTTTCCAAGTATATCATTTATTGGTGGAGTTGACATTATTTTTCGTGCGATGTCTACATCTATTTGTCCATAATATTCGTCTTTTACCTCTTCAAATTTAAAATCTCTCTTACAAGGTGTATATTTTTTTGCAAGTATTCGTCCTACAATCCCAAATCCAAAAATAGAATTTAGCTCCCATCTTACTTTATTATCTCTAGGAAAATTAACTGACCAATAAAATCCATTTTTTGTTCTTTTTAATGCATGATTAAAAAGAGCTAATTCTAAGGTAGCAATTTCACCTGTTTTTGTATCACCCATTAGCCACTCATTTGCAAACAAACCATTATTTCTTTTTACAAAAAAGTTTACCATGTCATCAATACTATCTCCATATTGTATTGCTTTTCTTGCTCTAATTACTAAAGGAAGTCCAAATCGGTTCCAAACACCAAGTGGATAAAGGGTTGTTTCCATAAGTATCATACCTGCATCGTTTTGATAATAGTCTTCATCACTCCATATCATACCTGGTGCAGTTGACATTAAAATTCTATTTCCCTCAGTTGGATTAATATCTATCATCAGATTCCATCGTTCAGTAACATACATATGCCACCATCCATCAGCAAATGCCAAACCTCTAGTATTATGAGAAGCAACAATTCTTCCATCAATAGTTGCATCACCTGTTGCAATAAACGCACTGCATTTATCTCTGGAGGAATCAGTATTAATATCTGTAGTTTTTACATTTAAAATGTGTTTTATAATCCCTGTAATTGTACTATAAAACCAATTATTTTTTAGGCGGAGGGGTTGGATATTACCATTCCTAAAACGAGTAAGCATTTCATACATTTCATTTAAAGCAAGGATATCTTTATAGCTAACAGGTTTTCCATAAATTTTTCCCCCTCGGGCAGCACAACCATCAGCAATACCTTTAATCTCCTGTTGATATTCCTTAGGATATTTTTTCCAGAAAAAGCGGTTTGCGTTAAACCTTTGCAATCTCCAGGATAATTTTTGTGGAAAAATATGCATCCATCTTAGGATATGATCTACGATTTCTTCTGAGAGTAAATAACCATGTTGATATCCACGATCATAAGGTTCACCTTCAATATATAGATAAATCCAACCATGTGTATTATATCTATATCCTCTCTCATATTTTTCAGAACTAATAGTAATTATTTGTTTATCATTTTTTATATTGGCTTGGATAGAATCTAAGGAGGGTATCAAAAAGAGAATTATAAATCCGATAATGACAAATAATTTTTTCATTATAAGACTTAATTATATATTATAATAATATATAATTTTTATTCCAATTATGAGATATTCCATCATTATTAACAAAAATTTATATAAATATAGTAGTTATTATATTTATTTTATGACATCATTTAAGATTAAGAATTTTAAAAAAGTATTTACTATTTTTATTCTTTTTATATTTATGGTAAATATTTTTGTGGTAACTTTTCAAATTAAATCCTTATCGATTTTAGAAATCAAAAATAATATTGAAAATACTAAAATGAATAATTTCAACTATGATCTTTTAATTATATCGCCACAAATATTTAAAAAACATTTGCAACCACTTGTCAGTCAAACTATTTATTAAAAAAGCAATTGAAGAATGGAATATACAATATGTTCTACTTGTTGGTGGTAGAAAAGATCAAAGTAAAATAGAATCTTACTGGGTTCCAGTAAGATACTCTAATCTAGATAGACCTTATATTTATGAAAGTGGAGCTATTCTCCCTCAAATAAATTTTTTAACAGATTTATATTTTGCTGATATTTATGATTCTGAGGGAAATTTTAGCAGTTGGGATGACAATGATAATGGTATATTTGGTGAATGGGAATTTAATGAAAGTGCCTCTGATATCCCTGATATGATACCTGAAGTTTATGTTGGAAGACTTCCATGTAGAAACAAAATTGATGTATGGCTAATAGTTAGAAAAATAATAAGATATGAAACAGGAAATTTTGATGAATCATGGTTCAAAAAGATGGCAGTAGTTGCAGGTGATACTTATCCAAATAGAACAGAGTATATCGATGGAGAAAATTACACTCAACAAGCTTTAGATTTTATGTATGACTTTGAACCAGTAAAGATTTGGGCATCACTTGGAAATCTTCATTGGATTCATATTGTAAGAGCTTTTAACAAAGGTTGTGGTTTTATCTTTTTTTCAACACATGGAAGTCCTAAGGGAGTTACTACTCATCCACCATATAGTAAGGAATGGATAGGTAAATTTTACCTCAAACATATATTGTTTTTAATAAATAGAAAACAACTTCCTGTTTGTATTGCAGGTAGTGGATGTTTTGTAACTTTGTTTAATGTAAGGATGTTTTGTAACTTTGTTTAATGTAAGCCTTGGATATACTCATTTTACATCTCCAATACCACAGTGCTGGGGATGGGCGCTAGTTAGAAAACCATTAGGAGGTAGTATCGGCGTTATTGGTTCTACTGCTTTAAGCTATGAAACCCCAGATATTGATAATTTCAGAGGTGGTTGTGAATGGCTTGACATCCATTTCTTTGAACAATATCAAAAAAGTAAAAACCATACTCTTGGTGAATGCTGGGGAAATACAATAAAGGCTTTTTTCCAAAATTTTACAATTAACTGGAATGATACAAGTATATCTGGTGATGCACTTATTGTAAAAAACGGTCAGCAATGGCTCTTAATAGGCGATCCAAGTCTAAAAATAGGTGGATACAACTAAATTATTTGTGATGAAAAACATATCTGGTTGGAATTCTTTTTTTCTTTCCAGTCCAATAACCACAATTTGGACAATTAAATTCTAAAGTTACTTTACCTCCCCAAATTGTTAGGTTTTTTACTCGTTTCAATACACTATTACATACTGGACACTTATTCATTATTTTTTTTGGATCTCCTTCACGGGAATGAATCTCTAATTTTATAAAATCACTATTTATTGCGACATTTCTAATTCTGTTACCTGTAATACCATATTTTTGTTTTTTAGTATCAAGTTCTTTTTTTACTAGATTCTTTAGTTTATTTTGAGATTGAACTACCCTAAATTTTTTTAAAATATTCTTAAGAGCATCTTTGATTTGGTCATCAGATGGTATAAGATAATTCATTGAAATAAGAGAATCTAGTTATTACTTAAAACCTTTTAGAGTGGAATGGTTTGAAGCAAATCAGTTCTACTTATAATACCTATTAATTTATTGTTTTTAATTATTGGTAAAGCACCAACATTTTTTTCAAGCATGATTTTTGCAGCATTTTCTACAGTCATTTCCGGATCAGTCCAGATTACAGGTGTTTTCATAATGTCGGTTACTAGTAGTTCATCTAGTTGATGTTTCTGTTTACCAGGAGGAAATGCTCTTTTTAATTTAGCTATGGCAAAAATAATCTCATTATCAGATACCATACCTACAAGTTTCCCTTCAAAAACAACAGGTAATCGTGCAATATCTTCATCAATCATTATCCTTCTTGCATGAATCACTCTATCATCAGGTGATACTGTAAAAAGTTTCTTTTTCAAAATATCTTTTATCTGCTTATTACTTTTTACTAGAGGTAGAAGGTCTGCTTTTGTAATAACTCCTAATAAATTATTATTTTCTGTAATGCATAATATTGTTGGACCAGGTTTACCTACTTTTAGTAATACTTTTTTTATATCTAACTCTGGTGAAATACATTCTATGTTTTTATCTGTAACAGAAGATGCATGCAATCTTGAAGCAGGTACTCCCTTTTTCCTTATTGATCCTAATTTATAAGCAATAATATTATCAGTTACCATGCCAATTAGTTTTTTATCTTCTAAAACAGGTATCTTTGTAATTTCATGTTTTTTCATAAGTTTAAGTACCTGTCTAAGATTTACATCTTTATCAACTGTTATAATCTCCTTAGTCATAATTTCTTTTACTTTCATTTTATTCCATCCATTCTACTAATAAAAATATTTAAATTTTAACTTTCATATTCCAACTCATCTATACAGTCATCACAAATAAGACGACCATTAGCATTTTTTAAATTTGCAGATAGTTTCCCACAATCCTCACATTTTCCAGAAAAAACTTGCTTTTTTAGAAAGGTTTCATCTCTAACTGCAATATCATACCATTCTCGGGATATTTCATGAAGAATTGGAGATATTATTGATATATCTTTTTGTGTAATTATACCTATTAATTCATCATTTTCAATAACTGGAAGTCTTCTAACATTACATTTTCCCATCGTTTTCATTGCTTCCTCTAAAGATACATAAGGTTCAATTACAATAATCGGTGTGCTCATAACATTTTTTACAATAACATCTTTTGCTTGCTTTCCTTCAGCTACAACTTTTTTTAAAATGTCACTTTCTGTTAAGATTCCCACTGGTTGTTTTTTTTCTACAACAATTACATTTCCTATTTTTCTTTTTTTCATAATTTTTGCAGCTTCTAAAACTGTTGTATTTGGTTCAACTTTTGCAATATTTGTTTTCATTGCTTCTTTAACTATTATATCCCTATTCATTATTTTTCCTCTGGGCTTTTTTTAAATAATTTAACACGCCCAAACATTAAAACCTTTTGTTGTATTTTACTTTTTTTATATGAGCGCTAGCCAATACGAAAGAGAGCTTAAAAATATTCTCGAAGGTGAGAAAAAAACTATTTTAAATGTTACAAAGACATGTTCAACAATAGAAAAAGATAATTACCTAAAAATATCAAATAAACCTTTTGCAGTTATAAGAGCAGCAGGTTCTTTTGGTATCGACCTTGTAGCAACACGTGGAGATATTTCATTTCTAACAGAGGTTAAAACCAGTTTTGATAGTACTCTACATTTTAGTAGCGTGGGTGGTCAACTCCAAAAACAAGCTGAAACAATGAAAAAAATGTGTGAAAAAACAAAGACATTACCGATTTATGCTTTTAGAAATAAAAGAAAACATGGTGATTCATGGAGAATCTTTACGCTTGATATCAATAACCTTGAAGGTAGAACAAATATTTTACATAAAAGACTTCCAAAACTTAAAACTAGTAATAGTGGAAATTATATTATGAAATGGGATGAAGGTATGCCTCTTTCAGATTTTATTTCTTACTTATGCAAATAATACGAAATGTTTTTAGAACTGTTCCATATTAACGCTTGTTGATTGTTATGAAAAAGTTACTTGTTGCATATGATGGTTCTGAAGCATCTAAAAAAGCAGTGGAAATGGCAGTAAAATGTGCAGATAAAGAAGACGAATTAACACTTCTAACCGTTGTACCAGCTGAACTTGCAGAATCATCATTTACTAAAATGCTACTTCCAACAATTGACCTTAGCAAGGTTGTTAAATCTGGTAGCTTTAAACAAAAGGCGATGGATACTTTATCAAAAATTGTAAAAGAAATTGAATATAATGTATCAAAAGTAAATATTGTTGTTGAATCTGGTGATCCTGCAGATGAAATATTAATTACAGCGAAAAAAGAAAATTCAGAAGTAATTATTTTAGGATATAAAGGCTATGGTAAAGAAGGAAGGTTTTTGTTAGGAAGTGTGACTGATAAAGTAGTAAGACATGCAAGTGTATCAGTTTTAGTTGTAAGATAAATATTTTTGTGATATTGATGCATCCTGCAGATGAGATTCGGGGGAGTAAAAGTAAAATACTTTCTAAAAAAAGAATAATTCTTGGAGTAACAGGAAGTATTGCTGCTGTTGAAACAATAAGATTATCTAGAGAACTAATAAGAAATGGTGCAGAAGTAATTCCTGTAATGACATCCTCTGCTTCAAAAATTATTCACCCAAATTCTTTATGGTTTGCTACTGGAAATACACCTATAATTGAACTTAGTGGGAAAACAGAACATGTTTACTATTGCGGGCGTGTCAAAAATCCGGCTGATTTACTTCTTATTTGTCCTTGTACTGCAAATACAATTTCAAAAATTGCAAATGGTATAGATGATACACCAGTAACCACTTTTGCAACAACAGCCATTGGATCTGGTGTACCTATTATCATTGTTCTTGCAATGCATCTATCTATGTATGATCATAAAATAGTGCAAGAAAATATAAAAAAATGTAAAAAAATAGGTATCAAATTTATTGAACCTAAAATTTATAAAAATAAGGCAAAGATGGCAGAGATTGATGAAATTATTGCCAATGTAATTCGTGAAGCTGGAAAAAAAAAATTAAAAAATAAAAAAATCCTAATAATTGGCGGTCCATCTGCAGAGTCAATTGATGATATTAGGTTGATTACAAATCGTAGTTCAGGAAAAACTGCCATATCTCTTGCAAAAATTGCTTTTTTAGAGGGAGCTGATGTCGAGCTTTGGTATGGACGTGGAAGAGAGCATATCCCGAATTATCTTTTAACTAAAAATTTTGAATCCATTAATGATCTTCACAAGATGATAACATTAAAGAATTTAGATAAGTTTGATGCTATCATATTATGTGCAGCACTTTCTGATTATATTCCAAAAAAGCAGAAAGGAAAGTTACCTTCAGGAAAACAAAAATTAATAATAGAACTCTTACCAACTGAAAAAATTATTAGTTTATTAAGAAAAAAAGCAAGGAATTCAAAAATAATTGGATTTAAAGTTGAAGATAAAAAAGATCAACTTTTAAAAAGGACAATGAAACTTATAAAAGATAACAATCTAGATTTTGCTATAGCAAATACAATTAAAGGATTTGGAAAAGAAAGCAATGAAATATGGATAATTAATAAAAATGGTAAAAGTTTACATAAAAAAGGTAAAAAAGACCAATTATCTAACTATATTTTAGATACAATCCTCTAAAGAGTGAAATAAATGAAAGCAACATCCTTTGCACCAGGCCATATTTCAGGTTTTTTTGAACCTGTTTATAACCAGGATTTATCTCGCACTGGATCTCGTGGAGCTGGTATTAATATTTCCTTAGGTGCAATATCTGAAGTAATAATTGAAAATTCATCAGAACAGAATTTTGATGTTTATATCAACAATAAAAAATCAAATGCTCCAGTAACAAAACTTGCATTAAAATATTTACTTGGAGACAATCCACTTAATATAGTTGTTAAAACCACTTTAACTCTACCTGTTAAACAAGGATTTGGTATGAGTGCATCGAGTGCTTTAAGTGCAACTTATGCTGTAGCAAAACTTACAAATATATCAATGGATGAAGCAATGAAAGCATCCCATTTTGCAGAAGTTCAATTAAAAACAGGATTGGGTGATGTTATGGCAAGTTGGTTTGGAGGAATAGAAATAAGAAAAAGTGCAGGTCTACCTCCTTGGGGAATAATTGAACACATTCCAGGTAATTATGATTTGGTTTTATGTGTAATAGGTAAGAAAATGGATACAAAAAGAATATTAAGTGATCCAATCAAATCAAATAAAATAATGAATTATGGAAAACTTTGTACAAAAAAATTAATTGAAAAACCATCAGTTGAAAACTTCTTTTCCTTATCTAAAACATTTGCAGAAAAAACTGGCCTTTTGGACAGTAGCGTTCAAAAAGCAATGAATGCTGCAAATAAATATGGTATGGCAAGTATGTGTATGCTTGGAAATTCTTTATTTGCTGTAGGGAAAACAAATGAACTAAAAAACGTACTATCTAAATTTGGTAAGGTATATATTTGCAGTGTAGATGAATATGGTCCAAGATTTTTACAAGAATAATTATTTTATCTAAAAGGATGCAAACTCTGATATCCTCTTATTTCTAAATAAACTGATTGATTTACCCCCTTTATTCCAGCTCGTCCGATTACAGAAGCCATTATCCAATCTGTTGACCAATCAATTGGAATAATTTTAGAGTAAGGAACTAAAATTTCAAAAGAGGCTCTTCCTTCCTTACCCGAATAAGCGATTATATTTTCAACTTCCCTTGTTTCCCCAATTATTTTATATTTCCCATCTGAAACAGTATGAATTCTAAAGATAATTTCTCTTATTTCAATATCTATTTTATACGAGTTATTGAGTTCTAATTTTATATAAAAAACAATACCTTTTAAAGTAAATTTTTCATCAAGTTTTATTGAAAGAAAAGTGGCTTTATCTTCAGACAATATTAGTTCATTTAAATCTGGAACAGCGATATTAGATTTTAAGTTAAAAGATAAATTTTTATCAAAACCTGCAATTTTTACTCCAGCATCTCCATTTATATTTATTGTTAATTTTTTTGCATCTAATGATTTAAAAAGTAAATTACCAGTGCAATTAAATGAAAGGTCTGATTTTGCAAGCACTTTATTTCCAATGATTGTTATATTGCCAAGAACTTCACTGCTTTCAGATTTTATTGGTGCTGATATATTTTTTAGATATATATCAAAAGAGTTTGGATTATACACATTAATTTTTGCATTTAAATTAATACCATTTTCATTAATTTTATAATCGTTAATATTTATATTGAGAATTGGTGCTGAAAGCTCATTTACTAGATATTTTAAATTGGTAATAATACCTATTTTTATTGGAATTGTTTTTTTAATAATTAAAAAATTAGCACCTACTACTCCTGTAATCATACTTTTTAATAATTCTGGGCTATGGTCATTAAAAGAGATCAAAATTTCTCTTAAATAGGATGTATTTTTATTAGAGCAAATTTCACCTCCTTTAATAAAAACATTTGCAACTTCACATCCATCAGGAGTGCAAGTAATTATTTTTAGATCTTTCATAACAATTTCAAAATCATTTGGATTATAAACATCTATGATTGTTTTTAAAACTGCTTCTTCTGAATTTATTTTTGTTAGCTCTGCATTTATTGTTACTTCTGGTGCTTCCAATATTTGAAGATTTAAAAAAAGGAATAATCCTAATATAATATAAATAATTGTAATTATTCCAATAACAATAATAAATATCCTTTTTTTCATTTTACACCAATTAATAACAATATTGTATATATTTAGTTATATAAAAAGGGGCATTTTAGATATAGATAGGTTTCTAATGTTTATTTTTTATATTGTATCTGTTTTACCACTAGCAATATCTATTAAGTGCTTTTCACCATCTTCTGGACCCTTTGCAAATAAAATATCACGTGGATCAATTTTTGTATTTTTATTAGGTCCATAAAGCCATTTTTCACCATGTCTCATAGCAATAATTGTCATACCAGTTTCACTGGCAAGTTTTAATTCTCCTAAGGTTTTATTACAAAGAATTGAGTTTTCATTAACTTCAACTCTAGTAAAAACAACATCAGAATCACGAATACTTAACTTTAGAATTGGATGAAGTTCAACATCTCTAAGTTCAACGTCTGCAATTTCTTGAGCAGCGTCAGCTATTTGTTCAGCAGTTTCAGCAAGTCTCAGAACGGTAAGTGCATCATTAACACTTAATTTTTTATTTTCAACCTGTTCGAGAGTTTGTCTCTGAAGACTTTTGTAAAGATTATCAATTTGATCTTCAAGATCGTAAACTTCTTTTGCAATTGTAGTATTGTTGTATATTATTGAAGAATAAGCCAAATCTATCATAAGTTCTGATTTATCTTTAATTTCAAGAACAATATCTTCTACTGTTTTTTCTTTCAATCTAGCACCTCCAGCTCACCATGTAAAAATTTATTTAATTCTACATAACCTTCTTTTATACCTCGAGTAATAAGCCAATCATTCTCTTGTAAGGAGGTATCAGATTGTGGATTGTATATCCAACAATCACCTCTTCTTATTGCAATAATTCTCATACCTGTTTCAGATTCAACTTTCAGATCACCAATTTTTTTATTACAAGCCTTTGATTCCTTTTTAACATTAATTCTAAACAATTGTTCATCTGCTTGTTTTAAGATCTTTGGTAAAATTGGTCCTGTCTTTTCCCTAGAAAGAAGCTTAACAATATCTCCTGCAGCATTTGATATGGTTTCAGCAGCTTCTGCTACTTGCAAAATACCTGCAAGTTGCTCTGCATCCTCTTTTGTCCTTGCAGCCATCATAGCCATCATTCTTATATCATAATTCAGCTTGTCCATGCGCACTTCCAAATATTTAACCTCTTCAGAAATGTCTTCATTATCAAATAAAACAGCAGAATAAGCTAGATCAATAATTAGTTCAGAAATATCTTTCATCTCTGTAAGAAGCTCTTTTACTGTCGTTGGTTCATATTCAAGTTCACTAAACTCTTCTTTTTTCCATTTTTCTTTAGGCGCTCTTTGTAGTCTTCCAAATATTCCTTTTTTCTTTTTTTCTGTCATATTCCAACTCCAAATAAACCTAGCATTATAAATAAAAACACAATTCCCATAACATCACCTACAGTTGTTACAACTGGGGCAACCATATCATCGGGATCCAATCCTCTTTTAAAAGATAAAAATGCGGTAATTATACTTGTTAATGCAACAGTTGATATTAGAAATATCCCTGTTAAAATAAATATAGCAATAAACTTTATCAAGGCTATATCCTCTGTTAGTAAATTTCCAAATGCTGCCACTAGATAAATAACTATCGCTAGAATAAAATAAGTAATAAATCCCATAAGTAGTGAGATTAATAAATTATCATGCATCTCTTTATCTTTTAAGCTTAATGTAATATATCCAACATGAAGTCCTGATGCAAGTCGAGCACCCAGAACACTTCCAATATTTCCACTAATACTGTTAATAACAGGTATAGATATTAAAAAAATTGGAAATAAAATCAATGATTCTTGTTTACCCTGAAGAATCTG
>SMTZ1_10014458_pt1 | contig 14686 bp, 9 predicted proteins | sample DeeMarSWOR136_30_FD_25667 | JGI IMG/M metagenome (IMG submission 25667) | reverse complement strand
GAAGTGGGCGGCTGATGAACTTGGAATTGACGAAAGGAGAATATATGTTTGGGCAGCAATTGCGATGGCCTTTGATATGGACATACAGCCGTGCGAGGCATGTGCAAGACTCAAGGATGCAGCTGCAATTTTACGAGATACCGAAGGGATTTATATAGCTGCTTTGGCAATGACAGTAAATCAATTTGCTTCAGCGACCGCTCCGATATCCGACGAACAGTTGGCATCAATTGCCGAGGCAATAGCGCGCCACGGCGGGGATGACACGTATTATGCCACAGCCGGACAGTGGCTTGACGCTCTCGTAGAATATATCGGAATCCTTAGCACCGACCTGGGGTGGTCATTAGACGAGGCCGTAGCATTAGTAACGGACAAGTACGTTGCACCTGCAATAGAGGGCGGTGACGTGAATCTTGCTGCATTCATTGCGATGAGATTAGCAGGTCTTGGCGGCTGATGAGATAAAGTCGAAACAAAAGAGAAGCTGCGGTTTCCAGTATTACTCGGCTCCGGAGGGTAGAGCTACCTTTGCTAAGCGCCTGATACTCTCAATGATTTCAAAAAGAATCCTTATCAAGGAGTATTTTACAGTCAAACTGTAGTTGTGCCATCTCGTGGGGGGAAATATCCCCTTGTCTATTGCGCTTTTCTGCATAATCTTGTCAAAAAATGTGGGTAATCGCGTGGTATTTTGCTTGATGGGAAAGTGAGTGATTTGGTATAAATAGAATAGACGAGGCTTGTGTTAGTGTAGGTCGTATAAGCTAAATCTGAGTTCTCTGACGTGTGTAATATTTGTAGTTTTTCGATAGAAGAGGGGTTGTTCATATCACAAAGTACATCCCTTGAAGTAGCCGATTGGCAGCCTCAAGAAAGCCCGCGATGTCGAGCGCTCCCAGGAATGGGAATCTACAGGCGGCTTTTTCTTGCTTTTGAGAAAATATGATTTAAATATTATCTTTGTTTCCACAAAGCTATTCTTTGCTTTTATTTCTAAAATGAGTGATAGCAAGTAGTTATGATGAAATATAATGTGAATCTATGCGAATCCCTGAATTTAGGCACGCCATTTGCGCAATACATAAGTTTTATACTATGGGCACGGAGAATATCTATTTCCGCAGAATTGGAGATGGGTTAAATGCAATGGCGTTGACGGACCTATAGGTGATTGCTTGTGAGCCCTACAACAAGGACTATATCGCCAGGCGGTAGATCAGGATTATGTGCAAGTAGTTACCAGCGACGAAGTCGATTAAGTGAAGTACGTGATTTGCTCGATGTGCTCAACGGTGAGTGTGAACAATGAGTAGGAATATTTTGTTCGTCGTGATTGGATTGGAAAGGAGGTGGTGCCCCCCCGAGATAGTGCTGGGAAAATTCGGCTTAGCATGTTGATAATTCTCATGTAACAGCCAACACATACTGAGATTTGTGCACAAATTTGCAATAAAGAAAAACAATGTAAAGGAGAATACGATGCAAAAACGAACAAGCTTCATGGCTGTAGTGTTCGCCCTTGTCGTCCTGTTGATGGGTACTTCGAGTGTGTTCGCTCAAGTACAAGTAGCCGCTGTCCAACCTGAGTCTTGTGTAATTTGTCATAGCGAAGCTGGCGCCGATCATCAGGCAATCTACGATGATTATGCGGATGCCAGCTCTTTGGGACTTACGATTGATAGTGTTACGAGTGCCTCAAATACTGATGGCACCTATACCGCAACTATGAAGTTCTCAATTGAGAAAGATGGTGTTGCGTATATAGATGTGGATGGACTTCCAACTCTTGAGCAAAAGAGATTCTATGGTATTACTTACGATAGCGCAACCGGAAAGTTTTACGAATCAATAAGATTCAGAAACGAGGTAGCGTTGGGCGGCGGTCAGTACTCTGTGACAGCCGAGGGCATATCTTACAAGCCTGAGACTTCAAATGGTGCAGTTTATGCGTATATTGCAGACGGCCTTCTTGACACTGAGAGCGGCGGTCACGTATATATGTACAATGACGTAGCCAGTGCAGGCGTCGCCTATGGCGATGTGAATGACTATGAGTCTGCTGCCAACGTATCAGGTTGTGAAAAATGCCACGGTGCACCATATATGAAGCATGGCTACAGGGACCCAGTAGTTGAAGGGTTGTCTGATTTTGCATCTTGTAAGACTTGCCATTACGATGACCGTAACGGCGGCCATGAAGACTGGCAGATCTTAGTTGATAATCCTGCACGGTATGCTGAAGTGCATGCTGGTGCTAAATTGACGGCTGAGGAAGAAGCCCAGTACGCATACACAGCCAACGTCATGAATGACGTGCATATGTCGCATGCCATGGAATTCCCCTATCCTCAATCCATGTCAACCTGCGCAACGTGCCACGAAGGCAAACTTGATCTCATATTGACGGATGCCAACTTCAAAGTGGAGACCTGCAAGAGCTGTCACCCTATGACCGGACCAGAGGAAGGGACCCAGGCCAACAGAGCGCCGGCACTGGAAACCATCTTGCCTCATGGCATTGATATTGGCAAATGCAGTAACTGCCATACCGCCGGCGGTCTGGCTCCACCATTCAATGAAATTCACACCGGTTATGACAAGGTAATCTATGCCGCTGCTGATCTGAAGTATTCTGACGCCATTGTCGTTACAATTGATGATGCATCTGTAGCCGACAACAAACTGACAATCAGATTCAGTGCGGCCGAGGTCACAGACCTCGCAGGGATCGATGTGGCGGACATTGTACCCACCGTGATGGTCGGAATGTATGGCTGGGACACGAAGGACTTTATCATTGGTCCACACGAAAGACTGACTGACGATAATGACGATGGTGAAATTTCTGGTAGCAGCGGCGATCAGAGAGCTCTGGAATATGAAGTAGGTGCAGAGCACCCACGTGCTATGACAGTGTCGGCAGCAGACGGCAACTGGGAAGTCGTCGTAGACATGTCGACTTGGGCTGACCTGATCACTGATGGTAATGTAAAGAGAGTGGAAATTGCTGTTATGCCGGAACTGGAAAATGCTGATGGTGTTCAAGTTGCACTCAATGCCCCTTCCAGAACCTTTGACCTTGATGCCAATGATTTCGATGATGACTTCTACAGTGATATCGTGAAGGTTGAGGATGGATGTAACACCTGCCATGATGCGCTTGCAACAACCTTCCATTCGCCTGATAGAGGCGGGAATATCGTTACCTGCAGGATGTGTCACATTACGAAGAGTGGCGGTTCTCATCTGGAAATGCAGTCGAGGTCGATTGACTCCTACATCCATGCGATTCACTCATTCCAGGATTTTGATATTGGCGATGTCAATTTCGTCGATCCGGTAGAAGCGGTACATTATGATCTTCATGTCGAGCATGTATACCCCAATTTCACAATTAAAAACTGTGAATCCTGTCACAATGAAGGTACCTTTGAAGTGCCCGATCAGTCCGAGTCGCTATCTGGTTTGTTGTCGGGCTCTGATTCCGTTGAAGGCTGGGACAGAAACATTGGTGACGTGCCGGCTTATATCACCGGGCCTGGTTCAAGAGCCTGTGGTTCATGTCACAGAGCTGAAATGATCAACGAGGATGAAGCTGGTGAACTTATATCCTTCAACCAGCATACTAAGCAGGGTGGTTATCTTATCGAGGAGGGCGCCGACAATCAGGAAACCCAAGGCCTTCTCATGACGGTAATCTACTATATCATAGCACTCTTCAATTAAGTGAGGAATTTCAGGTGGGCTTCGGCTCACCTCAGTCGAAGCTCTGCAGTAAGCTGCGTAGCATTGAAAACTAGATAAGTAATAAAACTAAAACTGGGACTGCCCCAAAGGTGGTCCCAGTTTTATTTGGCCGAGGGCAAGATCGAGCCGTAGATCGTCAAGAACATTCGCACTTGGAGGCATATCTTCACTTTTTATGTGTTCAAAACGAACTCAATATTCTTTTGGTGAGTGCTGCCTGTTATGACAATTCAAGGAACATCGGCCGTGAAATACCCCGGTATCTTCAAACTCCAGACGTCCCGTTGTTGTGTCGGCCTGTACAATAGTTGAATCAAAATTTATCAGGTGAGTGTTGTTAAGCCTTATTCCCTGGGCTAAACTAATGCCATGAGCATCATGACATGCTGAGCATGGAATTTGTTGCTGCAGATGTTCCCTGTGCTTTGGGAAACTTTCATCATTTAGAATACTATTTCGACTATGACATTTATAGCAAAGCCCATAAGTAAATTCACTTTCAGAAGTGTAATCGGATGTGTCATAATTATGGGTAAGCAATGGTGAGTAATCCGACCCATGAGGACCTTTCGCACCTGAGTCGCCGCTTGAGCTGTGGCAGTCGGTACAATATATCATGCTTGCAACAGTCATTGGCGGCTTCAGGCTCGGAACGTTCTTATTTACGCCAGGTGAAATGACCGGATGGAAAGAAGGCCCGGAAGGGTCAAACTCCAGCCTTGTATTCGTCTGGGTTATATTCCTGGTAATTTTGGATTCGGCCCGGCTCGCATTATCTCCGTGACATTTAAAACAGACCTCATATTCATACTGAGCCTGTTGAGTAACGAACCCCGAAGCCGTTACGCCGGTGACCTTTTGCATCACACCGGGTACGACCGGGGCCTGTGCGAGTTTATTCTGGGTGGCATGTGGATTGTGACAATCAACACACTCAACATGTCTTGCTGCCGCTGTCGGCAGCTCCTTCAGGTCATGGATACCTTCATACCGAGCCACGTCATGCCGACTGAATTTGGAAAGGGCGGATCTCAAATTGGTATTTGCCACCGAGCCATCATGACAGCTCAGACAGTTGTCTTCTGACCTGGGGAAATGGAGCAGCCGTTCATATCCGCCGGCGGAATGTGGTTTGTGACAGCTTAGACAGCCGTTCTCCGCAACTGTGGCGTACTCACTACTTTGCAGATATGAATCATTTGCGACAGAAGACAAGGCGGTTGAGCTCTCATGGCTTGAGAGTATCCATCCAGATAAATCGTGGCACGACACACACATCCTTGACCGGTAATTAGGCATCACCAGGAAGTTCCCGTATCGGTTATCATGAGGCTCATGGCAAGTGGTACATTGTAGCTCGCTCGACCTGTCGAGCTTGAGCTGTTCGGGCAAAGCCGAAGGTGGGCGTATCTGGACATCTTCTGCTGACAGTGCGGCAGAGTAAACAAAACTGATTGGGTGGTCGTCCGACAAATCGGTCCCGAGATTTGCTGCGCCGGGGGCTATATAAGTGCCGCCGGAGGAGCTGCTGCGTATCGATTCGGTCAAAGCTACGGTGCCGTCGTGACAACTGAGGCACAGTTTACTGGAGCCGGTTGGCTGGCCGATATTAGCCTCCAACGATGAGCTTTGATAGATCTTGTAAACAGCCGTGGAAAGCTGGCGGCTCCATAGCGGGGTTCCGGTTAGAGCTCCGTGCGGGGTGTGACAGAAACTACAAGTATTTCCACCGGCCACCGCCGTAAGGTCGTGCGGCGAACCATCAATCAGAGCTATGGCCGTTGGGCGTCCTATGGTGATAACCATAATTATCTTTATTAATTCGGTCCATTTGATTTTCATTTGTAGACTTGCTCCACAAGTTCAAATATCTGGATTCTTTTGTTGAATGAGTCGGCAACATAAATTCTATTGCGACTGTCTATGAAGATGCCGGCCGGCAACCAAAACTGGCCGGCTTGTGTTCCTTCCTGTCCAAAAGCCAAAAGTATACGGCCTTGCTGGTCGAAGATCTGCACATTTTCAAACTGACGGTCTGTAACATAGATGTTACCATAACCATCTGTGGCAACACCGCAAGGATGAGCAAAGTTGCCCGGCCTATCTCCTTGTTGGCCGAACATTCTGAGGAACTTCCGTTCACTTGTGAATATCTGAATTCTATAGTTCAAAGTATCACTAACATATAATTTGCCACTTTTGTCGAGCCACAAGTGACTTGGAAAGTTAAACATTCCCGGAGCCAAACCTCTCGCCCCGATTTGTTGGATGAACTTGCCCTCCCTGGTGAATACATCTATAGTATGGCGGGCCGTGTCCACCACATACAGGATTCTACCGTCCGGCCAATAGGCAATGCCGGACGGCCTTATGAACCGTTCACTTCCAAAAGAAATTATGAATTTCCCGTTCTTGTCAAAAACACAAACCTTGCGTAGTATGCTATCGACAACGTAAATCCAATTGTCGACTATTGCCAGGCCAACAGGCTTCAACAGTTTCTCTTGTCCCGTCAGAGATGCAAATTGTTTATATGCGCGCGTATTCAGGTCGAACACATGAACGACTGCACCTGCTGTATCAGTTACAAACAATCTGTTGTCACGGTCAAAGGCTACGGCATAAGGGGCAACAAGAACACCCATATCCTCCTTACCAAAGAGCAGCTCGCCCAAACCTTGTGCCCAAGAAACTTTCTTTTTCAAGTCAGTTTCCGTCGATATTGTCCCGACGTACCTTATATAAGGTCTTTCCGGTGGTTTCGGCCAGACAAGTACTTCGTTAGCTGGAAATTGTAACTGACCCTGATGACTATCACATCCACTGCAGAGTAACAGCAGCACAAGCCCCAAAACGTATAATTTCACAAAGATGACATGTTCTTCAGACATTTTCTCTTTCGCAAACATATTTTACATTTCCTTGTCTTAATTAGAAGAATCGTTTGAGCCGAAAATATAGAAAACTGCCATCGATTTCATCATTTCTGCGATTGAGTGAGTTCAACTCGACACCTGTAGTAATGCTCAGCTGGCGAAAGTTGTATTGAACTTCGGAGTTAAATTGAAACCCTCTGGTTGCTCCGAACCTCGTATCGTCCTCATCACGATAATCGGCGCGGACAGAAATACTGCACTCGTTCGTCAACCTGTTAAATATCTCCACACCACTTTTGAACAGCACAACATCCCGCTCATCCGGTTCTTCAAAATCCAGCCAGTGATTCAGGACTTGCACACTTGCCCTTGTATCGCTGTCTATAGGCCAGCTGTATCTGCCTTGCAGCTTCTTACCTGTCGAGGGAATCTGAGTCGAGTCTTCTTCGCTGTACTCAGCCTGTAAAAAGAGACCTTTGTTAATATAATCGGTGCCTATCGTATTGACTGTGAACTCATCTGGTGTAATTTCTGTGATGCTCGACCTGACATCTTCATCTTGTCGCCGATGAGAATAGTATAAAGACAGGCCGTTGTCGAACCGCTCCCTGATCGTGAAGTTCTGACGAAGTGTATCTTCCTCTCTTTCGGGCTCGATAAAGAAATTATAATCCACCAAAATTTCCTGGTTGTTGCTCACGTTGGGAGGTATGATGCCCAAAGTGGTCATATTAAGCTGCACGCGTCCATTTATTTCAGTGATAGTGTAATCGTCGCCCAAAGTATATACATTCAACCCGGTGTTATCTGTCACCACAATACTCGATGTATCAATGTTTACTCTGTCCAGGGTTATAGGTAGCGGGTCAGTAAAAACATGTGATTCATCTATCACGATTCCTGTGCCGCTGCCTCCCGATTGCTTGCTTTCGGTAAGACTTGCTGTATATGTGCTGAACAATGTGCCCCAGGGATTATTCTTTCGGTAATTAATTTGCAGTCGTAACCAGGCTTTCATATAACCTGTGCTCGAAGCCGACCCGGCCGCGAGTTTCTTTGTTCCTGAGCGTCTCTCGTTTGTAATCCGAAAATCTCAGGTTATAGTTGGTCAGGAAGCTGGGTGAGTGCTGCAGTCTTAAGCGTTCTTCCCATTGCCAGTTCGTGTAATCATAAGAGCCGGACTGGTCAACAAAGTTAAGAAAAGAATCAAGCCTATGCTGTTCGTCACTACCGAACATCAAATCGTGCAACACAGTATATCTTTCCGTTTCCGTATTTTGTGATAAACCGAGGCTTCGTTGCGAAACCTCAGTCCTGTCAAGATCGAAACTCATATGCGATAATTCGCTAAAATCATGATTCACAGAATACCTTAACCGCTCTTCGTCCCTGTCAAAGAAGTCCCTGGCCAGTGTAGCTAATTCATCCTGGCTGATCTCATTGGCAGTGTATTGGAATGTCATAGGCCAATCCTTGGACCGCAGCAATAGTGATGCCCCCCTGTTTTCTCTTTCGGTTCTCAAAGACCCTAAGAACTGCCGGGGAATTAAATCCTCCGACTTGCTCGCGTGAAAGGTCGTTGGGTATGATTTTGCCCGCAATAACTGAGCGAATATGTTGTAATCATTAAGTGATTCGCTATTCCTGCCGGACTCTTCATCTGAGTCAATTCTTTGCTGGGCAAGCCCTAAACCAAGGGCAGCAGTATAGAATAAAAAATCCGGATGATATATATCACCCTCTGTTTTCAACCTTATTCTCTCTTCAAACACTTTCGTTTTGCTTTCGCGTTTGTTTCCACTGACCCCTTGTTCATCGGTACGCCTTTGGGCTACAAGCTCTAACTGGCCTTGAATTCTATCATGTCTTAAAAGAGGGCGCTGTTTGCCGGCAACATTGACACTGCACCCTGTAAGAGAAACGCCGCTTATACTGCAAAATGCAAGGCACCGGAGGATTGTTCGTGTAAGCACCTGCCTAACTGCCACCCGGTTCCTTGTCTTACTGTATCGTCGGTTCAGCAATGCTCTCAGGCTCCTCAATAGCAATAAGCTCACGCAGCATTCCTTTTTGAAGCATTTATTTGGGTTCCCGCCTTGCGGGGTTCCTCTTTAATATTATATGTGCATGTTGTGATTTGATGACCTTGCAGACGTAGTCTCGGCTACCGCTCTGAATTTGGAGACTTTGCTCTACGGGCCAAAGCATCATCTATGTTTTTCAAATAACCTCTTATAGTTTTTGCTATTGGCGCTGGGGCTAAACCGCTCTTCAAGACTTTAACAAAACCTTCCCTGGCTCTTATGAGTTGGCCGGCGCGGTACAACGCCATACTACTGTAATAAAGCTCGGCAATTTCTTTGTTACGCTTACTCGGTTGATTGTTGTTTTTCTCAGGCTCTGCTGGAGGCTCTTTCAGCTTCTCCTCAGTCACATGTCTTTCCTGTTTGACCTTTTCAAGCTCTCCTTCGGTTGTTGTTATTGTAATGTCCATTAGCTTTAGCACTTCTACAATTTTTCTCAGTTCTTCATCGGTGAAAGCACTACTGTCCTTGAACTTTTCCAGGTGCGCCCTGGCCTTTTGTATTTCGCCCTGCTCAACTAATTTGCTAACTGTCCTAAAGACTTGAAGCAAGCTCCTTCTTTCGAGTCCAGTTGTAGGTTGTTCCTTCGCAGCCTGTATATGTTCTTGCATAGCTTTGCTGAGCGTTTTGGCTCTATCAAGTTTGTCATTCGTCTGGGATGAAGCACCTTTTAAAAGAGCTTTAACCGGACTTGCGTGAGCGTTGTGGCAGCCGGTACATGCAAATTGCTGGTTTTTGAAATGAGCAGGTATTAATTCGACCGTGTTAATATCGTGGCATAGATAGCAAAGCTTGGGTTCTGGTTCTTTCAGCAGATGTTCGATCTTGCTCTTGTGTGGATTGTGGCAAAACAGGCATTGGCCAATTGCTACGGGCCCGTGAACAAACGATGCCGATACGGTGTAGTCGGCATGGCAGCCATTGCATAACTTTGGTACCGGCGCAGTTAGGCGCACTTGAAGAGAAAAGCCTCTCTGCTGCCTGCGTCTGCCGTGGCAGAGCGTACAGTCCTTTTGAGGCTCATGTACATACCAGAGCTGCTTTGGACTTTTCTGCGCGGACTCCTGAAAATTGGCGTTGACAAGCTCTTCTTGAAGCCCCTCTTGCGTCGGGGGTGGAACACCATCAAAGAAGAATGACAGAGTTTTATAATGTTCAACCTCGTCACAGCTTACAACAAATATCCCAAAAAAGATGAGCAGCATTAACCCGATTGATATAGGTCTGGTCCGAAACAACACGACATAATAATATTTCAATCCATACATAACTACCAAATCCAGCAGCCTAAAAAGTATCTCATACAAACAGCTCTTCAAACTTAGTCTTTACCTTCTTAGGCTCTACCTTCATCAAGGTCGAGCACTTTTTCTCTTAGCTAAAGTATTGTCGATATCCACCAGGTAGTTCTTTATTGTCTTTACCATCACTGGTGGAATTGAGCCACTGTTCAATACTTTAACCAAACCTTCCCTGGCTTTATCGAGTTGGCCGGCGCGGTAAAACGCTATGCTGCTGTAATAAAGCTCGGCAATCCTTTTATTCTGCCCGCTCATTGCCAAACGATTATCAATGTCGGCTAAGTCGTTTCGTATTGTTTTTGCCATTGCAGGTGGAATTAAACCGCTCTTCAAAACTATAACCAACCCTTCGCGGGCTTTCTCGAGCTGGCCGGCGCGGTAAAACGCCATACTGCTGTAATAAAGCTCGGCAATTTCTTTTTCCTGCCCGCTCGTTGCCAGGCGATTATCGATGTCGGCTAAGTCGTCTTGTATTGTTTTTGCCATCGCTCGTGGAATTAAGCCGCTATTCAAAACTTTAACCAAACCTTCCCGGGCTTTTTCGAGCTGGCCAGCACGGTAAAACGCCATGCTGCTGTAATAAAGCTCAGCGATTTCATCTTTCTGCCCAAAGGTATCAAAGGCTGTTTTCTTAGGCTCTGCCTTCGTCAAAGCCAAAGGTTTACTCGTCTGCCGTTCGAATTTATTTTCCGATTCAGGTTTCCGAGCGAACATTTTCGCTTGCTCTATCGCCTTTTCCTGCACAGGAAACCTGCCAAAACCGTAAACGCTGATCTTATTCAAACCGTATTGATTTGAAACCAGAACCAAAAACTCTATATCCGCCCCTTCAACAGCATACTGTCGGAACAATTCTACGTTGTCGTAGTCCAGGACAATCTTTGCCGGCAAATTCATCATTCCGGGCTCATTGCCGGGCAGACCGAAAAACAACAGGAGCTGGGCCTGTTGATTATATATCTTGGCCACCTCCGTTGCAGCGTCCACCACCCATATCCTGTTTCCTTTATCAATTGCTATACCTTTGGGCCTGACAAACTCGTCTATATTGTCGCCCAACCTGCCGATAGTGCGCTTAAATGTTCCGGAATTGTCAAACTGTGTTATTCTTGCTCCGGCTTTATCAGTGACATAGATGTTGCCCTGTTGATCAAGGGCCAAATCACTAATAAGAGAAAATTCACCGGCAGGCAGCTCACCCAGAGGTTCTGCTTGTCTTTCCCCCTTGCTTTTTTCACCTATGCGAGTGATTTCTTTGCCGGTGGTCTTATCTAAAACAACAACCTGGTTACTGCCAAAATCAGTAACATAACATCGCGGTCCACGAACAACTACATCAATGGGATTGATCTTTGACTCCTGACCAAATATGGCGATCAAGTTATCGTTCTTATCAAAAACAAATATCGCCCCGGCTGTTGGGTCGGCTATATATTTCGTACCGTCGTCATCAATGTAGATATTCACCGGATTCGTCAATCGCCGGTCTTTTGTCAAATAACTAAACGTGCGATTCTCAAGGTCGAGCACCTCCACCATTCTCTTGCCTACATCACACACGTACAGTTTACCCGCGAAAATCGCGACCCCGTAAGGTGTTGTGATACCATCCATCGTTTCAGGCTTGCCGAGCACGAACTTCTCGAAAGCACTGGTTGTGACGGCCCCAAGGTCGTCAGGTCCGGAAAAAGACTTGAGGAACTGGAGGCGCGGCACCTCAGGCGATGGCGGAAAAAACACCGGCTTTAACGTCTGCCGCTCGAGCTGGGCAGACTGACAGCCTGAAAAAACGCTCACGACCCAAACGACGCTAATAAGTGTTAAGCTCTTGAATAACACAGATTTATACATTTTCACGACTATTATTTCGGCAATTTCAGTAATGGCGCATCAATATTAATAGAGTGCATATCTTCTTGACTGGTAAGGAGATGGCTGACTACGCCGAATTTCTCAATCTTGAGATGTGCCGAGGACCGTGTTTATCGAGCTAAAAAAGGCTACTTTCACTCTCCAGATTTTAGCCCGTATATGTTTAAGCGAAAACGTCTCACAGCTTTGTTCCCATCGCCGCTTATTTTATATGGCACATACGACACAGCTCGGGCCCATGTTGGCTGCCGTAATCGTAGCCCCGCAACAGGCTCTGGCCGACACCGGAGGTATGAACATCATGACAACTGCTACATTGCACTTTGCTCTGGGGGTCCAGCAGGTCTTCAAGGACAGTTCCGCCAAGAGTGCTCGCTTCCGAAGGATCTTTCAACGCACCGTCCAAGGCAGCTAATGCCGAATCGTACACAAACGAGATAGGGTGTGAATTTGCCAGCTTATCACCCCCAAAAGTATGTTCCGGGTTTATCCATAAGAAGTCGGGATTGGCACCATCGTGGCAGCTCAGACACAGCTTGGAATCCCCGCTGGGCTGGCCATCAATAATACCCTGGAATGTATCGCTGGAGTACATTGTAAACGTGGATGTTGTCTCACTCCCGTTCCACAAAGGCACACCCGGCAGAGTCTCTGCATTGTGCGGCGTATGGCATCCGTTGCAGCCGAATAGATCTGAGTGCGCTATAGCCATCACTACTGTTGGTGTTAATAGTGCCGCCAGAATAATTAACAAGCCAACTTTTGCCAATTTCAATTTCATAACCGCTTCTCCAAATAAATACGTCCAACACCGGACAAAGCCAACGCTGCACGCACAAGCCTATTCAAATTCCAAAAATGAAAAGGGGGGATACCAACGGGAAAAAGTCAACGTGATGCATCGCCCTAAAATATTCTAACAAAATCGCCCTCTTCTTGTCAAACAAAAAATGCTAACGTCTCATCAAAACCGCTGCAACTTATGTGCCAAAGTCGTGGCGGAAACGTAAAGGCAAAAGCAACTATACATAATGCCCTGTAAATGCTGCGTTTACAGTACCGAAGGACAAGAAAAAACTTTGAGGCCACTGTAGGCAGTGAACGCATTTCTCATTTCTGGGAATAGCAAGGCATGGCCGTTATCAGTACTAAGAATGGCCATTTTTCAACGCCCATCAAAAACCAGTGTCAAGGCCCGGTAGTAAGCCGCTATCGCTTTGTCCCTGTCGCCCTTGGCCTGATAGACCTGACCCAGCTCAAAGAACCCTCTGGCGGATTTAGCATCAAGTTTGGTAGCTTCGAGCAAATATTTTTCCGCTGTTTCAAGATCACCCATCTGACGTTTTGCCCAGCCGGATATCCTAAGCAGCCGTGCTTTGTCGAGTTGCTTGGTTGCTTTCATACGCCCGACTATCTTCAAAGCCGCTTCGTTTTTACCAACTCTGCAGAAAAGCTCGCCAAGTTCCAAAGCTACTTCAAGGGAATTAGGGTCCAGCTCTTTGGCTTTGCTTACCTCATTGATAGCAGATTCAATCCGGCCCTTGGCCTGGAGCATCTTTGCCATTTGCAAATGCCTTTTAATCCGGGCGGCAACGGTGGCATTCGTTACCGTTTTCACTTGGCTTGCTTCATTCGGGTCTATCTCCTGAGCTATCCCCAGCGCCTGATTCAGACGGGCCCGTATCACAGGTGCAAAGTCATAACTGTGCCCGGCTTTGACCCACAGTACTATATCGTTCATATCAGAAATTATCACCGTCGGCGTTGCAATTATGCCAAATTTGCCCCACAGCTTGTATTCGATATCCGCAATTACGTGAACTCCTACTACAGATTCGTTTGGGTCAGAACGGAAAAAATTTTGACTGTTAGGGTCATCTATGGCAACCACAACGTTTAGACGTTCTGCCTGGCTGGCCAGTTTTCTGACAATCCCTTTAATATCCGCTGCTGCCTGGGCAGAATTCTTCTGGTTCGCAGATAAGAACACCACCATCAGCAATTTCCCAACCCCGTGCTTATAATCGAAGACCTTTCCGGAAGTGTCAGATGCTGAAAATTCCGGCATCTTATTACCGATGCCGATTCTGCGCGTCGAGCCTTTTATGATCTGGCGCGACAGAAACAAACAGACAATAACAACGAGAATAACATAAACAGCTATTTTACGCTTCGTTGTCATCAGGCTTCCTCGGCTTTTTATTTTTCGGATGCCGGCAATTCATACTTGACCGCTCACGGGGCTGGATAGTCCACAGGTTTTTTCCTGTAGCCACCGCCCGTCTCGGTTTTCGTGAAACCGACCGGCAACTCCCACTTTCCGTACGGCACACTCTCGCGAATGTGTTTTGGAAGATTGCTGGCATGAGTTTGATGGCATGCCCTGCACGTCCGCCCCCGGCGCTCTTTGTTCACGTGTAAAAAGTGGAGGTTTAAATCGCCATTTCTAAAGTCCGTAAGGTTCTCTGTCTTTTCCGTCAATACGAGGGTCTTTGCATGACAGCTAAAACACAACTCATAGTTCTCCTCGGAAAACGGAGCGTAGAATATTGGAGGATACTCTTTCGCTAAAAGCTTGAAGTATTTGCTGCCGTGTGTGATATGGCATCCGCTGCAATCGTTCTGGGCAACAGGACCGTGTAGAAATTTCTTATCTTCGAGCTCCTTAGTGAAAGCCGGCAGGACCTCATCATTGCCTATTTTATGGGCTTTGTCATGACAAGTAATGCAGAGACTCATAGCATCCTTTTTCAACAGGAATTTGACAGTCGAAGCATGTGGAGTATGACAGTGCATACAACCA
>SMTZ1_10006078_pt1 | contig 14686 bp, 10 predicted proteins | sample DeeMarSWOR136_30_FD_25667 | JGI IMG/M metagenome (IMG submission 25667) | reverse complement strand
TGAGCACCGCATTTTTTAGCTTCCAAAATTTACCCTCAAAATTTACTTTTTTATCACTCTCCCAGAGTAATTTAATTACTCGAATAGATTCTTCTAATCTACCAACAGGATTCTCCCATTTAATGCCATAAGGTGTTACATTTTCACCCTCCCCAGTTCCAATTCCCAATATTACCCTTCCCTTAGAAATATGATCTTGTGTTAATAAAGTCTGAGCTAAAACCGCAGGGTGTCTTCGAAAAGTTTCAGTCACACTTGTACCTAATCTTATTTTACTTGTGTTCCAAGCAGCTACAGCCATTACTGAATAAGCTTCATGAAAAATATGCGGATTATCTTGAAATTCAGCAGCTCGAATAATATCAGGAGTCCAAATGCTTTCGGGTGTCCATCCCATTAAATGATCCGCAAACCAAACTGAATCATATCCATTCTCTTCTATCCTTTTTATATTAGCAATTCCTTTTTCAAATTCACCAATAAAACTTCCTTCCGTTCCAATTTTAATATCACTTATATCCATAAAATCACGTTCATGCATTTTTTAATTATAATAATCAAATTCTAAAAATTTTATAAATTTCTTGAATTTTTAAATTTATAAAAAGAATACAAAATACAAAAGGAGTCCGAATAAATTAATGAAGTTTAGCTTTAACATACCTGTACCAACCCCTCGTCTCGAATATATGTTTGAAGGGACGAAGAAAGCAGAAGAATGTGGCTTTTTTGGAGTTTTTTATGCAGATCATACAGTAATGTTGCCTCCAGGACCAGGAACATGTTATGATGCTTATTGCTTCTTAACATCCTTAGCAATGATAACGAAAAAAATAAAATTATGTACAGGTGTTTCTGATTGTCATCGTTTTCACCCAGCTTTAATGGCACATAAAGTAGCAACATTAGACCAGATATCTAATGGGCGAGCTATGATTGGGCTTGGAGCAGGAGAGGCAATGAATATTGACATGTATGGCTTAGATAGAAAGAATTCTGTTTCCAAATTGCAAGAATATATTATTTTATTAAGAGAATTTTGGACAAAGAAAAAAGTAAGTAGACATAGTAATTTTTGGGGCGAAATAAAGAAAGCTTATATTCAAATAAAACCTATTCAAAAGAGTCCACCCATTTACGTTGCTGCAAATGGTCCAAAGACACGTCAAATAACTGGTATATTAGCAGATGGATGGTATCCACTTTATCAACCACCATGGCTTTATAAAGAGAAACAAAAAGAAGTTTTTGAAGCAGCAAAAGCGGTAGGTCGAGATCCAACTGAGATTGATTATGTTTATGATTGTTTTGTAGCCATTGATAACGATGATCCTGATAATGCTATTAAAAGATGTGAATTTTTTAAGTCTTCTTATCTATTAAATGCTTTTATTACGAATGAAGCTTATCCTAACTTAGATTTACCAGAAGATATTAGTGTTCATGATTTTGAAATGAACAGTATTAATTCATTAAATTATTTAGATAATTTAGATAAATTACCTGAAACAATTCTACAAGACACAAACTGTTTAGGTACAGTTGACGATGTTATTTCAAGTATAGAAAAATATGAAAAAGCTGGAGCTACTCATATGAGTTTGATGAATAGAGGACCTGATACTAATAAAGTATATGAGATCTTTCGAGATAAGATAATCCCTTATTTTCAAGAATTAGAAAAATAACTATTATTTTCTCATTTTTTTTTCCATTCTTTTGCTAAGATTCCCATCAATATTGCATCATGATAGCTCCCATTAATCCAAATACTCTGTCGTTTTCTTCCCTCTTCCACAAATCCTACCTTCTTATAAGATTTTAAAGCACCAATATTAAAATCGTACGTATACAATTCTAATCTATTTAAATTAATAGTTTTAAATCCATATTCAAGTAGCAATTCCATGGCTTCAGTCCCAAAACCTTTATTTTGAAATTCTTTTTCCCCAATGACAATTCCAACTTCCCCAACTCTATTTTTCCAATCAATTTTATGGATTCCACAATTACCAATTAATTTTTCTGAACCATTTTCATTAGGAACTACAATAGAAAAATGGATATTATCATTATTTTTAAGATTCTCAATCCATTCTTCTTCAGCCATTCTAGTCATTGGGCGATATATTACAAGATATTGAGTAATTTCTGGGTCGTTAAACCATTTGAGAAAGGATTCTATATATTCCCTTTTAATAGGACCCAATTCAACTCTCTTTGCTTTTAGCATAGAGTAAACTAATCAATATCTAAATAAAAAATTATTCATTTCTTTTGAATCTAAGAAAAAAGAAAGTAAAAAGAATTATTTTAAAATGTAATATTTTTTTTTCGGGCTACAAATTTTACGATCTCAAAAGATACTATGCAGATTAAAGAAATTAAGAAACACACCACCCAATCCAAACCTGTTAAGAACATAAACATAAAATTTATTCCCCATTCAGCTAATGTAATTTGGACTCCTGGAATATATAATATAGCAACTAAAATAAAAAACAAAAATCCAATTAAAATGAACATAAATTTATTTCGATCTTCAATTATGCTCTTTATTAAAGATTTATTTGGTCTTCTAATCTGAAATACAAGAAAAGATTCACAGAAAAATAATGTTACCATCAACATGGTCAATGTTTTCCCTATTTTTCTTATTTCTTCTATTGGTAACATGAATATATCAGGAGGTATTAAATCAGGGTCTTTAGCAAAATAAATATAACCAGGTGGATAGTTCTCGGGTACTACTGGATATAGTCCACTCATAGTTATAGAATAAACAACAACCATACTTATAGCAAGTAAAATGCCAAAGATTAATAACAGCCCTACAGTGTTTTTTGAAAGAATTTCTTCTGAATCCCGTGGCTTTTCCTTCATAACATCTTTGGAAGTGGTGTCAAAAGTAAGAATTAATCCTGGAAAGGTATGAAGTGTTATAGTGAGAAATATCCATTGAAAATAAAAGGCTTCAGTTAAAAAATATGGTTTTTCCAAAATGACAAATAATATAAATTGTACTATTCCTTCAAAAATGTTAATACATATATAAAAGAAAACAACAGCACGAATTCTTGCAAATATTCCTCTTCCTTGATGTAACCCTGTCACAATTGAGTTAAATGAATCATCTGAAATGACCATATCGGAAGCTTCCTTTGCCACATCTGTACCCGTAATACCCATCGCGATACCTACATCTGCCATATTCAGTGCTAAAGCATCATTTACACCATCTCCCGTCATCGCAACTACTTTTTTTTGCTCCTGATATTTTTCAACAATATCCTCCTTATGTTCGGGAGAAACTCTGGCAAATACCTTAATTGGGTGAAATTCATCAAATGATTTAATATCCTTTACGAATTTACCTTCTATAGCAGACTCATTCTCATCTGTTATAATACCAATTTGCGAAGCAATTGCACGCGCAGTAGCAGGTGAATCTCCTGTAATCATTATAACATCCACGCTTGCTTCATGGCATTCATTTACTGATTCTTTAACTCCTTCCCTTGGAGGATCCAGAATGGTTACAAAACCTATGTACACCATATCTGATTCACTTACTCTCCTTCCTTCATCTCCTTCAGGTGGAATCATATCCATTATTTTATAACATAAACTTAATACTCTATATCCCTGGTTTGCATAAAGATTTACAATTTCCATAATTTTATTCTTTATCTCTTCACTAAATTCGATTTCAATATCATTATATATAATTTTAGTACAATGAGGGACTAAAATTTCACTCGCACCTTTTGTGAATGAATAATAGGCCTGTTCTCGTCTATAAAGTTTAGTCATCCTTTTCACTGAAGAATCAAAAGGATATTCTGTAATAGATTCAAAATCATCGAGTAAATAGTCACCCATACCTTTTTGAAATAAAACCATTAGTGCTCCCTCTGTAGGAGAACCAACTACATCCCATTTATGAATTTTTCTCCCAGAAACTTCAATTTCATTTTTAATCAACGCTGAATTGTTATTTAAAAATCCAGCAGTCAACAATAGTTTCAGAGGAGAAAATTCATCAATATGTTTTACATAAACAGGATTTTTTGGATTATCTATTAAAATAATATCTCCTTCAGGAGAATAACCACTACCAGTAACCTTAAAAATCGATCCGTTTGTCCAGACATGTTGGATGGACATTTGGTTTTTAGTTAGTGTACCAGTCTTATCTGAGCAAACTACACTTACACGACCTAAACTATCAACGGAAGCTAAATTCCTAATAATAACACCATGACGTGCCATAGCTAAAACTCCTGTAATTAAAACTATAGTTGAAAGTAGAGGTATATTAAGAGGCATCAGATCAAGAGCAGAATTCATGCTACCTACTATATCAGCTTCTCTTCCAGGTACTGCCCACATAATTGTAATTGTTATTAACCAAAAGGTAAAAATTATTAAACCTAACCATTTTCCAAAATGATTCATTTTTTGTCTTATTGGAATCTCGCTTGTACCAGCTTCTTCTAACCCATGAGAAATTTTCCCAATTTCAGTATTTCCACCAGTTTTTACAACAATTGATTTACCATTCCCAGTACTGATATAAGTGCCATAAAATACCATATTGTTGCGTTCTCCTATTGAAATATCTTTTTTATTTATAGAATTTCCGGATTCTGATTTTCTTACAGGTTCAGATTCTCCCGTTAGGGAAGCTTCATTTACAACCAAGTTATATGATTTTATAATTCTAGAATCAGCAGGTATCTTATCCCCTTGATTTAAAACTAATAAATCACCAACCACTATGTTTCTTGTGGGAATTTCTTGTTTTTGACCATTCCTAATGATTGTTGAAGTTGGAGCAGTTAATTCACGTAAAGCCTTTAGTTTTTTTGTTGCTCTATATTGTTGAATAACAGCAACCATGCAATTTAAAAATACAATACCTAAAGTTAAACCAACAAAAAGTAGATTTCCTTCCCCTCCAAAAATTGCTGCTAAAAATAAAATCATAGATCCAATGAGATAAATAACAATTAACCAGTTGAATAAAGGTGCTAAATAGATTTTAATAAAACCTTTTGATACTTTAGGGATTTCATTATATCCATATTTTTCGATTCTATTTCTAGCTTCTTTTTCACTTAATCCTTTTTTAGGGTCAGTCTGAAGTTCGCTGTAAATTTGTTCCAATTCAAGATTAAAATAATCCTTCTCGGTAGATTCCATAATGAGTTTTCCATAGTTTATAATATAGTTAAAAAATAATTGATTTCAAAATCAAAATCAATATAATAAATAACCTATAATAATCATGATTTAAAAAATTAAATATTTCTTTTATGTCATTTTAAAAATGAATATTTCTTTTTCGAGCTAAATGCTTGAATAATTCAATACCAAATATTCCTGGTAACGCAAGAAAAATGCATATCAACCAGTTAGTACCGCTAAGAAACATGAAATTTATTTGTAAATCCCACCCAAATTTAACATTTACATAATAATTTACTACGTAGGAAAAACAAATATATAATGCATGGAGTGCTAAAGTAAAAAGGCAAATGATTAGTAAAGAGACTGAGAATTCATCTTTTAAACTTCGATATAACGATTTGTTAGGTCTTCGAAATGTCCATATAAAGTTAGTTTCTGCAATATATAAAGTAGTTATGAACATAGTCCTTGCTTTTTGTTCAACTACATCTGCTTCAAGATAACTCAAATTTAAATTCCATTCATTTAGAGGAACAAAACCGCCTAAAGTTAGTTGTAAGGCTAGAACTAGTCCTATACCCATTAAGAATGCTTGTAAGAGCAGCATTATCCACATATTTTTGTTCAATATTTGTTCTTCATCTCGTGGTGCTTCATTCATAATATCCTTAGGTTGAGTATCAATAACTAAAGCCAAAGAAGGAAGTGAATGAACAATTCCAAAAATATAAATATGCTGCCATTCTGAACTAAAAAGATCGAAGGTTGGAATGAATTCATAAGTGAAAAAGATTATAGCTTCCATAATGTTTAAACATATAAAGAAATAAATTATTGTTCTAATTTTAGAAAACAAACCACGACCAATTCTAACACCTTTTTCAATAGAAGTAAAATTGTCATCTGAGATAACCATATCAGCAGTTTCTTTAGCAACATCTGTACCAGTGATTCCCATAGCTATTCCTGCATTAGCAAGTTTCAACGCAAGTGAATCATTAATTCCGTCTCCTGTCATAGCAACTACTTGTTTATTATCTTGATAACGCTTTACAATGATCTCCTTATCTGATGGCTCTACACGAGCGAATACTGAAACTTTTGCAAAATTTATATCTACTGGATTTTTTAACTGCGACCCTTCAATGACTAGATCTCCTTGTTTGTGGATTCCCATTTGTGAGGCGATTGTTTTAGCTGTAGCTGGATGGTCACCAGTAATCATTACAACTTTTATTTCCCCCTTTTGGCATTGTTCAATAGATTCTTTAACACCTTTTCTTGGAGGATCCATAATTGAAACAAATCCTAATAAAACTAATTCTTTTTCAATATCTTCTCTTTTAGTGTTATTAAAAGCATGAAGCATCTTATAAGATAAAGCAAGAGTCCTATATCCTTCATTTGCACGTTCTGCTATTTTATTCAATATTTCTTTTCTAAAATTTGAATCTAAAGGCTTAATAATCCCATTTCTATCAATACTTGAAGAAATTTCAATAATTTTCTCAGGAGCTCCTTTCGTAAATACAAAAATATGTCCTTCATTATTATAAGACTTATATATAGAGCTCATTCGTTTTAACTCAGAACTAAATGAAAATTCAGAGATAAATTCATATTTTTTTTTGATATAGTAGGGAACATATCCAGCTTTTTCAACGAGTACTAATAACGCCGCTTCGGTTGGAGAACCAAGAGCTCTTCTTACTGCCATTTCTCTTTTTTCTTTTAATCTGATTTTAACATCTTCATATGTAAGTTGAGCATTGTTATTTAATGCCATTGAGTCGATAAATTTAGTAAATGTAATATTATCTCTCAGATTTATCGGAGTACTATCTTGATATATTTCTCCTTCAGTGTCATAACCAGAACCAGAAACATCATATTCTTCTTCATTTATCCAAAATTTTTCAACTGTCATTTCGTTTTTAGTAATAGTTCCTGTTTTATCTGAACAGATTACAGAAACTCGACCGAGTGATTCAATTGATGAAAGATTTTTGATTATTACACCACTTTGAGCCATGTTTAGAACACCTGTAATTAAAACTAAAGTTGATAAAATAGGAAGATTTATAGGTAAGATATTGGTAGCTCTTAGTATAGAACTAACAAGAACGCTACTTATCTCTGATTGAATGAAATTTCCTTCTATTATCAATAAAGAGAATTTATAAATAATTAAAATCATCAAATTTATAACCACAATTGTCCCTAAAATATACCCTAATCTATTTAATTTTCTAGTTAATGGTATATCTTCAATACTTCCCATTTCATTTAGTGTTTCAGATATTTTACCAATTTCTGTATTAATACCAGTGCCTGTGGTTAAGGTTTTTGCTCTTCCTGTGTAAATATAAGTTCCCATAAATACCATATTAGATTGTTTTTGTATTGAAACATCATTATCTTGGAGAGTATTGGACTTTTTTTCAACTGGCTCACTTTCCCCGGTTAATGGAGCTTCATCAACAGTAAGATTTACATGACTTATAATTCTCCCATCAACAGGAATTTTATCTCCTTGTTCCAATACAACAATATCTCCAGGTACTATTTCTCTATTTGGCACTTCGAATTGATTCCCATCTCTAATTACTGTAGCTTTTAATGCAGAGATTTGTCTTAGGGATTCTAAAGCCTTCTGCGCTCTATATTGTTGAATTATAACAGTTGCAGAGTTTAGAATTACCACGGTAAATGTAATAATTGTGTCTTGGGCAGAACCTAAAATCACTATTACTACACCGGTTATAATAAGAATAACGATTAAAAAGTTAAAAATTGGAGCAAGATAAATCTTCCAAATTGATTTTTTTATTTTTGGTAATTCGTTATATCCAAATTTTAAATATCTTTCATTTAATTCTGATGATTTTAATCCATGATCTATATCACTATTGAAAGTTTTTATAAGATCTTTAATTGGCTGACTGTAATAATTGATTTCATTATGATTTTCTGATGATAACATCTTAATTATTCAAACTATGAGTTTAATTTAAATATTATTTAATAAGGCTTTGAACTATATTAATGATATTGAAGAAGGAAATATTTTTTAAATCATAATTCAATATTTTGAGGATCTCCTAAAAGATCTGTTAATTCATGGTATTTCTTTCTAATAGTGGTACTTGAAAATTTACTAGTATGTTCCACAAGATTTTGAGTAAAAATTTTTCTATTATCAAGAGTTTGCCCTATGTAATAAATCAAACCCGCTGTAAAAGCCTTATAATTTATATTTTGAATCTGACTATATGATATTTTATTCAATATCTTATCAACTAATAATAGCATTTCGATTTTTGTTTTCTCAAATGTAACTTTATTAGGGAAAAACTCTTGAACTTTTTGATATGGGATATTGTTTAAGTCTTTTTGGAAGACAATTTTGATTCTATTTTTAATCTCCACTTCAAGTTCAGATAGACTTTTTTTTTCTTTTAACATATTTTCAGTTCGTTTAACTTTTAGCATCGCATTATTTAACATCTTTTTGTTAATTTTATGTCCTAATTCCCTCGAAACGTTGATGAATGCTTCAATCCTTATGTTTGTAGTGTCTTTTATTTCTAACCATACAATTGCGAGAAAAATAATTACCATATTTTGATAATTATGACGATGATATTTATTATATTTCAAATATCTATCTTTAATTTCCCTGTTTTTTACACTATCAATATTTAAACCAATACCATGGCTTTTTAATAATTCAATTGTTTTCTTTTGCTCAGTAAAATCAGACTCATAATCTCTAAACCATTTTTCAAGAGTTTTAATACGATCATATTTTTCTTTAATAATAGGATCTTGGAGAGCTTTAGAATCACTTATTCTAATTCTCCGCTCATAATCTCTCTGTGAATCTGTAAAATAATCACTAGATGATACTGTATCCTCAAATGCTAAATTATCCTCCATAATCAAACCGCAATCCTGGCAAACAATAAATCCGCTATCTTGTTTTATATTTTGATGAGAGCAAGCTGAGATTTCCGGATCAGATTTTTTTTTCTTTTTCACTTAAATATCAATTTTAGGGAGATAATTATAATTTAATAGAAATTAATCAAAAAACAAAATATTAAAAATTTTTATTAATTTCAAAAACAATAATAAGTATAATTGCATAAAAAATTTTCTTGCTTTTCAAAAAAATCTAAATGTGTTAAATATGAAATATGAAAAAGTTCTAAAATTTATTGAAATCATCGGTTCTATATATATTATTGTTTCATTAACAGAGATCGCATATTTAATTTTATTAAATTTTACACCCTTTATTCTTGATGGGAACACAATTTTATTATCTGAATTTGTATATGCTTCCACAATTTTTCCATTTTCAGGAACGCTGCTATGGTTATTTGTGAATATCTCAATGTTTTGTTTTTTATTTTTAGGCATTTTCATATTTAGATTATCTTTAAAGAAGAATATTCAAAGTAGTCCGTTAGCGAAACTCTTAGTTGTTACAGGCATGATAACCGTTTTAGGAGGTTTGGTTAAAATGGATTTCTTAGTATTATTAGGTAAAACTAATATCACCACAAATTTTACCACAATTTCTTTTCAATCTGCTCTTTATGATACTAGTATCACTGCAATTATGCCAGCAATTTTCTGGATTTATTTTATTTCTGTTAATTGCTTTTTCTTACTTTCTGGATTAATGATAACTGCTGTTGGCATCAAATACACATTATTACAAGAAGAAGCTATAAAGAAATAATTAAATAATCAAAAATGTAAAATTTAAATCTAAGATAATTTACTTTTTATTTGTTTAGCACGAGATCGTAATGTAACCTCTGTGATTTTAGCGATATCAGCTACTTTCGATTGGGTCTTCCGAATCGAACCATTCTTTGCAGCAATATAAATACACGCTGCTGCTAATCCTTTTGGATCCTTTCCTGTTCGCTTTAATCCATTTCTGGAAGCATCTTTTAACATATTTATAGCACATTTCTGAATCTTGATGGGTAAATCAAGCTCATTACCAAATCGGAAAACTAGACTTTCAGCTGTGATGGGCTGATACCGTAAATTAAGCTCTGGTAATACTTCTCGAATGATCATAGCTAAACTTCTATGAACAGTTCTCCTAGGAGTTAATGATGCTTCGCATATCTCATCTAAAAGGCGTGGAAAATCATGAACTCGAATAGCAGCATATAAAGATCCTGAAATGAATCCATTTATTGAGCGACCCATAGTCAATTTCTTTTTAGCTACTAAACTATATATCTTCCAAGCTGTTTCTGCAATATATTCAGGTACATTTAGCTTTGAGGTAAGCATTTTTAATTTAGGTTTTGCTTCCCAAAAATTTCTTTCAATGCTTGAAATTAGAGAATTCTGAATTTTTGAAAGGCGAGAGAAAAGGGCTTGCTCCTTAGCACCAATGCTTTTACCTTTACTATCTGTTTTAGTTGTAGGTAACATGGTTCGAGGCCCAAAGTCCCGCCAGCGCGGTTCTGTCCTTCGACGATTTTGTATTTCTTCTATTGTGTATGCTCTTCTTTCATTTCCAACAAAGGTTCTTTCAAAAATTACCCCACAGTTTAGACACACTTTATTGCCATCACGAGATTCGATAAAAGGATTTTCACAGCAATTACACTGAGGGAGATTATTTTCATCGATCTTAGTATTTTTGATTAAAGTACGATATTGTTCATTCATGATTGGTCACTTTAGAATAAATTGTTAAGAAAGCGCTAACTACATAATATCACTGTTATTAAAAAAATAACAATATATTAATATGTGTTTACGGTAATGTAATAGATTATAGTTGTATATTTAAATGTATGTCTCCAATGTGAAAAGATTATACTCTTTTGATAAAATGTTAAACAATTTATTATCACTTTTATTAGATACGGGAAAGTAATGGGAAAATATTCATCCAAGAGTATTAATAAAATAATTTCAAAAATTTAGCAGAAATCTAAGTAATAAATTTTTATAACAAAAAAAATGAGTAATTAGTATGAGTTCCAATAGTGAAGACTTAATTTATAGAGAGCTTCAGAAGTATTTAAATTCTCTGCCAATTGATTATCCTGAGACGAAATCTGGTGTAGAAATTAGGATTTTAAAACATTTATTTACTCCCGAAGAAGCTGAAATTGCATTAAATCTGAAAATTATTCCACAAGAGCCTAAAGCATTGTTTCGACCTTTTAAAAAGAAAGGATGGACACTGGAACAATTCTCTGAAGCCCTTTTAACAATGGCTAAAAAGGGATCTATCAATTGGATTCGAAGAAGAGATGGAACAAACTATTATTCTATCGCGTTTTTAATTGCAGGCTTTTATGATTATCAAATAGATCGGCTTACTAAAGAATTAGCAGATGATTTTTTTCAATACCTGGATGAAGGATTCTATTCTGCAATGTTAGAAAATGGTGTTTTACAAATGAGAACTATTCCTATAGAGAAAAGTATTAGCTTGGAATATCATGTCTCTAATTTCGATGAGATTAAAACTGTTATAGAAGATGTTGATAAAACATTATATTTAAGCCCTTGTATATGTAGGCAATCAAAAGAAGTTCAAGGCCAAGCTTGTAATCATCCAGTAGAAACTTGTATTTCAATTGGTGTTAATCCACGGATTTTTCTAGAACAAGGTCGTGAGATTACAAAAGAAGAAGCACTTGACGTATTACGAAAAACCCAAGATATGGGAATGGTTATTTGCCCAAGCAATGCTCAAAAGCCATTTATGATTTGTTCTTGTTGTGGATGTTCATGTTTTGTCCTTAGTAATCTTAAAAAATATGCAAATCCAGCTCAATATGTCAATTCAAATTTTTTTGTAGTAGTTATTGTATAGGATGCGGAGTCTGTATCCCGGATTGTCCCGAGAATGCACGTAAATTAATAAAAAAATCAACAGAATCTATTCCACCTGAAAATTTTACGGAATTATATCAAGCTATCGCTAAGAGAAAAGCATTTCTTCAAGAAAAAAGAAAAATAGATAGCAATTATGGTAGAATTAAAAGGATTAGATGAAAACTTAAGAAAAATAAATAAAAAAAATATTTTTTTATGTTTACCTTTTTATTAAGGATTTTATAATTGGTTTTGTTTCTGCAAATTTATTAAATTGCCTTCTAGTGTATTTTATTAGTTTTATTAAAAGAATTGTTCCTACTAATGCCATAGCGATTAGAATTAATGTACTGTATGGTGTAAATGAGCAATGCGCATAATATCCTAGAAAACATGGTTTACTTGCCTTATCCGGAATTAAAGTCATAATCCCTGAAATAAATCCGCCGATTATTAAGGATCCAATGAAAATTGTATAGAATAAAAATAAAATTGACTTTATAATCTTTCTCAACGTATTTTTTACTGAGTTTTTATTTATTTCCATTAATTTTTACCTCACATATATTTGAGTTAATTGAATAGACTCCATTATCCTCATATATTTCCATGTTTGCTGAAAAATGGATAAAATAATAATAAAAAGGTATTGAAAATATGGAATTTTCACTTAAATTGTAAAAAACTTATGGGTTTCATAGTTCGTTTATCAACCAATTAGTTGAAAATTCAATGGTATTTACTATCAAAATAATTTAATTTATTTGCTTTTGATTAAACGCAGAATTATATCTAGAAGCATTCCATAAAGAAATTATAAAAAACTGAGGTGATAATAATTAATTTTAATTGCCCATGTCCAAAGACAGGATGTTTAAATCATGGAAATTGTGAAGAATGTAAAAAATATCATGGGATTTCAAATGGTTTACCCTTCTGCAAACGCGAACATGGTTTTTTCACTAAACTTTTTTATCGAAAAAATTATGAAATGGTTCAAACGTTAAAACAAGAGGGAAAAGTATGAAAAAAGCACTAATTCTTTATGATTCTGTATATGGAAATACAAAGAAAGTAGCAATGTCATTGAGTAGGGGATTAGAAGCTGGAGGACTCTATGTTGACAGTAATTCTATACAAGATTTTAACATAATAGAATTAGAAAACTATGATATCATTGGAGTTGGAGGTCCAACACACTTTCATGGAGCTTCAAAACAGATGAAATTATTCTTAAAAAGAATTAAACATTTCAAAATGGAGAATAAATATGGATTTGCATTTGAGACAAAAGTAGATTTTCGATTAGCGGGATCCGCAGCTAAACGGATTACAAGATACTTAAAAAAGATTAATTTGAAAATTATCCATCCCACCATTACTGGGGTAGTTCTCGATAAAGAAGGTCCCTTACAAGGAACTACTTCAGAAATGATGGAACAAGTTGGACTAAATATCTCAGATAAAATAAATAATCATAGTATTCAGAAAAGCACTAATCAAGGGACTGATAATCTAAAAAATTCGAATTTTGATTTGTATTTAAATCGGTTTAAATGGATTCTTCTTGGAGGAGGTCCAATTTTTTTCCTTATTCGAGCACTTCAACTTGCGAGTACTGGTGGAGATAGTTTTGGTAAAATAAATCCGATTTTTTCTTGGTTCCTATACATTTTATAAGGGTTGCAATCTGGCTGAGTTTATTCGTAATATAGGTCGTTCTCTTTAGAATTAAATTAGATTTTTTTTATTTTATATAAAAATTTGCGTATAAACGATATTTCGAAAAATTTATGATTTAAATCCAACTATTTTTTGTATAAAATCTTTTCTTTCCAAGTATCGAAATAATATACTTTATACATAATATCAAAAATGATTGAATCGATATTCTCTTTTTTTATATTCTCAGCTAACTCAGTCAGTTCTTTCATAGTATTAGCCCAAACCCAGCATAAAATTACATTGGGGAGATTACTAAATGTCCAGCAATAGAAGAGGTTTGGATGATATTTTTCATTTAAAAAGTGAGCGATCTCGTTCTTATCGACCGAAGGATTTACAATTATTTGAAATACAGCAAATATATCATTTGAATCTTCAGGATTAAAATCAATAGATAATTCAATGATACCTTCCTCAATCATTTTGGTTAAACGTCTACGAACTGTATTTGAACTGCTTTTAACTTCATCTGCTACTTCTGATATTGGTTTTCTTGAATCGTTATGTAGTGATCGAATAATCTCTATATCAAGCTTATCATGGTTCATTGCTCTTGACTTTGGAACGATATAGGGGATTGGAGCAATATAATGTACTCCTGAAAGTAATCCGATTTTTGGAGATTGAATTTTTGCAGTTTTGGATATAAAAGAAGAATATTCATCTAATTGATGAATATTTTCTAACATTGCTCCTATATACATATAATTTCTACTTGATAATGCAATCTGCCAAGTATTATCATGTTTTTCTAATTCAGCAATTGCTGTATCAATATCTTGAGTATTACTTTGTCCAAAAATAAATGCATAAATAGCATTTATAGCATATGGCTTTAATCTTGCAGTGAATTTTTCTATAATTCTTAGATCTATGAGGATCTGTATTCTTTTATATA
>SMTZ1_10017129_pt1 | contig 14688 bp, 16 predicted proteins | sample DeeMarSWOR136_30_FD_25667 | JGI IMG/M metagenome (IMG submission 25667) | reverse complement strand
TCCGCCTGCTAGACATCAGGCAGAGTGACCCGCAAGCTGTTGAGGAGCTAAAGTCGTTAGTGAGCCAGCTCGAAGACTATATGGAACAGCTAGTGATTGACTCCCTCAGACTGAGAAGTCTAGAGAGCAAAAAACATAAGGTAACCAGAAAAAAGACCGTAAAAAGACCAGTCAGAGATAGCGGTCCCTGAGAAGGAAGACAGGTTTGGCTGATTTAACGGCTCTTCAGGAAAGCTTAGGGGTCTCCTTTAATGACCCATCCCGGCTAAGGCAGGCTCTAATTCACAGCTCCTACGTTAATGAGAACCCCAGCTCAGCCCCAGCCGCCAACGAAAGGCTGGAATTCCTCGGTGATGCCATTTTAGGCCTAATAATCACCGAAAAGCTGTACCAGGAGCTCCCAGAAGCCACCGAAGGTGAGATGACCCAGCTTCGTGCTGCCCTGATAAGTCGAGACACCCTGGCTCGGCTGGCCAAGGTAACTGGGCTCGGCGATTACCTCTACTTAGGGAAGGGTGAAGAGACAAGCGGCGGGCGTGATAAGCCCGCTAACCTAGCCAGTGCCCTGGAAGCCGTAATCGCGGCTATCTTCCTTGACCAGAACCTGCTTACGAGCAAACAATTTGTCCTGAGGCTATTCCAACAAGAACTGGAGAAGGTTATTAGCCAAGGCAGCATAGTTAACCACAAAACGCAGCTTCAAGAGCTCGTCCAGGCTCGGGGGCAACCACTGCCGGTCTACTACCTACTAGAAGCTGGAGGACCAGACCACGAGCCACAGTTCACCATTGAGGTACGCTCCGGCGACGCTGTCCTCGGCCAAGGGGTTGGTAAGAGCAAGAAACTAGCCGAGACCGAAGCCGCCCGCTCCGCACTGGAGCATCTTTCAAACTGACTCCATAGCCAGCACTTGAATACTCGAACTATACCTAAAAAGCCTACTTTACACCACATTCTCCCTTTGCTAAACTTTACTCGTTATAGTCTTAGACCAATAGATAAACAGAGGTGCTACCATGGGGAGACGCGACTATCGGCATCGAGAACCCAAGAAACCCAAAAAGAGTGACAAGAAACTTTCGGCGGATACAATATTAATAACACCAACCACGGTAGAAGTAATTAAGAAGGGAAAGAAGGAACCGGAGACGGAGGAGTAAGGGAAAATAGCCGCTTACCAAGCGCTCTACCAAACCGGAGAGCTTAAAGCCAGGGTAGCCAGGGCGAGGAAAATACTTCAGGCGTGCCACCTCTGCCCCCGTCACTGTGGTATAAACCGCTTAGCCGGCGAAAGCGGACAGTGTCATATTGCCCGCCAGGTTCTGGTTTCAAGCTACGGACCTCACTTTGGGGAAGAAAGCCCCTTGGTCGGCAGGCATGGCTCAGGAACTATCTTTTTTGCCTATTGCAATCTCGGTTGTCTCTACTGCCAGAACTACTCCATAAGCCAACAGGGCGAAGGCAGCATAGCTAGCCGCGAAGAATTGGCTGAGATGATGCTCTCCCTGCAGAGAAAGGGATGCCACAACATAAATCTGGTAAGCCCCACCCATGTCGTACCCTACATTCTGGAGGCGCTAGAAGTCGCCGTAAGGCGCGGGCTTCACTAGAAACGCTCAAGCTACTGGACGGGATTATTGACATCTACATGCCGGATATGAAGTATTCGGACGAGGTGATTGCAGAGCAACTATCCGGGATAAAGAACTACCCCAGAGTGAATAGAGCCGCCGTCAAGGAGATGCACCGTCAGGTGGGTGACCTTAAGATAGATGAAGCGGGGGTAGCTGAGCGTGGTCTTCTGGTGCGCCACCTGGTGCTGCCTCATGGTCTAGCCGGAACCAAAGAGATAGCGAGCTTCCTCGCCCGGGAGATATCGACTAATACCTATCTCAACATCATGGCTCAGTACCACCCATGCTATCAGGCTTTCAACCTACCACAGCTAGCCCGCCCGCTGAGCCAAGCCGAGTTCGCCGAAGCCATTAACCTGGCTCACCAGCAGGGCTTGTGCCGGCTAGACAAGCATAACATCCCGCTACCAAGGCTTACTCCGAGGTGAAAGGTATAACGGAAGAGCCATGAGTGATTTAGCCGCACTTCAGGTAAAGGTATATGGTCAGGTACAGGGCGTCTTCTTCCGCGCCTTTACTCAGGAGCAGGCAACAAAACTGGGACTAACCGGCTATGTCCGTAATCTACCGGCGGAGGAAGCCGTGGAGGTCTGGGCTGAGGGAGACAGAGCTAAACTAGAAATGCTCATCAGTTTCCTCAAGTTGGGACCGCCGAGAGCCAGGGTGACTAAAGTAATCACTAATTGGTTGGAGTACACCGGGAGTTATTCCGGCTTTGGTATCAGGTACTAGGTTAAAACCCGCCTTATCCCGTAATACCGCTCGTCCTTAAGCAGGCGGGACAAAAACTCAGCCGAGGGGGGATAGGTAGCTCCACCCCGCCACTCGCCTAACCTTCTACCCAACTCAGCTAAATTAAGGGGCTTGTTACCATTAGCCAGAAAAAGACGAAATATAACCGCTAAGATAGGCAGTTCACCAGTAATAAAACCCGGGAGCTTGGAACAGCAGTCTCTGATATTCGCCACCAGCTGAGCCACTGAAATCTCATTCGTTTGTAGCTGCTCACGACACTGAGGACACAAACAACCCTGAGCCAGGGTAAGAAATGAACGACCGTTCTGCTCATACCAGTCCAGATCAATGAACCAGCGTGTGCTACCCTGTTCCATACCTAGGTTCTCCTTAACCATGAGGTGACTCCCCGCAATAGGATTTCCTAGCTCTCAAACAACACCTTGGCTACCTGAATCAAATCAATATATCCCGTCTTAAGCCCCAGTAACTCGGAAGCTTCACAATCAACCTCATAAGGATCACCAATGAACACCTTGCCATAATCCGTAGCCTCACCCCGAGTTGGGTCATCCTGCGTAATGAACTGCTGATGGGCTTGCAAGGTAAAATAGAGGTCAGCAATTACCTTCTCTATCCCCAGCTGGTACAGGTCGCGCCAACCGACCCCGTACTTACTAACCGGCAGCAGGGTGAGCAGGTTCATCAGGCTAAGGCTACCCTGGCCTTTAACCACCTTCAAAGGAGACACGGTTATCAAGTAGTCGCTAGATAGAATAACGTTTGGAATCCAAAAAGTCGGCACCGCCAAGGGCTTAGCTATCGGATTATCGACCTCCACCCAGATACAATCCTTGACATCCAGGGTCAGTACTCGAGGAAAGTCATAACCCAAGCCCTGATAGATCGGTTTGATTGGCTCCCCACCGGGAGTACCTTCAAGCAGCAGAATGTCAGCATCACTGACCCCCCTGATACCCTCTATGATCGCCGCCAGCATATTTCGGCTGGTAGTTACCGGATAGGGTAGCAGACTACCGGCACAGGGCTTAATCAGGACACGCCGCGCCCGGGATACCACCGGCGGTGGTTCAAAAACAAATTCCGAGTCCTTAAAAATCAACCTTTATACCATCCCTTCAGCTATCCTTAATAATCAAGGCTCATACCTGCCCACAAACTACCTATCAACCGGGCCTGGCACTATCCCTCCAGCTATCTCAATAATCAAGGCTCATACCTGCCCACAAGCTAACATCGCCTCCGATTTTATACTATCCCCTAATTAGGCTAAATACCACCCCTATCTCTCCACCAATCTAACATCATCACCGAAACGGTCTCCCCAGCGGCCATCCGCTCCCTGTCCTCAGGGATAATCGCCAGGGCATTAGCTAAAGCCATAGAGGTGAGAATCCCCGAGCCCTGAGGGCCAGTCAGTTTGGCAAAATACTGCTCACCACGCCTTTTCACGGCCACCCGGGCGAAAATGCGCCGCCCGTCCTCATTGACCACGGAATCCTCAAGCACCGCCTTAATAAGGGGCCGGGCCAAGTCACGCCTGCCCATCATTTTCAGGATTGCCGGGCGAGCAAATAGCTCAAAGGTAATCATCGAGCTAACCGGGTTGCCCGGCAGACCGAGGTGGGGGATGCTTCTCGCCATGCCAGCCCCATTAGCCCCTTTAATCATGCCAAAGGCAAGCGGCTTCCCCGGTTTCATGCGCACTGTCCAGAAGCCAATCTCACCCTGTTTCGCCAGAACATCCTTGACCACGTCATAGTCCCCCACAGAGACACCACCACTGGTCAAGAGCATATCCGCGGTAAGCCCCCTACGCAGACTTCGGACTAGGGAGTCCTCACTATCCCGGGCTATTCCCAGTATCTGGGGAATACCACCGTAGTACTTAACCAAAGCCGCCAGACTGTAGCTATTACTGTTATATATCTTGCCGGCTGGTAAGACCTCACCAACCGCCACAAGTTCATCTCCGGTAGCCAGAATCGCCACTACCGGGCGGCAGATAACCCTAACCGTACTCCGCCCTAAGGACGCCAGAACTCCCACCTCTGAGGGTCCAATTACCACCCCCCTCCCCAGTACCTGGCTTCCCTCAGCAATGTCTTCGCCGGTGCGGCGAATGTTTAAGCCAGGCTCTATCTCCTTTAGAACCCCAATATCAGACGAAAGAGCCGGCCCTAGCGTCTCATCGGTATCCTCGAAGCGCACTACGCTATCAGCTCCCCCGGGTACTGGTGCCCCGGTCATAATGCGAATCGCCGTCCCCGGTTCTACCTGAAAGCCAGAAATAGTCCCCGCCGCCACGGTATCAATGACACGCAGGAAACGGGGGGCTCGCTTACTAGCCCCAAGAGTATCCTCTGCCCTGATGGCATAGCCATCCATAGCCGCGTTATCCAGAGGGGGGACACTGATACTGGAAGATATGTCCTCCGCCAGAACCTGCCCAAGAGAGTCCAGAATAGGAACCTCTTCCTCATCCAGAACGGCAACATTAGCCAGAATCTTGTCTAGAGCCTCTTCCACACTTATCATGTCTCTTCCCTCAGTAAGGCCTTGGCTTTTGCCAGCTCAGATTTGGTATTGATATTGAAAAAGCTCAAGTGGCTAGGATCAAACCTGTCTATCTCCTCAGCCTCCACATACCTTACCCTGACCAAGCTAAAAAGCTCCCTAACACTCAAGACCCCCTGCTCAAGCAGACGCTCTATCGGGGCAAGGCAAGCCTTTGCGTAAACACCGTGAAGCGGTTCAACCAGTTCGCCGAGTCGCGGAATTACCAAGTCAAAACCAGCCGAAAGCTCTAGCATATAACGTAGTAAGCCCTGGTTCAAGAAAGGCATATCACAGGCCACCACTAAGCCGTAGCCTGAACTTATAAATTTCAAACCAGTATAAATACCACCCAAGGGACCCTTGCCGGGATAAAGGTCACTAACTAATCTCAACCTAGGATAGTCTCTAAGCCAGGGGTAAGGCAGCTCCTTGGTGGTCACTAGGAGAACATCGCTATCTAGAAAGCTGAGTCGGTATAGCACCCACTCCAGCAAGCTTCTCTCAGCAATAGTTTCTAACGCCTTGTTCTGCCCCAAACGCTGGCCACCGCCACCCGCCAGAACGATACAACCTATATCCAAATCGTGCTTCTCGGTTAACTAAACCCCTACTAATCTATTTTACCATAGTAGTCAATAGTTCCTAAGCTCCTATTCAGCCAGAGACAGGACGAAGTTCACCAGGGTGCGCACGGGCACCCCGGTAGCCCCCTTAACCAGGCAGGCTCGTTCCTTGTCACTAAGATAGGTGCCGGCAATATCCAGATGAACCCAGGGGGTATCACTAACAAACTCGGCTAGGAACTGGGCAGCGGTAATGGCGCCGCCATAGCGACCACCACTATTCTTGATATCAGCGACGTCACTCTTGTTCTGCTCTTTGTACTGCTCATACAGCGGCATCTGCCAGCTAAGCTCACCGGCTTCAGCCGCAGCAGCGAGCAGCCGGTCAACAAGCTCCTGACGGTTACCAAAAACGCCGCTACAAACGTCACCTAAGGCGATCCGGCAGGCTCCGGTTAGCGTGGCAACATCAACGATACGTTTTGCCCCTAGCTTGCACACGTAGCCCAGAGCATCGGCCAGGACAAGACGTCCCTCAGCGTCGGTGGAGACAATTTCAATGGTCTTACCGTCCAGGGCAGTGAGAATGTCCCCTGGCTTGAGAGCCCCGCCGCCGGGCAGGTTTTCCGTGGCCGGAATTGCGGCGACCACATTAAGTCTAGGCCTAAACTGGGCCAGAGCTCCCATGGCAGCGATCACCGCCGCCCCCCCCGCCATATCCCCCTTCATCTCAGCCATCTTCTCCGCAGATTTGATGGAAATACCGCCGGAATCAAAGGTTATCCCCTTACCCACCAAGGCCAGGTCAGCTTCAGCGGAATCACCACCCTGGTAACGGAGCATAATCAACTTAGGCGGCTCTCTACTTCCCTGAGCCACCCCGAGTAGTGCCCCCATGCCCAGCTCCTGCATCTCGGCTCGCTCCAGAACCTGGCACTCAAGCCCGTGACGCTCCGCTAGTTTTCTTGCCTCCTCAGCCATGATGGTGGGAGTCATATAGTTAGCCGGCTCATTGACCAGGTCACGAGCTAGATTAGTGGCTTCCGCTAATACCCAGCCCCGGCTGGAGCCGAGTTCTAGTGCCTCCCGCTCGGCCTGACTAGTGCCCACGATAGCGAGCTCACTAATCTCGCCATGCTCGGCCGCCTTGGTTATGTGCCTGCGGAAGGTATAAAGAACGATCAGGGCACCCTCGGTTACCGCCTGGGCCGCCGCTTCCAAGCTTATCCCAGCTTTCCCGGCACTCTGAGCGACAGTCACGATTTTTTCAGTACCCTTCTGCCGGAGTAAGCGACAGGTCTCAGCCACGGCGCCACAAAGCTTATCCCGGGACAAATCCTCTCGCTTTCCCAGTCCGGTAACGACCACCCGACTCGCCGGGAGCCTACCCAGGCTATGAATGACGCTGACTTCATTGAGCTTACCCTTAATCTCACCCTGGCTGATAAGCTCAGAGATAGCACCACCTAGAGCTTTATCTAAGGTAGCGATATCACCGTCGAGCTTTTCCCTGCCCTCAAAGAAGCTCACCAGTATCGCATCACCCTTAAGTTCAGCGATATTGCCAACAACAACCTTAATCTCCACCTTAACCTCCTTTCACCGATTAATCTCCCTCACAATCTTGTCTATCACCGGGGTAATATCCCGGGAAGTATCCACCGCATAGTGACGGCGGTGGATTCTCTGGGCTTGCGGCTTCATCCGCTGATAAACCTTCCAGTCGGCATCTGAATTACCCTCCGAACCCGCCGCCCTTTCCTTGAGGCGCTGGTAGACTAACTCCGGGGGAGCTTCAACTCGCACCAACACCAGCTTGATGCCCAAACGCTCGGCAATACGGTAAAGGTATTCACGGTTATGCTCGGAGAGATTGGTAGCATCAAAGATAAGGGGAATGCCCTTCTCAAGGAGCCTCTCCATAAGGAGGTGACAGGCTCGGAAGAGGCGTACGCTCTCCGCAGCGCTATAATCTGGTGACGGAAAAAGAGCCTTACGCAAGCCGTCACTCTCCAGGATAATAGCCGGGAGGCGCTGGGCTAACTGACGACAAAAATGTGACTTCCCGGTTCCGGGTAAGCCAATGACCACAATCAAGAAGGGCTTTGCCACCGGTTCCGGGAGCTCGCCCAGGTTCGCAACCAGTTGCTTTACATCGGAAGCAGTTTCTTCCACACCCTCATTATAGAGTTTCTATCCTTACTTCGCTAGGGGTGATAACCTCTTTTGGGCTTCCATTTTAGCCGGGGCTACGAAATCTCTAATCGCCACTATAAAAGGCGACACCGACCAGTCCCGGGCCGATGTGAGCCCCCATTACCGGGGTAAACTCGGTAATAAATAGCTCACTACATTGAAATCGGGAGGAAATTTCATCCCTCAGTACGCGAGCATTATCCAGAGCATCGGCATGCATCACAGCAACGTGCAGCGGTTGCTCTTCTATGGCTCTCCGCTTCATTATGCTCAGCATGCGCTTTATGGCCCCGGACGTGGTTTGAGCCTTGGCTAACGGCCGGGCATCGTCATCATTAATGGTCAGAACGGGCTTAATCCTAAACAGCGAGCTAGCCATAGCCGCTAGCTTAGGCACATGGCCCCCTCTAACCAGGTAACGAAGGTTATCCACCATAGCGATTAACTGCACGCGCTCCGCCACACTCTTGGCCTTGACCATCACCTTATGCAGGCTCTGCCCCAAAGCTGCGGCCCTAGCTGCCGCCAGAACCACCAACCCTTGAGCCGCCGCCGCGGTACCACAATCAAGAACCTCAATCACCACTCCCGGAAGCGACTCCTTAGCCAGTCCCACAGCTACCCGCGCCGAGCTGAATTGCCCGCTAAACTTGGTGGAGATGGTGATACAGAGAATACCGGGAGCCCTCCGACTGGCTTCACGGTAAGCTTCAAGATGAGCCCCGGCCGATGAGTGAGCAGTCGTGGGGAGCTCATCTACCTCCCGGAGGCGAGCGTAAAACTCCGCCGGGCTGATATCTATGCCATCCTGATAGGTATTATCACCAAAAATAACATTGAGTGGCACCACCCCAATACCATACTTCTCCGCTAGCTCGGCGGGAATACAGGCACTACTATCAGTAACAATAGCTACCTTCTGAACCACCAAAGCTACTGCCTCCGCTTAAACAATGAGGAGTACCCCTGCCTTAAGTCATTTTCTGGCTGATGTATAAAGTATCTTATAATAACATCTGAGGCCACTTTATACAATATGCCCCACCCTATCCCTACTTGATGGACGATACCCTCTTGGTATACAATGATACTAGAGAGCAAGCCCTAGTGATTTCATATCCCCGCTTACTCGCAGGTACCGGCATGCGGCAGTCCAAATACTAAATCGTGTATAAACTTGCCGCATGGACATATTCTAGAGGTGAAAAGGGTATGACGCCAGTAACTCCACTTAAGGAAGTAGTTGAAATTATAAATGAGGAAGGTGGCGAAATCCTCAAGCTGTGCTACCAGTGCGGCACCTGCACCGCGGTGTGCCCCTGGAATAAGGTGCGGAACTTTATCGTACGCCGCATCATGCACCAGGGTCAACTGGGCTTAATTGACTTTGAGGATGAGGATGTTTGGCTGTGTGCCACCTGCAATAACTGTGTTAAACGCTGCCCCCGCGGTGTGGAAATAATCGACGTGATGCGGGCTCTGCGCCGGGCAGTTACCGAACTGGGTATCGCCAAGGTTCCCGACTCACTCAGAATCACCATCAAGAATATCTCCGGAGTGGGTAATCCGCTCGGTGAACCCGAGGACAAGCGCGCTAGCTGGGCACAGGACCTCGATGTTAAACTACACACCGAGGGAACGGAGATACTATACTTCCCCTGCTGCATCCCGGAATATGATCCCTCTGTCCAGCGGGTCGCCCGAGCCACCGCCAATATCCTTAAAAAAGCCGGGGTGGATTTCGGCATCCTGGGTAACCAGGCCAGTTGCTGCGGTGAGAGCGTGCGTAAATCCGGCAACGAGAGCGTCTTTCAGCGCCTAGCCCATAATAATATCAGCGCCCTCAAAGAAGCCGGGGTTAAGAAGATAATCGTCTCGTCTCCCCACTGTTATCACGCTCTAACCGCGGAATACCCCAAGCTCGGCGGTAGTTTTGAGGTAGAACACGTCTCTCAATACTTGTTAGGCCTGATTAAACAGAATAGGTTAGTCTTCACGGGAAGCGTAAACAAGAAGGTCGCCTATCACGACCCCTGCTACCTGGGACGTCACCACGACATCTACGATGAGCCTCGGGAGGTCTTAAGGAGCATCCCGGGTCTTGAGCTGGTGGAACTATCTGACCATCGGGAAGGCAGTCTCTGCTGCGGGGGTGGCGGCGGCCGAATCTGGATGGAAACCAAGAGCGGCGAGAGATTCTCTGATTTGAGACTTAATCAGGCTCTTGAAATCGGAGCCAACGTTTTAGCCGTAGCCTGTCCCTACTTCGAAGACAGTGTGCTCACCCAAGACAAGAGTGACGAGATCGAAGTTAGGGACATTGCGGAACTGGTTGAGATGGCACTTTAAGCAGACCTCGCCGTGAGTTTAATGAAGTTAGCTAGTTAAGGAGACAACATGGGGAGTGAGCCCATAATTGGGGTATATATTTGCCACTGTGGCAGCAACATTGCCGGCACCGTTGACGTTCAGGCACTTACTGATTTTGCCCAGACTTTAGACGCAGTGGTGCTGACGCGTAACTACGTCTTCATGTGCTCTGACCCGGGCCAAGAGTTTATTCGGAGCGATATCCAGGAGTTTGGGCTTAATCGCGTGGTGGTGGCCGCCTGCTCGCCCACCATGCATGAAGCCACCTTCCGCCACGTCCTTGAGGAAGCCGGGATAAACCCATATCTCATTGAGATCGCCAATATCCGCGAGCACTGCTCCTGGGTAACCGAGGACAAGGATTTAGCTACCGAGAAAGCCAAGGCGCTACTCAGTGCCGCGGTGAGGCGGGTCTACTATCACCAGCCCCTAGAAACCAGAAAGGTGCCCATTAACCCCGCCACCCTAGTAGTCGGGGGCGGTATTGCTGGTATTCAAGCCGCTCTAGAGGTTGCCGATTCGGGGCACCAGGTCTATCTGGTGGAGAAAAGCCCCAGCATTGGCGGGCACATGATTCAGCTGGATAAGACCTTTCCTACCCTGGACTGCTCATCCTGCATCCTGACCCCGAAGATGACCCAGGTAGGCTCTCACCCCTTTATTGAGCTACTGAGCTATAGCCAGGTCGAGGAGGTCTCCGGCTATATCGGTAATTTCAAGGTCAAAATCAGGAAAAAGGCAAGCCATGTTGACGCCGAAAAGTGCAACGGTTGTGGTTTATGCCAGGAGAAGTGCCCCATCAAGGCCGATAGTGAGTTTGATGCCGGCATGGGTAAGCGGAAGGCAATCTATACCCCGTTCGCTCAAGCGGTGCCCAATATCCCCGTCATTGACACCGAGCACTGCACCTACTTCCGTAAAGGCAAATGCCGCCTCTGCGAGCAACTCTGTGAGAGAAAGGCGATTGACTTTGAGCAGCAGGATGAAATAGTCGAAATTGAGGTAGGCTCGATAATTGTGGCCACCGGCTTTGAGGTCTTTGACCCGACGCCTATTGCCCAGTACGGCTACGGGCGGCTGGATAACGTTATCACCAGCCTTGAGTTCGAGCGACTGGTCAGTTCCTCCGGGCCCACCGGCGGCGATATCGGTCCACTGCGTGGGCAGCCGGGACAAGAACTACCACGAGTACTGCTCCCGGGTCTGCTGCATGTACGCCCTGAAGTATGCCCACCTGATAAAGGAAAAACTAAACGCCGAGGTATACGACTACTATATCGATATGCGCTGCTTTGGTAAGGGGTATGAGGAGTTCTACCAGCGCCTCTGTGATGAAGGGGTCAGCTTTATTCGGGGCAAGGTGGGCGAGGTTACCGACCAGACGATAAGCGATGAGGAAAAGGGGAAACTGGTGGTGGTCGCCGAGGATACTCTGCTCGGGGTGGTAACCAGGGTGCCGGTGGATATGGTTATCCTCTGTGTGGCCCTTGAGCCCCAACCAGACGTAGAGACGGTAGGCCGGTTATTCAACATCAGCCGCAGCGCCGACGGCTTCTTCCTAGAAAAGCACCCCAAACTGGACCCGGTAGCCACCACCACCGACGGTGTCTTTGTCGTCGGCTGCTCTCAGGGGCCAAAGGATATCCCCGATACCGTCGCCCAAGCTTCCGCCGCCGCCGCCAGGGCGCTGGCGCTAATCAGCCGGGGGGAGGTCGAGATTGAGGCGGCGACCGCAGTTATTAACGAAAGAATCTGCTCCGGATGCCAGCTCTGCCTCGCGATATGCCCCTACAAGGCCATTAGCTTTGATGAGGAGAAAGAGGTCTGCCGGGTCAATGAGGCTCTCTGTAAAGGCTGCGGGGCTTGTGTTAGCGGCTGCCCGAGTGATGCCATAAGCTTAAGCCACTTCACCAATGAGCAGATCGTAGCCCTGGAGATGAAATTATTTATCTCGGCGTAGCTAAAGACCGGGCCGTCGCGACAGACATAGATATTGCCGATATTACACCGACCGCACTTGCCGATACCGCACTTCATCCTCTTTTCCAGCGTGGTGAGCATCTGCTCGGGACTAAAGCCCAGTCTCTCCAGGGCCGGGAAGGTAAAGCGGATCATAATCGGCGGGCCGCAGACGATAGCCACGGAACCATCTGCTGCGGGCGCTACCTCCTCCAGCACCACCGGCACCAGACCCACCTTACCCCACCACTTATCATCCCCCTTATCCACGGTAGTCACCATATTCACGGTCTTATCCTTCTGCCACGCCTTGAGGTCGTAGGTAAAACAGAGGTCAGCCGGGCTGCGCGCCCCGTAGATAATATCTATCCGGCCGTAACTCTCCCGGTTATCGATAACATTCCAGATTAGCGACCGCAGCGGCGCCAGTCCGATGCCACCCCCCACAAAAACGAGGTTTTTGCCCGCCAGAAAATCCAGAGGAAAGGAATTACCATAGGGTCCCCGGAAGCCTATCTCAGCACCAACCCCGAGACGGTGCAGGGCCCGGGTCAAGCTCCCCACCTGGCGGATGCTGCACTCAAGAGGGTCCCTGCGGGTGGGGCTTGACGAGATGCAGAAGGTGGCTTCACCGATACCCAGGACGGAAAGGAGACAGAACTGCCCCGACTCGAAGGTAAATTCCTCGCGGAGCCCCTCATCCTTGAAGTTAAAGTGAAAGGTCTTGGTATCCGCAGTCTCGTCGACTATCTTCTCGATGACCGCCGGGTGGGGCAGGTAGACATTCCCCTCCCTTAAAAACCTCGGTCGATGGCTGATATCACTAAGCGCCATGCCTTACGTCTCCAGTCTAACTTGCTCCTGATCCGGGAGGTTAGAGAGCACCTGAGTTATATCCCAGTTCACCGGGCACAGCCGGATGCAGCGGCCACAACCGGTGCAGGCAATAACCTCAAAGCTATAGGGATAGAATTCATACTTGTGGCACACCTTCTGCCTCAGTCGGCGCCATTTTTCCTCCCGTGGGTTTTCCATCGGCATCTTGGTATAGAGCGGGAAGGCGCAACTGTCCCAGCTCCTAAACCGCTCGCCGTGCTTCTTCAACAGCTCATCGCTGATATTGAAGCAGTAGCAGGTGGGACAGAGGAAGGTACAGATACCACAGCTAATGCACTTGGCACTAACCCCCTCCCAGTAGTCTTTATCTTCGAAACTGGCCCGAAACTTCTCAGAAATACCATCGACAGCTATCTTCCTGGTCACCTTACTCCGGGCCAACTCCTTTGCCTTCTTGGCTTTAGTCTCATTAGCCTTAGTCGCCGCCTGAGCCAGCTTGGTCTTGGCCATTAGCTTGCTACCCTTATCCGTAACCGCCTCCATCAGGAACTGATCACCAATCTGGGTAAGCATCAGGTCGACATTGGCCATATCATCGGGGCCACCTCCTAGAGAAGTGCAGAAGCAGCTATCGCAGGGGCTAGTACATACCAGACCAACCAGCAGCCCACTTTGCCTATTGGTTAGGTAGTAGGGGTCTTGATAGGCATCCTTGAAGGTCATGTCCAGTACCGCCAGGGCTTTGGCATCACAGGGCCGGATACCAAAAACGAGCCACCCTTTTTCCGCCGCTGGAGGTAGCTCCGTATGGTAGCCGTCCCCCTCTTTCTGGAAACTGAACATCGTCTCCATCGGGGGAAGAAATAGGGCCTTGGGAGGCACAACGGTGTTCCGATACCAGTCCAGAAATCCGCTGCCCTTACCATCCCACTCAGACCACTTAGCTACCCCTTCCTCGCGGGAGGGCACAAAAACAGTGAATTCCTGACCCCACTCGGTGAGTAGTTTAGCGATGCCCTCTTTCTTTATCTTCTTGGTTGTCATTTTACCTACCTGATGAAATCCACCACATCGGTAGCCTCATAGCAAGCCAGAAGCGGCGGTGCCTCCTTGTCCCTTCCCGCCTGGTAGCTGAAGAGCCCGTCAACAATATCATACATTTCCCGGCTCAGGCTTCTCAGGGGAATATTTACCGGACAGGCGCGCTCGCACTCACCGCAGTCGGTACACCGCCCCGCGACATGAATATTCCTGGTTATCTGAAAAATGAGGTTATCCTGCCACCGTGGTATCGGTTGCACCCAGGTGGGCTCAGCCTCCTCAACAAAGCAGCGTTCACAGAAACAGGCCGGGCAGACATTACGGCAGGCATAGCAACGGATACAGCGGCTAAACTCATTCTGCCAGAACTGCCAGCGCTCATCCGGGCTCATCGCCTTAAAGCGATTTATCTTTTCCTGACTGGCTGCCTTGCTCTCGTCGTCAGCCGCTGGGGTCGGTTCTCCCAGCAGCAGGTCATATTCCTGGGGAGTGGGTAATTCACAGGCAAGGCAGTTATCAAAGAGAACATCCCGGGCTGCGAACTCGCTTGCCTTGCCAGCCACGGTCACGGTGACTTTATCCCCGTCCCGGACGATGTCGTCTATCTCATCCCGATCCCTGCCCACCAGATTCTCCACCTTAGTCAGGTCAATGATTCCCGAGCAGGGGACACCGATAATAAAGACATCCTCTCTGGCTAACTTATTATCCTGTAGGAGACTTACGATGGAGCGGCTGTCGCACCCCTTGGCGACAATACCGACCCTTCCCTT
>SMTZ1_10014251_pt1 | contig 14688 bp, 13 predicted proteins | sample DeeMarSWOR136_30_FD_25667 | JGI IMG/M metagenome (IMG submission 25667) | reverse complement strand
ATAACTATCTAACATGGGGATTTCACGTTTATATAATAAGTGAGGTTTGAAAATTTTGACCGTCGTGCAATTAACTTGCCCTTCTTGCAAACGAAAAGGAAATGTTGAAATTTCTGATGAAGCTATAAAAAATGTGTCGCGAGGGCTTCTCGCAGTTAATGTTACTCCTAATATAATCTGTGAACATTCATTTATTGCATATTTAGATAAAAATCTTTCAATTCGAGATTATTTTATTGCGGATTTTCATATCCAAATCCCCGAAATAGAATCTATTAAATTAAGTGAAGCAAAAGAAATAATTTCGAAAGACACTTTAAATTTAGATGCAATTAAGCTTAATTTATCAGCGGATTTAATAACACATGTTCTTAAATCAATATTCTTTAATAAAAAAATAGCTATAATTACGGATTTGTCATTCTTAAAAGAAAATATCCTTAATTTCTTCAAGCAATTAATTGATGGTTCTTTTGACGCCTATATATCTGTTATTTCAGAAGACGAGTATAAAAGCAATAAAAAGAATTATAAAGAACATGTTATCCTTGATGGGAAAAAAGTTATTAGAGATGAAGAGAAAATCATTAATCCTAAAAAATTGAAAGTAGAAAAACATATGGTTAGTAATTTCTTTATGGAATTAGATCCTACAACCAGCTTCTTTGGGCTTAAAAACGAAATTCGCAAAACTTCTCGATTATCACAATCCATTGTAAATTTTGCTGCCAAATATGAAAAAGACGTAACAATTGATTCTGAATTAATTGTTGATCATATAGAAAAGGAATTTAAATTTAAAATAGATAGAAATTTCTTAGAATTTTTATTAGGGATTGTAGAAATCAATTTTGGCGTTAAAAACATTAGATCGATTGGAATTAAAGATTATCTGAAATATTCCACAACCACTAGCTTTAGACCAAAACTATAAATGCTAAAAAAAAATTAATATTGACAATCCCTCTTTACATAACTTTCCCTAACTCTTAGATTTTTTCTCATCAACTTTAAAATTAGCTCTAATTTTATATCTTTTAACAAGTCGTCATCCCATAAATTATTCATCTCATCAGGATCTTCATTAAGGTTAAATAATTCACCATATTCTCGAAAAATTGTTATTCTCCACTCGTCAGTAATTAGAGTTCTCGTTTTTTCATTTATAAACTCATCATCCATTTCAACCAGAATATTTTCATTAATCTTTTCATTTGGGTTTCTCAAAATGGGAACCATACTTCTTCCTTGCATGAAGTCAGGTATGGGGAGTCCTGCAAGTTCTAATATCGTCTCTGGAATATCAATTGAGCTTACTAATGAAGTACTTACCTTATTCTTTACACCACCGGGAATCTTCATAATAAACGGAATATTGATTAACCCTTGGTATAAAAACGGTCCTTTGAAGAAGAACTTATGTTCCCCTCCTAAATCGCCGTGATCTGTAGTATAAATCACTACAGTATTCTTTGCTAGACCTGTTTTTACCAATACATCTATAATTTCTCCTATGGCATCATCTATCATTTTTTCCATTCCATATGATCCGGCAGTAACTCGCTTCGCATCTAGATCTGTTAAATCTTTCGCTTTCGGAAATAGATGTGGTTCTGTTCCTTCAGTTTTTACTGGCTTTGAATAGTGCCTTTTATTCAATGAAGTGCTATTTTCATGGTTATCATTAAATGAACGAGGAAGGATAATATCTTCAGGTTTATGCATGTCAAAATATTTTCCCGGTGGACTAAAGGGGTGGTGTGGATCAGGAAATGAGCAAAACATGAAAAAATTATCCTTTGGAATAGATCCCTTTGCAAATTTCTCCAGAAATGCCTTAACATGCTCTTTTACAAATGTAGTTGAATACAAATCTTCGGGAATATCATGTTTCCATACTTGTAATTTTAAAAATGAACCGTTTTCTTTTGGTGTCATCAATTTCGCGTATTTTCTTAAAATATCGCGATCAGAATCTTCAGGATCAATTCCTAATTTTAACTGTAAATTCTCGTCCAATTTAACTTTTGATACCACCCAATTAAGAAAGTCGGGATGTCCGCATAGAATTCCATGACCAGATACCAATTTAATTTCTTCGAGTCCAAAATAAGGGATATGATTAGTTAATTTTTTATAATATTTAGGATAAGCAAATTCTTGACTTTCAAGTTTCTCATCAAATCGCTCTTTTGTCGCGCCGAAATAGTTTAAATGAATCTTACCAAAATTGGCTGTATGATATCCATTCTCTCTTAATATATCTACAAAAGTTCTTGTACCTTGGGGTAAATTTCTACCGTTTGTCGTGACTCCATGAACAGAAGGATATTGTCCGGTAAATATTGTACTTCTGTTTGGCATACAAATAGGATTATTACAATAAAAATTGGTAAATCTAATCCCTTCTTTTGCGATTTTATCAATATTAGGTGTCTTCAAGACCATATTCTCATTATAACAGCTTAAATGGTCTTTTCGTTGTTGATCAGTAAAAATAAATAAAAAATTTAGTTTTTCGCTCATGACAAGCTTCCGTTTTTTTAGAGCTAAGTTCGAGATTTAGTTAAATTATTTGATTATATAAAAACGGGGAAAAATAAAAACTTTTGAATAATATGAATGATAAGCTTATTTTGTTAAATCTAAGATTAAAAGAGTTAATTAATGATCTCTAACTTTAGTTTTTTGAGATCATTATGATATCTCTTCATTTCTTCAATATTTCCTTTTCCAATCATAAAAACACTAATAACGGGCAAATCATCTTTTTTATAGTAAAATCCAATCGAATAATCTCTAAATCTTAAAATAACTGATTCGGTCGCTATATTAGCTGCTGATTGGTAAGATTTGAGCGCATCTGCTAAAGCAATAATTAAACCTGAGTCAAAAGTAAGTTTTCCTGTTTCATTCTTAATTGGATTAATTTTGTAATATTTCTCATTATAATTTCCAATTTCCTCTAATTTATGTTCTTTCTCGTTTATTTCATCTTTTTCTATTGAGAAAAGCGATATTGGCATATAATTTGATGAATGAAGTTGAGACATTGTTAGATTCTCTAATTCACTCATTATTCTCTCAGGAGTATACCCTATTGCTTCCAATTTTTCTTTAAAATATTCAGCCGTTTCACTTTTATAAATTAGATTTATCTCTTTATTTTTAATTTTGGGTATTATTTCTCGTGTTGCACTAAATAATGCTGCTATAGGGCTTCTATTAATTGGTGTTTTTCCATAGGGTGTTTGGAGGAACAATCTAATCTTATTTTTAGTTTCTAAATTCTCACTAATGATTTCTATGACTTCAACTTGTATATTGTTGATTAGATCAAATCCATAGAAATCAGCGGATCTTCCAATTTTTTTTCTTGTTTCCTCAGCAAGTATATCAATAGTATGCAAAAAGCTTGACATTAAAATGTAACTATCGTCATCTTTCTTATGAGGTAAGTTAAATAATGGCACGCCGTTGACGGTAATATAGACAGCTATTTTCTCCTTCCCATCCTTCTTCTCTAAGTCAGTCTTTTCACTCATAGATTGATAATTGCTTATTTGAAGTTGTTCCTTTATAAATTTAACAATATTCTAAATTTAACATAAAAATCAATTATTATCATCTATAAAAGAGCACTAATAAAATTAAAGAGTATTGTTATAATTTATTTATTTTATCAAATCAATTTTTATTCCAAAACTTTTTGTTATAGTCTCTCGTCTCAAAAAGTTCTATTGCGATATTTTATTATCTCAAGAATTTCTGTAATTAGGATTAGGTTCCGGAATCTTGGCTTCAACACGTTCTCTCCATTTTTTAAGCATTAGTTTGAGATCTGATGCAATATCGGGTTCATCTTCAGCAATATTATGTTTTTCACTGATGTCGCTTCTCAAATTATATAGCTCAATGCTTCCATCCTCGAAAAATTCTATTAGTTTATAGTCACCAGCCCGAACTGATGAGCCAGGTGTTCCTCCTTGATTTCCATAGTGAGGAAAATGCCAAAAAATTGCGTCTCGATTCAATATATTGTTAGATTTTAAAAGAGGCATCAAACTTATACCATCTATATGCTGTTTAGGCGTCAGGTTCAAACCAGCTATCTCTAAAATAGTTGGATAGAAATCTGGACTGGTCACAGGACATGTACACACGCTATTTGGTTCAACAACTCCAGGCCATTTGATAATAAGAGGCTCACGGGTTCCTCCTTCATACATCCATCCCTTGCCTTCGCTCAGAGGGGCATTACAGGTTGGAGAGCCTTCCGCTGTCGCCAGACCTCCATTATCTGATGTGAATATTATTACAGTGTCGTTAGCTTTTTTTAAGTCCTCGAGCGTCTTGATTATTCGTCCAATGTTCTCGTCAAGCTTTTCAATCATACCGGCATATACAGGATTTGATTGCAATATTCGACGTTTAATACGGTACTTTTTCTTATGTTCACATGGAAAATAGGATCCTTCTTCGAATGTCTTCATATTATCAAGCCCAAGATCCTTGATCTTCTGTTTATATTTTACTTTATAGCTCCTAGGAACTTGGATGGGAATATGAACTGCATAATAAGAAAGATGTAGGAAAAATGGGCTCTCTCCATTGGTTTTGATAAGTTTAATTGCCTCGTCAGTAAGTCTATCGGTAAGATACTCACCTTTAGGACCATCTTCTAGTTTGGGATTTCCATAGGGACTGAAATAACCTTTCATCGGCATTCCCCAATGACAGCCTGCGACATTCACATCAAAACCGTGGTGTTCTGGCCAATAGGATTCACTCCCAAGGTGCCACTTACCAACATGATAAGTACGATAACCTGCTTCTTTAAGCGTATGAGCAATGGTTTTTTCTTCCAAAGGAAGATGATCAATGTAGGGGGCAGATAACAGCTTACCTCTCGCATGATCCCCTATAAAAGTCGTTAATCCCAGTGTAGCGGGATATTTTCCAGTCAAAATACTTGCTCTTGTAGGAGAACATACGGGACATGCAGCATAAGCATCAGTAAAACGCATTCCTTCTTTTACCATAGCATCTAAATGAGGTGTTTCGTAAAATTCGCTACCATAACAACTAAGGTCCCTCCATCCCATATCATCAATAAGTATAAATATAATATTCGGTTTTGTCATCTTTTTCCATTTTCCATAATAGATTTTAATTTTATGGGACACATATAAAAAGATTAAGAATTATGATATTGAAATGTTTAAAGGCCTAACTCTAATAACTTTTCTCTATTCGATTTTGCTTGTTCTTTAGTAATTGTATACATACTAGCAAAAATGATTATTCCAAGAACAACAAATACAAATGGAATAAGGGAAATAATAAGCTTTAGACCGAGCTTTGCAAGTTCCGTTTGATCAGCACCTCTTGCTGGGACATACCCGGTAATTGCCCATACTATTACAAAAATGAGAGTTTGGAAAAACCATGAGAAAGCAGAAAACACTCGCATAACACCCATATAACTAGCTTCTTCACGCATACCTGTTTTTACGACAGCATTATCAATGGCTTCGGCTTGAACAAGGCTATATACCACTCCCCAATTTGCGCTATAACCTATGCCTACTAGAGCTATAACAATAATAAATCCAATATAATCTGTTATAAAGAAAAGTAGTAGATATGGTATAGCAGAGGCAATTAATCCAGCAAGATATGTTTTTTTTATACTCCAAAGCTTTTTTGGCAGGTGTACCCAAAGAGGTATTGTAATAATTGCTATTAATAATACTGCTAACATGGGAAGAATTGTAGCTTCTATACCCAATCCGAGATAATGAAGTACAAAAAAATTAACTCCCGCTAAAATACATGCTCCTGCAATAGCCCAACACAGAAAAGCAAATAAATATGCCATCCAATTTCTATCTTTAAATATTCGAATTAGTACTTCCCTCACAGAAACCGAAATTTTCTCTTCCTTTTCTAATTTTAAACGTACTTCTTTCATTTCCTCGGTTTCTCGAACTCCCCAATGTAATGGTATTATTAGTATATAATTTACTATAGCAACAAATATAACTGCTCCTAAATAAGCATTTGGGTTGTAAGCTCCTCCTAAACTTGCTATCATTAATGGAATTGAAACCGAAGCCACTATTTGGCATATAAGGACTATTAACATGCCAATGCCTGCTACATTGGCTCTCTGCTCTAAATCTCTAAATAAATCTGGAAATAATGAAACATGGCTAATTTCTCGAAGTGTCAAAAAGGACTCATAAATACACATCATTATAATCAACCATACTGCAGCATAAACGGCTAATTCTGGATTTAATCTTGTATTAAAAACAGGAATAAAACAAAAAACTAAAATAACTGGAGAAAAAATTGCTCCTATCATTATCCACGGATAACGCTTCCCATATTTCTCAGTAAATCTCTTAGACTTATCCGTAAGATACCCCAATATAGGATCGTTGATTCCGTCTATAATAGAATAAATAAGATAAATTATTGGAATTAAAAATAAGGGTATTAATAGCACAGATACTGCAAAGAACTGGAGATAACCCCACATAACAAAGAGCATGATGCTCATAAACGCTGATATTTGATAATATATTTGTCTTTTTATTCCATGCTTGTTTATTGAATTTTCTGAAGAAAGATTTTCTTGATAAGAATTTGATTGGCTCATAATATCTTGCTGAATATGTATTATTACTAATATTTATATTATGAAAGGATAAATATATTTTGTTAAATTAGAAGCAAAAATCTGAACAAAATATAATAGCTTATATTAAATTTTACATTTTTATTTATAAAGTTGAAATTCATAACTTACAAGGATTATATCATGAATAAACTAAAAAATAAATCCAGAGCTCGAAGTCCAGAAAAAAAAGCAGAACAATTTGATAAAATTTTAGAAGTAGGTAAAGATATGTTTGTGAAATACGGAACTCACGGATTTAGTACCCGAATCTTAGCTGAAAAATTAGGCATGACCCAACCAAATCTCTATAATTATGTGAAAAGTAAAAGAGAACTGTGGATTGCTATTAGAACAAAATATTACAATGAATACACCAAAGGAATTCAAAATATAATAAGGGAGTATAAGGGTAATCCTATTGAAATGTTCTATAAAATGGCTGAATATTTCCTTGAATTTGCAGGTGCGGATTATAAAAGATATCAGATAATGTTTGTACTTTCTGCTCCGCCATCTAAAAAAGTCGGACCTTTAGAAAAAGATTATAAACCTTTTCAAATGATGAAAGTGTTGTTAGATGAAGTAAGTAACGCAATTCATGCTGAAAAAATAATTCCAGATAAAACATTTGAATTATTTTATAGTTTGTATTCCTATATCTTTGGAGCAGCAAAAATGGAAGCGGATTTGAAATTAAAAATGAAAGTTTCAGAACCAATTATTGGAGAAGAATATTCTGTATCTGCCAAAGAATTTAGAGCTTTTGTATTAAAGGAACTTCGAGATCGTTTAGAGAGAATTAGAATATAACTGAACTGATTGGTATTAGAGACGTGATTTTTATTAAAAAAGATATTTATCTAAACTTCTAATATTATTTAGTTTTTCTGATTAAGTTTTTGATAAAGATAAGTTCTTATTAGTATGAATTCCATAGAATGAAATTATTCACATCTTGGGAATCCGGTTAATAAATCTTACTTTATTCAAATCTCATATAAGTGCCTTCAATCATTACGAAGTCCAGAAAAAAAAGCAGAACAATTTGATAGAATCTTAGAAGAGGGCAAGGATATGTTCGTTAAATATGGTTCTCATGGGTTTAGTACAAGAGCTTTAGCCCAAAAATTAGGCATGACGCAACCAAATCTCTATAATTATGTATCCAGTAAACGTGAGCTGTGGATTGCCATTAGAACTAAGTACTATAATGAATATTTGGAGGGTCTCAATAAGCTAATTAATGAACATCAAGGATCTTATACTGATTTATTCTATAAATTTTCAGAATATTTTCTCGAGTTTGCCGCTGCAGATTATAAAAGATTTCAATTAATGTTTTTAATATCTGCTCCGCCATCTAAAAAAGTCGGACCTTTAGAAAAAGATTATAAACCTTTTCAATTACCAAAATTATTTTTGGATCTCGCAAAAGAAGCTGTTAAAGCTGGAGAAATAAAAAGGGATACTGCAACTGAGCTTTTTTATAGTATGTATGCCCATCTTTTTGGAGCAGCTAAAGTTGAGGCTGATCTAAAATTACGGAATAAAATTACAGAACCTCCAACTGGAGATTTTTATAGACTAACTGCTAATAAATATCGAGAATATATATTAAACGAAGTTCGAGATCGTTTAGAAAGAAATGTTGTGAAAAAATAATTAAAAAATTCTCTTGGTAAAATCGAGAATTTTTCATTCAAACTTATTATTTATAATTTAGTTTACATAGTTGACTTTAAAGTCTGTTATTTAAATTTCAATTTGCAACTTCGAATGGTTTTAAAGCTATTCACAAATCTTTCTAGCAAATAATCAATGATAATTCGGATAAGCCTTTTAAAAAACCGAATTTTCCCAGAATTAACAAAAATTTAATGGTTTAGAAAATGACACTACTTAACGACCTAATCCTTGTATTATTAACATATATGTACGTAGTTTTGACAATTATAATCCCAGTGCAATTGAAAAAGAGAGATAAAATTTCGAAATTTACTGCCCGCAAAACTGTTCACTTATTAGCAGGTCTCAGTATATTAGTAACACCCTTTTTCACCTATCCTGCTTTTGCTCTATTAATAGCGGGGCCTCTTACTGTTCTGGTGTTTTTTAGTTCAAAAGAATCTAAAGTTGAATTATTAAAAGATCTTTATGAGTCTATTGGCGAAGAAGAGGAAGAAAAGTTGAAACGGAAATTCCTTCAAGGACCCTTTAACTATTGTCTTTCAATAACTATTCTTATTGCGATTTTTGTTTTATTTGCTCCGCATCAATTATATTTCCCTTTGGCAGGTATACTTATAATGATAGTTGCTGATACTATGGCCTCAGTTGTCGGAAAACGTTATGGTAAGATATCTTTAAAACTACCTTGGACCGGAAAAAGAACACTCGTAGGCTCTACAACTATGTTCATCTGTTCTTTCTTATTATCTCTCGGTTCATTTTGGTATTTTGGCCTATTTAATCCATTAACACAGATTCCTTTAACATGGGATATAATCATACTTTATGCTTTTATTACAGCATTATTAGCAACTATTATTGAAATACTAAGCCCATCAACTTGGGACGACTTGACCGTCCCGATTTGTTCAACTATAATTATTTATCTATTGACGTTTGTCTACTTATGAAATTTTAATTTTTTTTTTTAATATTTTTTTATAAAAACTGATAAAATGGAAACTCTACAAAAATCTTTTGATATTATTGTTGTTGGAGCTGGAACTGGGGGAACTACGGCAGCCCGGTTTGCAGCTCAAAAAGGTTTAAATGTGTGTCTTATTGATAGGAAGGAAAGAAGCCAGATTGGCGATAAAATTTGTGGCGATGCTGTCGGTTCAGAAATCTTTGAAATTTTAAAGATTAATCCACCCCAAGGTGAGGAATTATCCTGTTATATAAAAGGGGCAAAATTATATCCTCCAAATATGAAAAAATGCTTAACTTTAATAGATCCGAAACAGGTAGGATATATCGTAAATAGATTGGAATTTGGGCAGAGATTATTAAAGGAAGCCCTTGATGCTGGAGTTAAACAATTTTTAGATAACACTATAGCATTGGAACTGCTTTATAAAGACAATTTCATTTCGGGTTTAAAAGTCCGTTTAGACAATGGGGAAAAGGTGGATTTAAATGCTAAAATAATAATTGATGCGAGTGGCTTCAACACTCCACTAAGAAAACAGGCTAAAAATCCTTTAATTGAAAGGGAGATATCAAAGGAAGATGCCATTTTATGTTATAGAGAAATTATTAAATTTCCCAAACAAGATCAGGAAGTTATGGATCCTGAATTTATTTCAATAATTTTGGATCAAGAAAAAGCTCCTGGAGGTTATATTTGGTATTTTCCCAAAAATAAGTTTTCTCTTAATATTGGCTTAGGAGTATTTATGGATTTTGGGGGTAAAGTAAAAGAGTTTTATCACGAAAATGTATTCAAAAATTTTATCAAAACTTCCAATTATGAAATATTATCATCTGGAGGAGGAGTTGCGCCTATACGACGACCGATATGGTCATGTGTTGATAATGGATTTATGTTAATTGGTGATGCCGCATGCCATGTAAATCCAATTCATGGTGGAGGAATTGATCCGTCAATGAGAGCTGGATTTTATGCTGCTAATATTGCCGCTCAAGCCATTGAGCGGGGTGATTTTTCAATACAAAAATTATGGGATTTTAATTATGAAATTATGACCGGCATTGGAGCAGAGTTCGCAGCTCTTGATCTATTAAGACGGGTTCTTCAGAGACTTTCAAATAACTCATTAAATTTTGGTTTAGAAAAAGATTTGTTAACAGGCGAGGAAATTTTACAAGTCACATCAACCGGAAGTTTAAACTTATCTTTATTAGAAATGGCTACTAAAGCAATTAAAGGTATTGCGAATCCTAAATTAATGCTTGATTTAAATTACTTAAGAATTAGAATGAATGAGATTATTAAGCATTATAAAAATTTTCCAAAAAATTGTGAAGATTTTGAAGTTTGGAAGAATAAAACAATTGAAATTTATGATAAGGTCGAGAAAGTGACCTATGGTTAAATTAAAATGTAAAAAATAATGAAGGAGATATAAATGGTTGATCTAATATTAAATAATGAGACCAAACATACTACATATGAGTATATTATTAATAAACTCAATCAAGATGGGGCTTTACATTTCTCATTAATAGATCCTGATCCCTTTAGGCAAAGTCCAAGTAAAGCTGCTAAAATGGCAAAATTAGCCGAACAAGCAGGAACAGACGCCATCTTAGTGGGGGGAAGTACGGCTTTTGATCAAGTGTATGTAGATAAAACAATAGAATTAATAAAAAAAGATGTCAAAGTGCCTGTGATCATCTTTCCCGGAGGATTTGCAAATGTTTCTAAGAAAGCCGATGCTATTCTCTTCATGTCTGTATTAAACTCTAGTAATCACTATTTTTTCATAGGAGTGCAAGCTCTTGGATCTTACTTGGTTAAGATGGCAGGTCTGGAACATATTCCAATGGGGTATCTTATAATTGAACCTGGTGCTTCTGCAGGATGGATTTCTGATGCTAAACTTCTTCCCAGAAATAAACCAAAATTAACTGCTGCTTACTCATTAGCAGCTGAAATGTTCGGATTTAAACTTATATATTTAGAAGCAGGTTCCGGTGGAAATAGTATTCCTCCAGAAATCATCAGATTATGCTCGCAAGTACTAAGTATCCCCTTAATAGTAGGAGGAGGAGTTCAAACGAAGGAAGATGCTGCAACTTTTATTGAGGCAGGAGCAGATATCATAGTAATGGGCACATTTTTAGAAAATAATCTTATGAACGACAAAGGAGCATCATTAAAGGATATAATTGATACAATTAAAGATACGGCGAAAAATTCTAATAATAGAAGAACTTTCAAAAAATTATAAGATTAGAATGAAATAATTGAGATTTTACTACTCTCCACAGTAATTATTTTGTACATAATTCTCTAATCCTTCGAGAATGCTTTTAGTACCCTCTTTCTTATATAATTCCATTAAATCATCGCGGGTTACCGCAACTCCTCTTTTGGCAGATAAATAACCCATTAAAACAGTAGCAATTGCTTCTTTTGCTTGTTCGGGAGTAAATTCTGGATCTTTATCTTCTAAAATGCAATCAGTAAAGTACTCATCCTCAATTTTCATACTGATATCATAATATTTAGGGTATGGTCCGTGCTCAATCTCAGGTTCATACCACTTTCCTATATTTCTGCCCATTGCTTCATGCTGTGAAAATATTTTTACAGGTTTTTCTCGTAAGTGATCTTCAATAATAGAACCTTTGGTACCATATAATTCAATCTGATTATTTAGAGTTGATTTGACACTAAAACTCACAACCACATCGGCTATGGTCCCCTTTTTAAATTTTAAATATATCATTGCATTATCTTCTGCTTTTTCTTCCAGAGTGGTACATTGTTTAGTAATCCAACTATATGCTGATTCCACTTCATCATTTAATATCCAATTCATGGTTGCAAATTTATGGGATCCCATATCTATCAACGAACCTCCTCCAGCTTTTATTGGGTGTCCTTTCCAAAAGCAAGAATCTATGGTTTTCTGCTATCATAAATTTAACTCCTGCTTTTTTTGTTGCGTTAATCATTTGATCACATCCTTCTAATGTAGTAGCCATTGGCTTTTCGCATAGAACATGTTTACCAGATTTGGCGGCAGCAATCACCATCTCTTCATGTAGATAATGAGGAACCATTATTAAGACGGCATCAATATCACTTTTAAGAAATTTATCGAAGTCTGTGAAATAATCTAATTGATATTTTCTGGCAGCTCTTTTCGCTATTTTTTCATTTATATCAAATGCTGAAACATACTTAATTTTTGGACTATTTTTTGTTGCTCTAATATGGTATAACCATACAATACCCAAACCTATTATCCCATATTTCACAAATTTCATAATAAAGAAATTGAATTAATCAATAAATATGTTTCACTTGCTATGTAAACTCCACTAATAGAATTATGAAGTAAGCAAATTACAATTCTAAAATTTATAATTTTTAAATTAATTAAATTAAGTAAAAATAGTTACAAATTTTAAAATTAAATCCATAATATAGTTTAAAAATTGATCCAATATGGCAGATCTTATTGGTTATAATAAAAATAAAGCGAAGGAAGTCTTGGATAAGCATGATATTGATTTGTTAATAGCTTCCACACCCGTGAATGTTTTTTATACTAGTGGATTACCTGTACTTCATGTAGCACCAAATCCTATTTTATATGTATTATCGAACCAGTATCCTAATTTAGCTATGGTGCGTAGGGATGGAGAAGAAAGTGCTATAATCTGGTCGTTATATGATAGTGTAGAAGAATTCTCTTGGATTGAACCCAGCGAGGTATATAGAGTAGGTTCACTTGACGCTGCGGTTAATATGCTTTTAAAAAAGGTTGAAGAATGGGATTTATCTAATAAAACTATTGGTCTTGAATCTTACATGCCCCGCTATCAATCAGAAGCTTTACAAAACAAATTTTCTAACGCAAAATTTGTAGATGGAGACAGAGCTTTTATTGATATGCGTATAGTAAAAACAGAAGAAGAGGTAAGAAGAATTAAAAAATCTACGGAAGTAGCAGAAAAAGCGATCCAAGCTTGTATTGATGCAACTGAAGAGGGATTACCTGATACAGAATTATTAAAAATTGCTAGAAGAACCATTGTAGATGAAGGAGCATGGGGCTGGGACCATTTGACAATGAATATTGGGCCCTCTGATCCAGAAGCCCCAGGATTAGGAACTCCCGTAACGAGAAATGACTTAGTCAGGTTTGATTTTGGAGCTGTTTGGGAAGGTTACATTTCAGACATAAGTAGAGATGTGGTGATTGGAGAACCGCCTAAAAAAGCGGCAGAGGCTATGAATTACATGATTCAAGTCCAAGATTATTGTGTTGATAATATTAAGCCAGGTGTTAACGCTGTGGAATTGGCAGAAAATGCCCAAAGTTATTTAAAAAATATCACAAAAAGAGGTTTTTATCTTATAACCGGGCATAGTATTGGATTAGAATGTGAAGAAGCTCATGTATTTAGTCCTATGGGTTCTATGAACATCGCTTTCCAAGAAAATATGGTTTTAGACATTGAAGTATGGCTGAGTGTAAGAGGTCAGGGTTTAGTTGGAGTAGAAGATTGTTACAGAATAACAAGTTCTGGATGTGAGAGACAATCAAAACTAGACCGAAATATTACAATAAAATAATAAATTATTTCAAAAATGATTAAAAATGAGAGTAAAAGACAAAGTTGTAGTATTAACGGGAGCCGCTTCCGGGATTGGTAGGGCAACCGCAATTCTATTTGCACAAGAAGGAGCAATTCAAATCCTTTCTGATATTGATGAGGAAGGTTTGAAAAAAACCTATGATATAATCGAAGAAGGAAAAGATAGAACTATTTATATGAAAGTAGATGTCAGGAAGCCTGATGAAGTTAAAAATATGATAGAGACTACTATTGAAAAATATGGAAAAATTGATGTTCTGATAGTTAATGCAGGCGTTGTAAGGGTTGGTCCTGTGGAAGATTTTCCAGATGAGGATTATGATTTACTGATAGATGTAAATATTAAAGGTACTCATTATACCTGCAAATATGCTGTTCCTTATTTTAAAAAGCAGAAATTTGGTTCTATAATAACCTTAGCTTCAGTTGCTGCGCATATTGGTCAAGTAGCTCATGCGAACTATTGTTCCACAAAAGCAGCAGTTTTAGGATATACTAGAGCATTAGCATTAGATTTAGCTCCTTACAATGTACGGGTTAATAGTGTATCTCCAGGGGCGACAGATACTCCTATGTTACAGAGCGATGTTGCAAAACAAGCAAGGGATAGAGGCGTTTCTTATGAAGAAATTAAAAAAGAATTTGAACAAGAGGGTGTTATGGGTCGATGGGCTAAGGCAGAGGAAATTGCGACG
>SMTZ1_10006887_pt1 | contig 14688 bp, 12 predicted proteins | sample DeeMarSWOR136_30_FD_25667 | JGI IMG/M metagenome (IMG submission 25667) | reverse complement strand
ACTTCATGAAAGCTTACAACGCGTTCTGGCCCAACGCACATAAAGACCCGGCAAAAATGGCTAAACTTAGCTCAGCAGCTCACCGATTATGCGGCCTCGACAACATATCGCTCCCATTCTGCATGACCATCGAGGCAGAAGTCTTAGGTGCCAAGATCGACTTTCATGAGGACAAGATAAAATGGCCATCTATCAGGGAATTCCACGCTAAAGGCCCTTCAGACCTCAAACCGCCAAAAGATGTGTCGACAACCGGAAGAATCCCAGTGGTAATCGAAGCAATCAAAAAACTGAAGGCAGAATTTGAAGGCAAGGTACCTGTCAACGTCTACATAGTTCCACCGTTCACAAGCATCAGTAGCTATTTAGTGGACACAATCACCTTCATGAAGTGGTTGAGCAGAGAACCAGAGAAAGTCCACCAGTTTCTGAGAGAGACCCTCGATGTATATGCAGAAATCGGGGGTTTGTACAGAGATGCTGGAGCCGACATCATCACTCTGCATAGTATGGGTGCTTCTAACGATAACATCTCTCCAAAACACTTCGGTGAGTTTGTCAAGCCCTATCTGATGGAGATCATCAACCGTTTGAGGCTCCCAACGATCCTAAACATATGTGGTTCTTCATTGATGATTGTGGATCAGATGGTTGAATGTGGCGCCAGCGCAATAGCGGTCGATGAGCGAACTCCGATCAAGGAGGCAAAAGAAAAGGTTGCCAGAACCCGACCAGGATACCCAATAATCGGAAACGTTCCCTCTTACAAAGTGATACACCAGGGGCCTCTTGAAAGAATCAACGAGGCTGTGAAGAGCTGCATAGAGGATGGAGTTGACATACTAGCCCCAGGATGCGACTTCTGGCTCGAAACACCTACGCAGCATATAAAGGCTTTCGTCGAAGCATGCATCAAATACGGATCTCCACCACCATAGAGAACTAGCATTCTTAGCGCGCGCTCACACTATTATAGAACATGTCCCAAATCATAGGCGAGGTTAGTAGAATGAGGATTTTTATTCTTGGCGGAGCAGGTGCGATGGGTTCAGAAACCACCAAAGACGTAGTAAGTACTAGCCATTTTTCGGAGATAGCAATAGGGGATATAGCTGTAGAAAGGGCGAAAGAGTTCATCTCCAAAATAAAAGATGAAAGACTTTCAGTTGTCAAGGTTGATGCAAACAACATTGATGAAATCGTTGAGGCCATAAAAGGGTTTGACATAGTTGCCTGCGCCTTGCCCTTCAAGTACGACTTCAACGTCACGAAGGCTTGCATAAGGGCTAAAGTGAACGGCATCGACCTGTCAAGCAATGAAAATCAATTCGCACTCGACGATGAGGCAAGAGAAGTAGGCATCACCTATATAGCAGGTTGCGGCGCCACGCCTGGCACAACCAACATGATGGCAAAGTATGGGATAAGTAAGCTTGACAGTGCCGAGAAAGTAGAGATTGCTTTTGCGGCCTTCAGATGTACCGCCATTGCACCAGGTCTATTATACACAACCCTTTGGGAGTTTGACCCAGACGTGGTAGAAAGAGCCTACTATGAAAACGGCGAATTCATCAGGGTGAAACCCTTAGAAGGAGCGAAAACTGTCGAATTCCATAAACAAATCGGAAAGCAAAACGTTGTTTACGTTCCCCACGAGGAAACCCGCACATTACCTAAAACGTTTCCAGAGCTAAAGAAGGTGGAAGTTAGAGGATGTTTCCCACCACGAACCATGGAGTTGGTCAGGATGATGGTGAAATACGACTTCTACCAGAAACACCCCGTCGAGGTAAACGGTGAAAAAGTGAAACCAGTAGACTTCATGTTCAGCTTTCTTCTTCAAAATCCAGAAGCCAAGAAAAACCCCGTCTGGGCCTATGGCTTGGTTGTTGAGGTAGTGGGACAGAAGGGTGGCAAACCTGCGAAGGTCTCCCTAAAAAACGACCATCCGCCAATGGAGAGTTGGGGAGGGAAATCTGCATATGGCAAAAATGTTGGGATCCCCCTTTCTATTGGAGCACAGATGATTGCAAGTGGAAAAGCGAAAGGAAAAGGAATCCTTCCCCCAGAGGCAACCCTGGACGCCATAAGTTTCTTCAACGAATTATCAAAGAGAGGCATAAAGATACACGAAAGAATGGAAAAATACATTGGTTGATTACAAAAGGTACCTACCGACTTCGCACGCATTTGCAGTTGGCCCATAGCAGAGGAACAAACTACCAACTTCTCAATGTACGGTTAAGGTTGCATGCATTAAATCAAAAAGCAGAATTCAACATATTATCAAAGGGATTCATATGGCATTTGGACGTCTAGCATTGCTGTCTGATGATGAGATTGCAGGTGTCCACGAAACAAGCCTGAAGATATTGCACCAAATCGGAATAAAAGTTCTCAGCAAAAAAGTACAGAGTCTGCTAGCTGAGAACGGCGCAGAAATAGACGCCGCTAACTCAATCGTAAGGATCCCAAGCTCCCTCGTGGAAGAAGCGATTGGAAAAGCGCCAAAAGAAATAGTCCTGTGTGGGAGAAATCCAAGATTTGACCTACGTCGGATTTGAGAGATTTTGCCATTCTAGCTGACTATCTGGACGAAGTTGATTTTTTCGACGCTATTGTGGCTCCTACGGAACTTCCGCCTTTTGCTCAGACAGTCCATAGCTTAGCCGTCTCATTTGAATGTACAGAAAAGCACGTTTTGAATAGAGCTCTTAATGAGAAACAAGCGAAGTGGCAAATCAAATTAGCGTCGGCCGTTATCGGTGACGAAGAGAAACTCAGAAAGAGACCCATATTCTGCTCGGTGAATTGCCCCGTTAGCCCGCTTCTATTTGAGAAAGGTTCATCAGAAGCCATGATTGAGTTAGCTAGGGCAGGAATTCCAGCTATTCCCATGTCAATGGCGTTATGTGGCAGCACAGCCCCAGCAACAATTGCTGGAACGCTAGCTATAGTTAACGCTGAAAACCTTGCCGCCCTTGCCATTCTCCAGAGCTCTAACCCAGGTGCTCCAATGATCTACTGCGCAGAATCAACGTCAGCAAACATGAGGACAGGCGACATCGACTATCAAGCACCAGAGCTGCCTCTTATCGCGGCAGGAGCCACTCAAATGGCAAGGCTGTACGATCTTCCTTGCTACACAACGTCTATAGGGATGGATGAGACCCCGGATGATTGGGAATCTCTTATTGGGGCTTCTGAAAAGTTTGCTCTGATACAGTTGGGTCGCGGCGACATCTCTGCTGGGTTAAGGCTTATCTGCGTCGATTCAAAGTTGACGAAGAGACTCTAGGGTTTGATGCCATCAGCAAGGTTGGTCCAGGTGGAAACTTTTTGGGACTTAGGCACACTTTAGAACATTTCCAGAAGGACATATGGCTCAAGAAAGAGCCTGCAGTCCTATCCTCAACGGGCGGTTCCCCCATCGAACGAGCAAAGGAAAAAGTCAAAGAGATTCTTTCTACCCATGTGCCACCTAAACTCGACGAAGATGTCAGACGAGAAATAAGCCAGATTCTCCGCAACTGCGAAAAAAACAACACTTAAGCATTGAACGTCTTTCACCCGCGCGTCATCTGCTCGTAGAACTGTCTTTTGACCTTTACCCTTACCCTTACCCTTCTGGAGGGTTCTTCAAATTCTATGATTCGTTTTCTCCGATCGACTCGTTTCTATTTGTGATGGCGATGGCCCTCTTCATCTTCTCCTCATAGTCTTCTAGGGCCTTTAGCGCGCTGAGTTCCGCTGGTATGCCGAGTTCCAGGGAGTTCCTTTCAAACTCCTCGTAGAAGCCCTTCTCAAGTATGAGCGATACGAAGTCCGTGTTCGTGTAGTTTACTATCTTTAGGGCCCCCTCCATTTTGGGACGCCTCAAGAGCTCATCCAAAATTCCGGTTATACAGCGTGTAACCGAACCGGTCCTCCTCTCCGATTGAACACTGTCCTTGAACCTGTGAGGCAGATATTTCATGACCCAAGTGTAACTCATGCCAAGCTCATCTGCTATCTTATGCGCGATCCTCCCACGCGTCACTCCTGCGCTTCGGTAGATCTCCCCCAGCCTTTCCAACAGCTCTGTCTTCTCTTTGTGTGGCACGCTTCGCCGAACGGTGTTGCTCACGATGCGGGCGATAAGCAAGTCCTTCTCGGTTCGGATGTGCTTCAGCCTTAGCCTCTTCCATTTTTCATCTACGCCAAACCGGTGTTCTCCATCGATGATGTTCCCATAATAGTCAACCAATATGGGATAAAGCTGGCCGATCTTCTCCAAAGAAGACTTCAGCTGTTGGCTTGTCATCTCCTATCCCCAGCTGTCATCCCTTTTAATATGCGTACCTCGTGTAAAAAAGTTTTTGTCAATTAGGAATTCGTACCATTCTTTTCGCCTAAATCCGTATAAAGTTTAATGCCCGCGCATATGCGAAATTGGACGCGCGACACAATTTGCAATTGCTTGCAACTTGTAATCTGCGCTTCTCCGTATTTGTACGTCAAAATACAATTGAAAACCAGCTGCGCCTAAACGACATGGCCCCAAATTTCTTCGCCGGGCGCACCACGACTGGTTTCATTCTGGAAATTCCCGATTTAGAAACTCTTCCTTCCGAAATCTACTGAGTTCTTCCAACTCCTCCCGGAAGAGCACAACCTCATCTGGAGAGGCTACGCGTCTATCTTTGCCCCGGCTTATCCTGTAAAGGATGTCTGCCTTCTCTCCCGTACCTACCTTTTCGATTGTAACCTCCAAGGCATCACCTATCTTGCTCTTGACTTCAAAGGCTTTGCTCCTCATTGGCATACCCATTTCAAACATCAACTCCCTACAGCATAAAGGATTTAAGCGCTTTATGATGTTTTTCATACTCACTAGGCCGATGCGACAAGAGGCCTATATGCTCTGGCTTATTTCCTAGTCAGTGTTCGCATGAAGTGATACATAGAAATGAATCCTTACGAACGGTTAATGACCGTCTTAAGCGGAGGGAAAAGAGACGTCGACCGACTTCCAGTCTGGTGTTCTACTCGAACAGTTACTCTGGATGCCATGAAAATCTTTGGCGCCTACTGGCCCCAGGCTCATAGAGACCCCGAGAAAATGGCTAAACTGGCAGCAGGGGTTTATGAGCTCACGGGCAACGAGAACGTGTCTGTACCTTTTGACATGACGATGGAAGCGGAGGCGCTGGGCGCACCTTGCGAGTATTTCGAGGGAAAAATCAAGTGGATATCGGTCAAGCAATTCATTGCCACAGACATCTACGAGATGCAAATCCCAGAGGCCCCCAGCGAATTCGTTGAGAGAGGAAGGATTCCAGTCTCAATTAAGGCGATTAAGCAATTGAAGAAGAAATATGGAGGCCGTGTTCCGGTAGTGGGCATTGTCAATTGCCCCTTCACCAGCGTCGGAAGTTATGTGATAAGTCCCGTGGAGTTCCACAAATACATGATAAAAGAGCCTGAGAGGATTCACCGGATCTACAAGACGCTTAACCCACACTACGCCGCGGTGGCAAATGCATTCAAGGAGGCGGGGGCTGACGTGATAGTCTTCACGGAAGAGGGCGCCTCCCTCAACAACATCTCGCCGAGACACTTCGGCGAGTTTGTGAAGCCTCACCTCACCCAGTTGATAGGCATGACCGAGCCGCCTCGAGTCCTCCACATATGCGGGAGCCTGATAAGCAAATCACTTGAAATCATTACTTCGATGATCGATTGTGGGGCGGAAGCTATCACAATAGATGAAAGAACATCAATGTCCGAGGCAAGAAAGATAACCGATGAACACAGGCCAGATTATGTAATAGGCGGCAACCTTGATCCTTACAATGGCATACACGGGTCATCCCCGGATGTCATCAGAGATCGAGTCAAAAGGGTCATTGAGCAGGGGACTGACATGGTTTGCCCTGGCTGCGACTACTGGCTGGAAACACCAACAGAACACATAAGGGCATTTGTGGATGCCGCCGTCAAATATGGCCAAACCGCAAAAGAGAAAAATGAGGACAAGTCTATCACTTGAAAGATTCAGATTGCCACAGAAGGGATAGGATTGGGTAAGAGCGAGGAAATCTTCAAAAAGCTCAGACAAGCCGTGATTTCGGGTGAGACTGAAGAGTGTGCAAAAGTAACTCAAGCTGCCATCGACGCAGGGATTGACCCCATGAAGGTCCTCACAGAAGGAATGTCCAAGGCCATGGAGGTGGTAGGCGAGAAATTCGAGAACAAGGAATACTTCCTCCCCGAGATGCTTCTATCAGCCGAAGCGATGTACGCGGGATTAGAGCTTCTTCTTCCGCTCTTGAAGGCAGACGAGACCGAAGTCAAGGAGAAGATCGTACTCGGCGTCGTGGAGGGAGACATACACGACATAGGGAAGAACATCGTGAAGGCAATGCTCACATCGGCAGGATATGAAGTAATCGACCTGGGCGTAGACGTACCAGCCTCAGAGTTCGTCAAAAAGGCTTCCGAGGAAGAAGTTGGGGTTATCGCGATGTCAACCATGATGACCCCCACCCTCATGTCCATAAAAGACGTCGAAGAGCAACTTGCAAAAAAGGGACTCAAAGGAAAAGTCAAGACGATCATAGGCGGCGGCACAGTCACCGAACAGTGGAGATCAAGGATAGGCTCAGATGCTTTCGGCAAGGACGCAACTGATGCCGTAGACAAAGTCAAGCTACTGATCGAAGAAATCAAGACTGCAGTCAAACTGATGGAAAAGAAGAGAAAAGAGCGCACGCGCAAGAAGTAGGAAGCAGGACTGGTGAACGACGATGACTCTAAGAGAGGAAGTCGAGAGACCCGGGCAAGTAAAGATTGTGTTTTTCCCCTACGGCATCAGAGAGTGGTTCAAAAAAGGCGTAAGCATATTTGATGCTGCCAAAGCGTTAGGCATCGACCTATCATCCCTCTGTGCCGGGAAAGGCACTTGCGGAAAATGCAAGGTCAAAATCGAAGAAGGAATGAAAGGGCTGAACCCCCTCACAGAACAAGAGCTAAAACACATCACTAGGGAAGAAATCGAAGCGGGCTACAGGCTTGCATGCCAAGCCATACCAACCACCACCGTTTCAGTCTATGTTCCCGAAAGAAGCAGGATAGGAAAACAAAGGTTACAGACAGCAGGTCTCGAAGTTCCAGTAAAACAACTCAACCCACTTGTCAAGAAGTATTTCGTAGAGTTGCCCAAGCCAACACTCCTTGACTGTCGGTCAGATGAAGACAGGCTTCTGACCACGTTAAATGAAAAGCACGGTACCGCCATCAATTTGGACCTCGACTTCGAAGTAGGTATAGACCTTGCCAGCAGCCTGAGAGACGCAGAATGGGCAGTCACCGCGGTTAACTGGAAGAACAGGATCATAGAAATTGAGCCCGAAAACACGTCGGACAGATGTTTTGGCTTCGCCGTCGACATCGGAACGACAAAGCTAGCAGGCTTTCTAATGGACCTAAACACCGGAAAAGTCGCTACTGTCGCCGCCAGAATGAACCCCCAGATTCCACTAGGCGAAGAAGTGATGTCAAGGATCACACACCAGATGCTTGAGGGCCAAAAAGGCGTCAAAGAACTCCAGACCGCGGTAGTGTCTGGAATCAACGAGATGATCGAGGAGTGCTGCAAAAAAGCCAACGTAAAAACTAATGAAATCTACGAGCTTTGCTTCGTCGGCAACACAGCAATGCAACTATGCTTCCTCGGCATCTATGGCCGGTACGTCGCCTTTGCACCTTACCCACCCGTGCTACGGCGAGGGGTCAACATCAGGGCCAGCAGAATAGGGTTAAGCTCCCATCCAAGGGCGAACGCCTATTTCGCTCCAATTATCGGAGGATTCGTAGGAGCAGACAACGTAGCGGTCATACTAGCCACCAGGATGTTGGAGTCAGATGAGATATGCATGGCACTCGACATAGGGACAAACACAGAGATCGATCTAGGGAACAAGGACCTAGTACTGGTTGACTCGTGCGCATCTGGACCAGCATTTGAAGGCATGCAAATCAAACATGGAATGAGGGCCGCAACGGGGGCTATAGAGAGAGTAAGCATCGACCCCGAAACATTGGAGGTCAACATCCGAACTATAGAAGATAAGCCCCCTGTTGGCCTATGCGGCTCAGCCTTGGTAGACGTTCCAGCTGAGCTTCTCAAAGCTGGTTTAATAGATCTCACAGGGAAATTCGTCGCCGAAAAGGCTAAGGAGACGAACCGTTTACGAAAAGGCCCAAAAGGAATTTGGGAGTTTGTGCTTGTACCACAGCCCGAAACGGGCACCGACACTGACATCATAATAACCCAAGGCGACATACGAGAACTTCAGAAAGCAAAAGCTGCGATGCGAACTGGTGCAGAAATTCTGATGAAGCGACTAGGCGAGGAAAGAAAGGAAGCTATTACCGAGGATGACATAAGCAAGTTGTTCATGGCTGGCGCCTTCGGCAACTACATTGATCCTGAGAACGCTAGGACAATCGGCATGTATCCAGAGTTACCGTTAGATAAAGTGGAGTTTGTCGGGAACATCGCCGGTACGGGCGCTAGATTATGTCTGATCTCGAAGGAGGAGCGGGAATACGCCGAAAAGATAGCGACAACCGCAAAATATCATGAGCTCGCCGCGGACAAAGACTTCCATAAAGAGTATATTGATGCTCTATACCTCCCTCACAGGAACTTGGACAGGTATCCAGATACGGTGAATCTGCTGAAAAGGCTGGGGCGCATAAAATAATCCCAGGGAAAACAAGTGGTGGCGTAAGCAGCCATGGGAGGAACGAAGGGAACCTCCCACGGTGATGATTATGCTTTTCAGCACATAAATCCGCTATGCTTATTTGCAGTAACTAGTTTCATTGAGAGAAGCAACCTATTCCAAGCAAGCACCTAAAGAGAGGCAACCGCGAACCAAAGGATGAAAAATCTTGGAAGGCAAGGAAAAAAAGGACAAGGCTGTGATCAGAACCGATCTCAATATCTTGGACCTTCTTGACGATTGTGAGGAGATTGAACTTGAAGGTGTAGACATAGAAGTGGCGGAGCTAGGGATCGTGTTGCAGCCGACTGCCATGAAAACTGTCCCCTTGGAGCTTGTTGTGCAACCGTCGAAGCTCAAACCAACAAAAATTTTGGACACTAAATTTACCCCTCCAAACATGGAATATCCAGGGCAAATCGTGGAAGTTCAGCTAGGAGCGACAAAAAGTGAAGGAGGAACCCGTGAAAAGTCCCTAGTCATAGGAGGCGAGAAATCCCTCGCTTTTTTCATGCGCACCCAAAGCCCATCAACACATCCTCCTGTAGTTGCATGTGACGTCTTTGATATGAAAATACCCCTGCCAAAGGCGATAAAAACGCATGTGAAGGACGTCATGGAGGATCCTCCAGCGTGGGCCAAGCGCTGTGTCGAAAAGTTTGAAGCGGAGATGATCACGCTACAGCTAACCAGCATTGATCCAAAACTGAAGGACACCTCCCCTAAAGAAGCAGCAAAAACAGTTGAAGAGGTACTGCAGGCAGTAGATGTTCCACTCGCTGTTGGAGGCTGTGGAGATCCCGTAAAGGACTTGGCTGTTTTTGAGAAAGTTGCCGAGGTAGCCGAAGGCGAACGGTTACTGATCAGTTCGGTAAGCCCCTGGATGGACACCAAACGAGCAGCAGAGACCATCAAGAAATTCGGCCACATTGCACTTGCACTTTCAGGTATGGACATGAACGAAGCCAGGGAGCTAAACCGCACACTCTACGAAGTGCTTCCAAGAGAGCAAATTGTAATGGACACTTCAACAGCTTCCCTAGGCTCCGGGTTAGAATTCACCTATACTCTGATGGCGCGCATCCGCTTGGCTGCGTTGATGGGCGATCACGAACTACAACATCCTATATCATCAGGGACAACGAACGCCTGGTTTGCCAGAGAATCCTGGAAGAAGATGGACCCCCAGTGGGAACCCCGTGAACTCCGAGGTCCATTATGGGAAACAGTCACTGCCCTAACTGGTCTTCTAGCTGGCGTTGACTACTTCATGATGATGCACCCTCTAGCCATAAAATCAGTCAAAGAGGTTATCCAGAAGCTAACAGGACAAGGCATCGGCAAACCTGAGGACCTTGCTGACTGGGTTTCCATGAAGATCTGAAAAGTGAGATTAACTTGGCCAAGAGAAGAATCAGGAAGAAAGGCAAAAGAGCGATTCCAGATCCAATTAGCGTGTACAGCCTGCTTCCAGGAACAAACTGTGAACAGTGTGGAGAAAAGACTTGCATGGCCTTCGCAGCCAAACTAGTCAACAGAGAAGCTTCCATTCAGGAGTGCCCCCCGCTTCTCGACAAGGAATGCAAAGATGAGTACGAAAAGCTCCATAGACTGCTTAGACCCCCAGTTAAAGAAATCACCATCGGCACAGGCAACGACCGCGTAAAAATCGGAGGCGAATTCGTGATGTATCGCCACGAACTTGCCTACATTAACCCAACAGCGATTGCAATTGATGTTACAGATGAGTTACCTCACGACGAACTCCTGAAGCGCATCAAAGAAGTCAAGGATTGGAAATATACTTATCTTGACCAAGAACTAAAACTCGATCTAGTGGCGGTTCGATCCACGTCAGATGATTCTGCGAAGTTCAGGACAGCAGTGGAGAAGGTTGCGGAAAACACAACCCTGCCGCTTGTTCTCTGCTCATTCAATCCAAGTGTACTCAAAGCCGGCTTAACCTCTATCCCTGGAAAAAGGCCCCTCATCTACGCTGCAACAAAGGATAATTGGTGCGACATGGCGGAGATGGCGTTAGTGTATAAATGCCCCCTAGCCGCTTTTGCCCCGAATGATCCTAAACTACTCAGATCTCTTGTCAAGACCTTGGTGGAGTATGGCGTAGAGGATATTGTTCTGGACCCAGGTACCTTTCCAAATGAGGGGCTCTTGGACACGGTCACGAAATTCACAACGCTCCGCTGGATGGCTTGTAGAGAAGGTGACGAAAATCTCGGCTTCCCAGTAATAGGCGCCCCCATCGCAGTCTGGGCAAAACAAGAGAGCGCGCGTACGCCCGAGGTCACTAAGTGGTGGGAGGCTTGTATCGCCTCCATATTAATCACCCAATACGCTGACCTCTTAGTAATGCACACAACAGACGGGTGGGCAACGCTACCTGCGATGATACTTCGCGAAAACCTCTACACTGACCCGAGGAAACCAACAGGTGTTGAACCTGGTCTCCGAGTTTTCGGAGAACCTGATGAAAACTCACCAGTGCTGTTTACGACAAACTTCACCCTCACATACTTCACGGTATCATCCGACATCCAATCTTCCGATATCAGCAAAAATTGTTACTTACTGGTGGTCGATACCCAAGGAGTAGGCGTTCAAAGCGCAGCGGCACGTGCGAGCAAAGCTAAGGGCGGACTAGCTGCCGACACGATAGCTAAAGCTCTAAAGGAATCTGGCGTGGAGGAAAGAGTGAGCCACAGGACACTAATCATACCCGGTATGGTGGCAAGCATGAGTAGCGAAATTGAGAACCTAACAGGATGGACGGTTCTGGTTGGCCCTTCCGCATCCGCAGAAATACCTGAGTTTCTAAGAGAGCATTGGTACAAAGAGAAGGATTCCTGAGAAGTACTTTCAGGATGTCTCGCAGTATCAACCATAGCGGTTTTCGCGAAGAACTAAGATATCTATTCAAAGTACGTAATTGCTTGTGCACGTGATTTTGTACGCTCTACGGCCTTTCTGGAGTTGATGTTGCGTAGAAGTCTTAGGATTTCCCTAGCGTTACTGAATCTTTCGATTTTCCCAGTTGGTCGTTTTCTGCTCACCTGAATGCAATCATCGATGAGACAAACTCCAACGCACCCCACGCAGAATATGCATAGCTCCTTGGCAATGCCAACTTCTCCCTCTCTCCAATAAAGAGCGTTGGTCGGGCAGGCGTCAATGCATAATCTACAATCTACGCCCCTACAAGTTTTCCAGTCAATCCGAATGTCGCCCTCAGCGAATTTTTCCTCCACTCCAATTGATTGAAGGAGTCGAGTTCTTTCCGTCTTCTCCCGCTTCTTGGACCCAAGGAGAAGATGAAAGATGTCTAACCTCTGCTTCTTGGACATTTTCAGCTTCCTAGAATATGAAAAAACTGCCTCATAAATAGTTATTTTCGCGCGCATGAATGGAGATCTACCCTGCAATTTGTCTCTTGGTAATCCTTTCAATCGTCCCCATTCCCATCTCGTTTAGCTTTTGCAGAAAGGGTTCAGGCTCTAAGCATTCGGGAGCAATAACTCCTCTGCCTTGGATTTCTCCTGTGGCAATCATTTTAGCAGTTGCTGCTGCCGGAATAGGAACAAACCCATTTGTAGTATCATATCGTCGCAACCATTCGCGCATGTCGGCTATTGATGTGTTTAGGTAGACATACTCCTCCACTTTTTTGCCAGCCTTTTCTCCTAGTACCTGCGCCGCGATGCAGGAAAACACGTCTCTGTCGCTGAGTTTGTGAATCTCAGGAGATTGATTCATTTCTTCAATCTGCTCTATTGCTGGTTTTATCAATCTGAGCACAACATCTAAAGGCTTCACTTCCATGCCTCCAACTTTTATCGGTTCTGTGCCTGCGAGACCCAAATTTATCAGAATTCCTGCTACGATGTCAGGGGACATTTTAATGTCAACGTATTTCACGCCTTTACCTATGAAGTATGGCAGTGTCACGACTTCTTCATGTTCTACCCAGCAAACTGTTTGCGGTCCCATTGGCTCGGGAAATGCATGTGTCTCAACGCCGCTGAAAGGTGGGTATGTCTTGTGTTCTCCGTTCTCGTACACTATTGGGTCTGCGGCCCATTCCAATAACGCGGTTTCAACCGACCACCCAGGTGACCATGTGGGAATTATCTTCTCTTCTTCTGTTGGCCACCACCATGCTGACTTTATGTGAATTTCGTCAACTTTGGCAAGACGGTCTGCGGCGAATCTAGTGAGTACGTTGGTGACTCCAGGGGTTATGCCTTGATGCTTCACAGCAGTGAGTCCTGCTTTTTTCCATTTGTCGCTGGTTTGAAGTTGTTCTGAGAATTTCTCCTGCATAGGCCAGTCTTCAGCGAAGTCTATGTAATTTGCTCCACACTTCAACGCCGAATGAAATATGTATTCGTTATATTGGGTCAGAGTGGCGTTTACGACTATATCAACTCCCTTCAGTGCTCTTGTGAGATCGTCTAGCTTGCTCGCGTCCACGCGCTCAATCTGAAGTCTACTACTGCTGATCTTATCCGCAACGCGTCTCAGAAGTTGCGCGTTTATGTCTGCCAAGACAACTTCGCTGAATTCAGAGTCTTCTGTAAGAATCTTGGCTATTACTGATCCTTGGGCTCCAGCTCCAATCACACAGATTTTCATAACATTGTTACCCTTGAGGCATTGTTAGTATTAAACCAACCCATTACCTGAAGGCACACTCGTGCCCTACTCTTCTTTGGAAATACACTTAAGTCATTAGGACAGATGTTTCAAAGATATAGGTGAAAATGTTGAGGATTCTGGTCGTTGGAGCTGGCGGTCAAGGTGCCCCTTGTGCATCTATATTATCTAGAGACCCCGAAGTATCTGACATCGTCTTGGCCGACATAGATTCAGAGTTGACTGAGAAGGTTGCTAGAAAGATAGGAAGCGCTAAAATAATCACTAAGCGCGTTGATGCCGGAAATCCTAAGGATTTGCTGAAGGCCGCTGAGGGCGTGGATGGGATCATCAATCTGACTTTGCCCCGGTTCAACTTGAACATAATGGAGACAGCGTTGAAGAGCGGAGCACACTACGTAGATAGCGCCCTTGGGCCCGTAATATGGCGTCAATTAGTTGAGAAAAAACCATTGGAGTTCGCTGAAGACTTCAAAAAAGCTGAGTTGACGGCGGTCATTGGTTGTGGTGGAACCCCCGGAGTCAGCAATGTACTAATCAGATACGCGTGTGACAAGCTCGATAACGTGGATAGAATAAGATGTTTGCTTGGGAAAAAGCGCTTGAAGAAATATGAGGAAGTAGTCGAGGCTTGGGACCCTGGTTGGTGCCCCGATGTAGCCATTGATGACTATGCCGAAGAGCCTGTTGTCTTCGAAAACGGGAAATACAAACTTTTCCCCCCCTTCAGCGAGGTGGAAGAGTACAACTTCCCAGATCCAGTAGGTCCACTATTAATCTCTTTACATGCACATGAGGAAGCAGTAACTCTTCCTCGCTTCATAGGAAAAGATGTCAGGTATGTGGAATTCAAGTATCCACTGGACATGGTAGCAGGGGCTTTGGTGAAACTCGGCTTCGCTAATTATGACCCTATAGAGGTGAAAGGCGCAAAAGTCGCCCCACGCGATGTATTGCTGAGTTTAGTACGCCACCCAGTGGAAGACTTTCTCACCGAAGACGAGAACACAGCTGCCAATCCAGCTGAGTCCATCGCGCTTATTGTGATGGAGATAGAGGGAGAAAAGGCTGGACATAAGGTAAAACATACACTAACTCAGAAAGTCTATGGACTTAGTGCAGATGAGAAGCTTAAGATGTTCAGGACGTTGGGCACAGCTAAGGTCTTCGTTGCCGCCCCAGCAATCGTGGCAGCCAAGATGAGCATAAAAGGAGATGCCGAGAAGGGAGTAATCGCACCTGAGCG
>SMTZ1_10004080_pt1 | contig 14688 bp, 22 predicted proteins | sample DeeMarSWOR136_30_FD_25667 | JGI IMG/M metagenome (IMG submission 25667) | reverse complement strand
CCTCTTGGTCATCCTGAAACATCTTGAATCTGTATGCAAGGTACCGTCTGAATCCTAAACTTCCCTGATCATATATTAGGAGAAGAATATATTATGGAAGAAAATTCCTCAATCCATGAAAAACATCGGCAATTTGCGGATTCGCAAGAACACCGAGTATGTCCAGACTGCGGTGAAAAGGAAGCGATTCGTGATGAGAGCCGAGGTGAAGTCGCGTGCGCGAACTGTGGCTTAGTCCTAGATGGAAATACGATTGATTCTGGTCCGGAATGGCGTGCCTTCACAAGTGAGGAAAGAGATAAACGGGCACGAACAGGAAGCCCCATTAACTATGCGCTTCAAGATCATGATTTAAGCACCATGATTGACTGGCGGAATCGTGACGCCGCTGGTCGTCAAATCACATCTAATCGGCGCGCTGAAATCTATCGCCTCCGAAAATGGCAGCGTCGCTCACGGGTCCACTCTAGCATTGAACGTAACCTTGCCAGTGCTATGAGTGAATTGGACCGACTCAGTAGTCAACTTGGTGTATCTCGCACAGTCAAGGAAACAGCCGCGGTAATGTATCGAAGGGCATTAGAACGTCGACTAATCCGCGGTCGAAGTATAGATGCCATGATTGCCGCAGCTATGTATGCGGCTTGTCGACTTCGTGAAGCTCCCTGTACCCTTGTTGAAATCGCTCTGCAGAGCCGAATTAACCGTAAGGAATTAGGTCGCTGTTACCGATTACTCCTCCGTCGCCTCGATGTCCGAATGCCTATATCGCAACCAACCAACTTCATTCCACGGTTTGCCCAAAGTCTCGGCCTCAGCAGCCGAGTACAACGCCGGGCTGTTCAAATCCTTGAAGATGCTAAGCGTAAAGGTTTCACCACTGGTAAAGATCCCACTGGTCTTGCGGCGTCAGCCTTGTATATCTCAGCGATCATGGAAGGTGAACGACGCACCCAACGAGAAATCGCTGAAGTCGCGCATGTCACTGAAGTTACGGTCCGTAATCGCTACAAAGAACTCGTCCGCGAACTCGATCTCGCTGTAGAATTTTAACGTCATCCCACCAAGCTAGACTAAAATATCTGCATGCGAAAGCAGTGAGCGGAGGTCCAACTTTTCTTGACAAGACCGATTATCTTCGAAGAACTCTCCCAAGAAATGCTTCTGAAAATCATTGATATGTATGCGAAGAACTGGCTAGCTATTGACGGCACATGGTTTCTTGCAGCAGAACAGAAATTTGATATGGAGACTGCAATCAAACTTGATACTGAATCATGGCGGCGTTTTTCTCCTGTTGAAGCGCAGCGAATTATGAAGGAGATGGAGATTCCACCAAATTCGGGATTGGAAGGATTGAAACAAGCGCTACAGTTCCGAGTATATGCACGATTAAACAAACATTCCATTGAAGAGATCGACGAGACTCGCTTCATTTACCGGATGGAAGAATGTCGTGTCCAGGATACACGAAAACGCAAAGGTCTATCAGATTTTCCATGCAAAGTCGTAGGTTTGGTTGAATACAGCGAATTTGCAAAAACTATCGATCCACGAATTACAACTCAGTGTCTAGGCTGTCCACCAGATCCACACCCCGAGGAATGGTGGTGCGCGTGGGAGTTCTCATTAGGTGAATGAAACCTGGATCGGTTTAATTAGAAAAACTTACACCGCTACATCCAGTCTTTGTATCTCAAGTAAAGAGATACTACTATCAGTTTTATCGTGGTATTTAGATAAATTAAGTTGGTCACTTTGATGCAAAACCCAATTTAGATAATTCTATATAATGAAAATCAGTTATAGGGTGACCGAGACGTGCATTCATTGGAAGAAATAAAAAATCCCTTATGGGTAAGACTGACCGATATAATATTGGGCATCTTAGCAATTGGTGCTAGCGTATTCGTTTTGATCTACCCTTCTTTCAGCTTAGATCTTTTCATTCTCCTCATTGCAATAGGGCTACTGTTCTTAGGTATTGCTCGGATTCTTCGCGGCATTTTTACAAGGGTTCTAGATAGATTCCAGCGAGCATTCAGTGTAGCTTTTGGTTTAATCATGATTATTATGAGTTTGGTACTTATTCTATACTCTGCTTTGGCGACATTGCTTTCGTTCTGGATTCTGATTGCTGTATTATGTGCCCATGGATTAATACGGATTTTCTTTGGAGCCTTCTCTAAAACATATCCACGACTACTCAAATACATCCTCATGATTATAGGTGTTATAACATTGCTATCAGCGCTAATGGCATTTTTCCTTCCTTTTACAATAGGCTTCTTAGTCATCTATCTCTTGGCTATCGGATTATTGGTAGCAGGTGTTGGTAGGGTAACACTGGGGCTATTTGGATTCAAATAGGAAACATTTGAATTCACATCACCGAAAACCAAATTACAAATTAACGAGATTCCATGAAATATAAGAAAGATCAGCTGTTTATCTTTCCATAATCGATGTGAAGGTGTAAAAGTTGCAACCAACTGATCCATTAATCGCGTTTCTTGAAGCATTCACTATTTGGTGGCTTATGTGGGGAGGGCGAATTCTAAACATAATTAGTGTCATTATCGGGTGGGTGATTCTAATCGTCGCCTATGGGGTGATTCGCCGATATTTGAAACGAAGAGCAAGGAAAGCTGGAGTACCGCCTGATGCCATAAATGGATTGAATCTAGCAGTTGGCTTTGGTCTTCTCTACATTGGTTTCGTTATTTTTGTCATTGCCTTACCTGATATCTTTTACAATCTCGCTGCTGTACTTGGAGCAAGTTCTTTGATTATTGGCGCGGCAATCGGTTTGTCCATTGGTCAAGCAGTGAAGAATTTTGTGTCAGGATTGTATGTAATCTTTTCCAGACCATTCCATGTCGAGGATTATGTTCGTATTGGTAATGTAGAAGGTGTGGTTAAAGAAATCAGTATGAACTACACGAAATTGCTTCAGCCCGATGGCTCCGATAAACTTGTACCCAATAACGCGGTTCTTGATTCGGATGTAACAAATTTCATGTATGAAAAACAAAAACTTGAAAATCTGTTGGAACATGTAGAACAAACCGAAAAATCGCGAATCCAAACACTCCGTAAAGCCATCAAATTTGAGAAAGTGGTTCGGTATGTGTTTTCGATGGCATTTCACACCACTCAAGATTTGCAGAAATTACGCGCGAGTTTTAACCAAGTCTGTAATCGCTGGGAAAAGAAGCTAGAATTCCGACCTCTATACGAAATCACGGAAGTAGAGCAATTTTCCTTTACGTATAATTTTGTCCTTTATTCTGACAAAGCAAGAAAAATCCTTGAATATAAACCTGCATTCATGGATGACATTCTGAACGCGGTATTTTTGCGCGAGAACTAATGAAATTATCGGCTGCGAAAAGTGATATATTGATCAATTAACTGATCAATGCAACTACTTGCGCATGGTTTGATAACTGTCGCGTTTATTTCGAAATCAGTTTAAAGAACTGGGCCACCTCCTGGAAGTGCAGTCCATGTTGGTGAAAAGGAACCTAAAGAAACATAAATAACAGTTTTTGAATACGATGAGGTAACTCTCAATTAAAGATAGGTAAAAACAGTTGAAGAAAGTTATTGTGTGTTTTTGCTCTTCAATAAATCCTTTAGAGCGGCTTGGCGTAATTTATTTTTAGTCTCTTCTCGTATCTCTCTGGAAATGAGATAGGTAACACTCGCCCACTCGCCTGTTTTTCGCAACCGACCTCGAATCAATTTACTATACCCTGGTGGCCCAATGTCAACAGTCCTAATAGATCCCTCAATGAAATCTTTCGGGTCCCGAACGGTAATTCGCTCATACTTCTCAGTTAAACGTGCTTTGACTTTTATACTATCGATTTCAATTTCTATGTCCTTTCCTTGGGTCTTTGTCACTAACACGCATTGATGAGTTTCTTTGCGGAGCTCATCGAGATATTTCAATCGTCCAGTCTTGACTAATTCCTGAATTTTCTTTGCTATACTCTCACCAATCCCTGGAATCGCATCCAAGTCTCCGTGCTTCGCGATATCTTCCACTCGGTCTGATAACCGATCAATTGATTGCGCAGCCTGCCGATATGCTCGAGGTTTGAAGGGCACTTCTTTTAGCTCTAACAGATCAGCGATTTCACGTAAGATGGCTGCAACTTCAGAATTCTTCATTTTATTCCCCTTACAGAAAAATTGGATCTCATCAATATTGAATTTTGTCCTGTACTTCAAATTTTATATCCAAAGCCATTTTCTAAAAAATTTCAATTAGATAACCAATGGTGTTTCCCGATTATTTGTATCAAAATGGGTTTCTAATCTTCTTTTGGTTTGTCTTCGAAATGATAATCTTTGGCGAAGTTCTCATCCCTTTGTGGATTCTTCTGATGGGGAGGAGCACTCTTTCCTATTCACCTCAAAGGTTCAAACAAAATGATTTCTAAGTTTCTTTTCGATAACCTAAAATATTCATGAGAAGGGAACTTTACTAAGCATTTCTAATTTACAGGATACCAGGTCGACTCGGGGAAGAAGAAACAACTTGTCATCCTTCTTTTCCCTTTCTATCACCCATGATTCCCACTTGATGCTAATCTAATTTCGAAAGAAAAATGGTTCTGAATAGGAGTAATCCTCAGAGAAAAAAGAATAGGCTTAAATACAAGCATAGTATGTGCGCTGTGATTGGTGATTTCAAAAGATGACTGAAGAAATGGCGCTTGAGGCTAGTGCTGAAATCATTTCGCTTGCCGCAAAATACATCATTATTAGTGTGGTTGCGGTTGCTATAGGTGCAGTGAGCCTCGTATATTCGGTCTTAGCCTTTATAGTATACGGTTACTTTGCTATTCAGTTTTCTATACTTGCAGGTCTATTTACTGGGGTTGCATTCATCACCATAGGCGTTTTTCTCACCTTCTGGGGCCTATATTGGATGCGAACTGAAGGGAAACGAATGAAGAATAAATTCAAACCTGCTCAATGAAAAGGAGTGGAATTTCAGTGACTGAACATAAAAAGGAATCAAAACCTAAGCAGAAAGTAAAAAAACCTACCCCAACATGGGAAGAAGTTACAAACCATGTTTATGAACGAATCTATTGGTATGCAACTCGCTTTATCATTACATCCGTTGTTGGTGTGGTTGTTGGTGTGATTGGTCTTGTCTATGCGGGACTAATGACTCTCGCACTAGGGTTTCCGCTTGAGGACATCTCAGTCTTTCTTGGAGTTTTCATAGGTGCGGGTGCATTAGTGATATCTCTGATTCTTTTGGGCTGGGGCGGTTTTTGGCGGAAGAAGGTCGAAAATCGCAGCATCTTTTAACCTCTACAACCGAATTAATTGTATGGTTTTCAGGTATTCTTGTTTTCGTTTTCTTCAAGAGGAACCTGAATATCAGTGATAGGGTGCTTAGATTCTACAGTTGATTTCATCTTCCTTTGTATGCCTTTCAAAATGTCTTTTTGGAATTTTGTAAGCATTTTAGCTCCTCCTAAAAGGAAGAAACCTAAAAGCCCTGCAATTAATGAGGCAGCAAGAATGGCAATTTTGGCGACATCGAGTAATAGCATTCCACTGAAGGTTAAGTCTGCCATAAATAGAGACATTGTAAATCCCATTCCCGCAAGACAACTGACTCCGTGTATCTGTCGCCAAGATACATCTTTGGGCATTTTTGCAATTCGAAACCGAACACTCAGCCATGAAAACAGTATGATTCCGATTTGTTTCCCCAAGATTAAACCGAGGATGATTCCAAGGGCGACCGGTCCTGCTGCTGGAAGACTGAAGTCGAAGGCAAGTAAAACACCGGAATTAGCCAATGCAAAGAGTGGAATGATTATAAAGCCAACCCATGGCTGCAAGAAGTATTCCATCCGCTGAAGCGGTGCTTGGACATCTCGACAAATCGCTTGCATACCTAATACAGCTGTTCGCTGGGTCTTGTTTGTTAAAACACTTTCACCAGGTTTTTTTGATTCTTCGAAATCTTTCAAAAGGATATGGCCCTTGGTGCAGAAGTCTTCAGTATTCACTCGGGCCATTGCGGGAATTGCCATTGCCACCACTACACCCGCTAGGGTTGCGTGTACACCAGAAAGCAGAAATGCCAACCACACTCCTATACCTAAAATGGCAAAGACTAGAATATAGTGAATTCCTGTACGATTCAAAATGAATAATACCGCAATCAGTATCACACCTACGATTAATGGAATAAGTGGTGCGATCGCCGAGAAAAACAGACCAATGACTATTACGGAGCCGATATCGTCGGCGATTGCTAAGGTACTTAGAAATAATTTCAGTGATATTGGTGCTCTGCTTCCTAATAAAGAAAGAACGCCTATTGCCAATGCAATATCGGTTGCCATTGGAACAGGCCATCCGATAATACCTACTGTTCCAAAGTTGACTGTGAAATAAATAATAGCTGGGAGAAGCATTCCACCAATCGCCGCAATAATGGGAAATAACGCATCTTCTATTCGAGAAAGTTCTCCAACGATTACTGCGCGTTTAATTTCAAGTCCAACAACGAAGAAGAATAAGGCCATTAGTCCCTCGTTGATCCACCACCGTAAAGGTTCAGAAATAACATAAGGGCCAATAGCTATGGTTAGATTCGTCTCCCATAAAATGAAATAGCTAGCACTCCATATCGAATTTGCCCAAATAAGCGCTATAATTATGCAAAGGATAAGTAGGATACTACTTGAAGCTTCTAACCGGAAGAATCGTTGAAATGGTGCATAAAGCCTTCTTAACTGGGCCTTCGTTAAGCTCCGTGCCCTCGTCGCCAAGCAAGTCACCAAGCCCTTGCTATGATATGTATCCCCCTGATTTGTCCCTTGTTACCCTGAAGAATTGGTCGATTTTCACAACTAATAATGGAACGGGTGAATTTTCTTGGAGTTCGCTAGAAAGTGCGTACAGATTGTGAAATATGACCATTCCGATGTCATGCTGTTGGATTGCTCTTAGAATGAAGTCCAGTGAGGGTTGTTGTTTCGAAGTGTGTAGTTGAGATAAATTGATGCCGTAGAATTCAGCTTCGCCTTTAATTAGTTCTTGATGTACACCTCTTGTTATCGCTAGAAGGTTGGCCTCGAGGGCTTTTGCTAATCGTAAGGCATAGGCGATAGCTACTAATGATCGAGGGCGATTATCTGTTAGAACCAATACAGATTTGATCTGAACTGGTTTTATATCCTCATTTGACAGAAATAAATCGTAGTAGGCGTCAAAAGGGTGTCGATAATTAATTCCATAGCTTGACAGACGGCTTTTACTTTTTTCTAAGATTTCACCGATTTTCAATATTGAACCTCCTTTTTTTTAATCGAACATGATTTTGTGAACACATTATTCCTCTTTATTTGTCATTTAAACTATATTGCGAGTTGTATTAGAATAATAGCAATTACTGTTCCAATTCCGATGAATAATGTTTGAGCACCCTGAACAAGTGGATTCATTCGAGCAACTTTTCCGATATAGAATCCTAAAGTGAAAAGTATAGCTAATCCAATAATACAAGATACGAATACCGCTAGATTCCATACTATTAATCCCATGGCTGCCGCAATTATTGGAATAAGACATAATAACCCCGTAAGAAGAGGGGCAATTCCATCGACTAATGCGGAAGAGATAATCACAAAGTTGGAGGCTTTGCTGGGAAGCGATTTATCGAGTTTGCGAAGCATGGCTTTTTCTAGTTCCTGTATCTGTTCGCGTTGAAGAAGTCGCTCTGCAAAAAAGGTTCCCGCAAATCCTGAAAACATCATGGCTACACAAGCACCGATTCCTGCTCTCACAACGGTTATTGGATTGAGTATGATTGCAAAATAGCTCCCTAGTATTAAACCCACAATTGTTAAGGTGCCATCAAAAGCATTGGTGGCAAAATATCGTCGATTAATGGCTCCTGATTGCGAGAATTTCGCAAATTGCCGATATCTTTCAATTCGTTCCATCCTTTTGCTTCCACCACCACCAATAATATGGAATTTTTGACATTTGAGTGTGTCCATTTGCTAAAGATGTGTTGGCAGACTTGGGATCGGTGGAACTTTATAGAATTTCCTGAATAGTCGCGGATTCTTTTTACCAAAAATAAAAACCGCCATTTGCAGGTCAACACTGGTGAAATAGTGTAAGTTCCGATCAATGCCTTCATATGTTATATCTGCTTCACCCAGCTGTCTTGCTAAATCTTGGAGCCGTGGGATAAGCTCGTCTACAAACAGGTTCCGATTATAACGATAGAATTTTTCGTTATACACTGCCATTCTGGGAACTCCTTTTCCACGACCGTCATCTTCGAGTGCAAAGTCGATTATACCAAGAGTTTCGAAAACGTTTAGAATGTCAAAATCCGCCCATTTAAGAATCATAGGGTGAACTTTTCGACTAAAGAATTGAGCTAAGAACCGGTCAAGGATTGGGAATACCCGACCTGACAGAAAGCTTAATTGTGCTGTACACACGGGTAGATTGCAATCGGGGAATCGCAACAAGTCAAGGGCTTTTTTTAGTATCTCATTTGGTGATTCAAGTGTGATGGGCAGTACTTTTTGGAGTTCTCTGAGACGCTTCGGTGTCTTGTCCAACTGGCGAGCATAATCATCGGTAATCCCCGCTTGATTGCGTGTCTTCCAACGGTGAACCTGAATCAATGTGCTTGACAATCTCTCCTCCTTTCCCGATGCTACTGCTAAGCGGGCGTTTTCTTTGAACTCTTGAATTTTCCTTTCTGTATTAACTCTTGATCGTCTCAATGGCCATTGATATTGCTGACGCCAATATTGGAAAAAATCTGCCACCCGACGATCAATCATGGTGAATATTCCTACTTAGATGAGTAAATTTAGTTTTCGTAATTAAATGATTAAATATAAATGAATCTGGCGAAATTCAAACTGTAAATTTCGCTTCTTTTTTTTAATTTAGTTCAATTGTTCTTTATAGGTGTAGACTGAGAGGAAATAACAGACAATCGATCAAACAAAGGCGTAAATTATCTGTGAAATTAACAATGAAGTTTAGTTTCGACTTTTCTCCCATTAACTGCTTGTAAAATCTTGCATAAAAAATGTGCTATTATGAACTAGACGCAAATTCCAGTTGGGCATACCTTTCGCGGGTATAGCTTTAGCGCAATTGCATTGAAGACTGGCCCATGAGCTTTTGGGTTACTTGAGTCCAATTCGTTTTGTGAATTTGACAATGATGAATATTACAACAGCAACAATTAGGAAGGTAATGAGTGCACTGATGAATAATGTTGGGTTAAAGGTGAGTGGATAAGCACTTGGATTAAGCGCAACTTGGTCTGGCGTTAGGAGTCCAATTGATATGAGGATGACATTGATGATAGGCGTAATCCATGCAGTTACTAGGGCTTGTACGAGTTGTCCTAGGTACAATCCCATGATGAAAGCTACGGCAAGACCCATAACCTTGTATTGTTCGAGGAATTCTTTGAATTCCTGCCAAAGTCCTTTCTCTGTTGGTGGTGGCGGTGGCGGGGGTACCAAAGCTTCGCGAATTTTTCTTAATTCTTCCAGCATCTGTTCATTTGTTGACATTGCATCACATCCTTGTGAGCTCCTTTTCCTCGCCCTGATTCTTATTAAAAATATATGGGCGACTCCATAGAAGGGCTTCAGGAAGTTTCTTCTTTAGTTTTGGGTAAAGGTTAAACGTGGAAAGCTTCTCTACAGTGTTCGATTATTAGGCATGTGATGAAAATGGAACTCATGACTCCTTTGATTCTTGTGAATCTTAAAACATACACGGAAAGCATGGGTGAGAAGGCAGTAACACTTGCAAAGATGGCTGAAGAGGTTAGTAAGGAAACCGGAATTTGCATTGCACTGGCACCCCAATATTCTGATCTTCACAGGGTAGCGAGTTCCTCAGATGTGCCGGTCTTCGCTCAACACATAGATTCTGTTACGCCTGGTCGGGGAACGGGCGCCATCCTTGCTGAAGCAGTCATTGAAGCAGGGGCCATTGGAACCCTATTAAACCATAGTGAAAGGCAATTGAAACTCGCGGATTTAGAAGCCTCGCTAATGCGAGCAAAGGATGTAGGTCTTAAGGTCTGTGTGTGCAGTAACAATCAAGCCGTAAGTGGTGCTGCCGCAGCCTTGGATCCAGATTTCATTGCTGTGGAACCGCCAGAATTGATTGGAACAGGGATTCCAGTGAGCAAAACCCAGCCAGAAGTGGTTACCGCTACAGTGAAGACAATCCAAAAGGTCAACGGCAAAGTCATTCCTCTCTGTGGTGCAGGAATTTCCACAGGTGAAGATGTCGCCGCCGCATTGAAGTTGGGGACCCATGGTGTGTTACTTGCTAGCGGCGTGACAAAAGCGAAGAATCCCAAGAAAGTCCTCCTCGATATGGCTATTCATGCCAGATAGAATCAGGCTAGTCGCGATCTTTACTAGATGCAGAACGTTCCCGCTGATCAATATCTGCGAATAATTTCAATTTAAGTTCACGATGCTTCTTTAAAGCAAGCTTAATATCTTGTAGAAGGTTGGTCATCTCTGTATCGCTTAACTTGATAGTCTGGGAATTTCCCTCACCATCAGCTACACGAAGCCAGAAGCCCCCTTCTTTCACAAATCTATCCTTTTTTATTTCAGGTAGAAACCCATCTACAGTGAGAACGGACGAGATTTTTTGTTCGAAGAAGTGAACGATTTCGGTTACTTTCGTCATGGAGCGTCACCGAAGGCTATTGGGTGATGACGGTTATAAAGTCAGCTCTTTCTGGAGCTTCTGCGCTTTCCTATTCTTCCGTCGTATTCAATGATTTCTCCCCGGCATGCTTTTATTACTCCCATCGTTTTCCCAATATATCCTACCGTGTTTTGAGAAATGATTTGGAATGAAAGAAAATGCGATGGTTTAGACGAAAGAAAACGGATGCCCCCGAACGAGTTTCGGAGGACCCTGAAGTTGGGAGTTCGGCCTTGCCGGTTAGTTCGATAGTCTCGATAGCCAATCCCGTAGAAGCCTACATTCAACGACTCGACGATCTGTTAGTGGATCCCGAAATCAGTGCCAAAACCAAAGCCATCAAGGACACCACATTACAACTCATAGTCGGTGGTGAACCGCTTCTAATGAAAAAGGAGGGCGTGGCCCCCATGAGTTTGTCACTGGAACGGAGTGTCCAAACTGATGTCTTCATTCGGATGTCAGAGGCCGCTGCGGGGGATTTAGCAATGACTTCTTCACTAGCGGAATTCAAGAAAGCTTACAAGAAGATGGTGGGGGCGACTGGTGAGGCCTCTTACGTGACCATCAAACTCCACACTCCGCTAGAGGAGCTCCGAGCCAAGGGATACTTCAGTGTGGAACTCCTTCGAATACTCATCGACGCCTAATGGGCTTGGATTAACCAACGGGCAACTGCCTTCGTTAAGGAAGATGCTTGTTCATCTTCTAGAAGCTCCTTCAAAGTTGCCCATCGATGGTTGGGCAACTCTAAGTCAGGTTTTTTGGTAAACCGGATGATCCTCACCAAAGCAGTTGCGTTCCGACTCGGTTTCTGGTCAATTGTCACCGCTGTGAGGTAAAGGGTTTCTTGCGGTAGGTCCTGTAATTCCAAGTCAGATAGGAATTTGTTTAGATGGATCACAGCCTTTTCTCCCCTTGCGACAAGATATCCGGGGAGCTCAAAGCTTGCCTGGGGTGATTCGTGAACCCAAAGCCTCTTACCTCTGACAATGACTCCCACCGCTGCTATGAGAAGATCTGAACCGGACAGAGTATTCACCTACACCATAAAGGCAATTCTCATACAAGAATTCTAGGTTGAGTAATGGTTTTTTAATCCCTCACTACCGTGTACAGCCAACAATAGTTGGTGTCAACGTGACCAATCAAACACCCCAAAAATCACGAAAACGGCGACTACTGGATACCATTCACTTGCTCATTAGCCATCACGATCCACCCTACATGCATCGGACCTGGGCTATCTCCTTTCGCGGTCATACGCTCCATATTTGTGCCCGATGCTCTGCCCTCCTCGTTGGAATCATTCTATCTCTTTACATCCACATCTTCCTCATTTACATTCCAATCACTCCGATTACCTTCCTTGGGGCTTTTCTTCTCAGCCTACCTGCAGTCGTTGATTGGTCCACACAGACGCTACAAATGCGCGAGAGCCGAAATCCCATGCGTGCCCTCACCGGCTTTCTGTTGGGCTATGCTGTCGGATTTGTCCTCTCTTCCTTCAATATCATCTACTACCTCCTAGTTGTCGTCCTCTACAGTGGGTACACTTTGGGGTTCGGCGCGCTAGCCCCCCGAATCATCCGTTGGCGTGAGAAACGCCATGCCCTCTACGAGGACAATCCTCCTCCCATTCTCAATAAGAGCTAGTTCCATCAACTCTGAAAATCCGGTGCGTGACGAAGAGGAGGGTTTTTAAGGGGCATGCTTTTGGTAAGGGCATCACTCTCTCCTTTGAGGGGTCTTATCTATGTCAAAAGCCACTACAGAACCGGAGTCAGCCAAGACCTTTATCACCATTGAAATCAAAGATATGATTTCACATGGAGGGGAACTTGGCACAGCCATGGTGAATTTCCTTAGTGAAAAACTCGCCAAGGATATCACCGTAACGTTATCTGATACTGAAACCTACGTTCGCAGTGATTTCCCCAACCATCCTAGCAAGACTCAACTACGCACCTATATCAAGCGATTCCTCCATCTCAACGCACTTCGGGAAGATTTGAAACTCATCTCCCGGAGTAAGGACCGGTTTGCCATCATAGAATACGTCACGGTTGTGTATGTGGAAGATTAATTCATCCAGTCCTCACTAGCATTGAGGCAACTCCCAATTCTGTAAGGTTTTATGAGCCGCAAAGCTTAATAATAAAGAGCCGACAAAAACCCGAAATACCGAAAATCGCGGAGAATAGATGTTGAGGAACCCGGAACTCCCTCCTATCCCAATATTTCCCTCCCCTCCTCCTCGCATGAATTGATATAATCTTCTCTACCTCAACATCTCTCCACAGACCAGTCATTGCGGCAACCGCGCGGATTTCCAGCGATCCACTTTCCATCGCCTATCCCTAAAGAGCATAGAAAACGCGAGAAAACGCAAACCTTAAGGCTTAAGACCACACAACCACCCGCTTAATCATTGCGGGGTGGGTACATGCGGCATCTGAAACTCCTGGTTATTGGACCCCAAGGCGTCGGCAAAACCACGCTCATCAAAAAGGTCACCAACCACACTATCTCCACCGAAGTCAACGGCTGCACTGTCTGTCTAGATTTTGGCACCCTCGAATACAAAGAATTCAAGGCCCATCTATTTGGAAGCCCTGGACTCCAGCAATTCGGACTCGTTCGCAAAGCCCTCTCAGGCGGCACCGATGGCGTCATCCTCGTCGTTGACAGTGCCAATCCCCACACACTTGTCCAAGCTGAACGCTATCTCTTTGAAATCTTTGGTCCAAATCCTCCACCTGTCGCTGTCGCCGCCAACAAACAAGACTTACCTGGTGCAATTCATCCCAAACAAATCGAGACTCTGATGAAAATCAGAGCCCCCGTGTTCCCCACTCAGGCTAACAGAGGTATTGGACTCGATCAGCTCTTCGTTAACTTCATCCGATATCTCGGTGATATCGGAAAAGGTCTCAATATCGCAACACTCCTCGAAAACGCCTAATGAATTATCAATAACGGAAAGTGCATAAGGCTTTTCAAGCAGTAACAAGATTGATGGCGCATTACGGAGACAACTACCATGGTTGAAGAATTAACTGATACCACCATCGACGCATTTCTTAACGAACACGAAATCGTATTACTAGACGTCTACACCGTTTGGTGTGGTCCTTGTAAGATGCAGGCACCAATTTTGGAGAATTTAGAGAAGGAGTTGGATAAGGGCCGGGTGCGGATTGCCAAAATCGATGCTGACCAAGCGCCTGAGACGTCCATGAAGTATCAAGTCCGTGCAATTCCAACACTAATCCTGTTTCAAAAGGGGAAGCCGATCACCACGCATGTTGGTGTTTGGCCGCGGGAAGAGATTGAAAAGGAACTTGCTTCGATTCTTTAAGTGATGATTCTTCGTGGTGTTGGGTTTTCCCGACACATCATTTTACTTTATGGTTAGCTTTGCGGTTTTTGGGGTGAGCCCCAACTCTTGACCACAGGTCTTTTCAAGGGTTACGTGGTTAGTATGTTTAGGGGATGCTTGCATGACTGCTGAAGCATATCGTCTGATGGAAGATGTTGAGAAGGTGTTAGAGGAGTTTGATGAACGGGCTGGAGGTCTTGTGGCTGTTGTGCTGCTAATGAAGACGGGGTTACCTGTGACCGCTCGAATTCGAGCCCACGTTGATGAAACCTTTCTCTCCGCGAGTCTGGCGACGCTGCTGAATGTGGCAGTGGATCTGTCGGATAAGTTGTTCACCTTAACACCAGCACGAATTATCTTGGATACAGAGGGGGGTAGCCTCATCTTGCGTGGCTTGAACGATGATATGGTGCTGGTGGCTGTGTTTAAGAAGCAGCATTTAGGTGCGATTTTGTTATTGATAGAGCAAGCAGCAAAAAAGCTCTCAAAATTATTTCCGTCAACCTAATCTGCACTAACGCTGTGAACTTCGCCTG
>SMTZ1_10004074_pt1 | contig 14694 bp, 12 predicted proteins | sample DeeMarSWOR136_30_FD_25667 | JGI IMG/M metagenome (IMG submission 25667) | reverse complement strand
GGTCTTTCGAATCTGCCTGAACATTGTGTCGTAATTAATATTGATTTTAATGAAAGGAGAGTATTGACGATAGACAAATGCCAGATAGCAATATGTGCAGTAGTACGGACAGCCATTCGAGATAGGGACCAGCTTGTAGTAAGGACAGCAACGGACATTCGGGCCAAGCCGGCCATCGAAGCATCCTACAAAAGACGAAGTTGCGCCAATCATCAAAGTCCTCTTTCCGGCCAGTAGAGCCTGAGCCGGTTGTATATAAGGTGAAGGAGGCATTCTCTGGTGCTTTATTAGCTGAACGTTAGCTGATGGAAACAATTCCAGGATTCGTTGCGCCTCAGGGTCATCTGCAACTTTCTGCCACAATAATATAGTCTTAGGTCTGAATTTTTTCGCTGTATCCATAGTCACCCCTTTACCCTGCGTCCAAAATTTTGCGGTCCCGCACAGTGGTATTATAGCTAAAAACATAAGGTATATCCAAAATTAAGGAGCGTAATGATGAAAAAGACGGGAAAGTACAAAACAGCAAAAGCACAAATAAACGCAATACTTTTTGTTTGTGTATTTACATGCTTTTTGTTGTCTGGCTGCGACAGTTTACGTTTTGCGCCGTCTGAGGCACAAAAGCAGAACGCCTGGCTGCACAACCGCACCACCACGATTGCTGCTGATACCGCAAGGCTCGAGAATGCTTCAGAGAAGCTGCAAGCATTAACGCAGCTAAGCGAAATACAAAGTCGAGCGTTTAGTTCTCATTATGGTCTGCCGAAGGAATTTCCGCAGGCCGAGACCGCTGAAGATGTCCTTATCGAATCGAACTGGCAGCTTGCCCATACCGCTTTGCAGCAGGGAGCCGAACGGCCTGATGCCTGGGAAGTTGCCGACTCTATGCTGGAGCTGGGTATCGGGATCTGTGCGTTGCTTGGCGGAGTTTATGGGACAAGAGCGGTTGGATTCTTAAGACAAGCAAGGACAAAATCGAAAGCCCTGCAGGAGATTATCGCCGGCAATGAACTTTTCAAAAAGCAGAACACCTCTTCTGCTTCCACATTCAAACAGGCCCACCAAAACCAATCACCTCAAACCCGCCAAATCGTCGTCAAGATGAAAGCCAATGCGTAATGTCTTATCGAGCAGTTTTAGAGATTCTTCCCCCTTGGCTAATTCAGGGCTAAAAGTTAGAATTCCTTATGAACACTCTGAGCAGAAAAGGTCGGTTGTGGATAAGAAACGACGAACTTCCGAGCCAGTGCGGATTCGATAGATATTGCCTTTTGTTATGCGGGATATCGAAATGCAGACGCAGCAACATTGAAGAGAAGTTGGCATTGATATAACCAATCACACTATTAAAAGTAAGATAGAACATTTTACCTTTCAAAATAACGGTAAAAATCCTTACGGTGTCCGACTCTTACGATAAGAATAAGGACCTGTCTTTCTTTAACTGTGTAAGCTATACGGAAATTGCCTGAACGGATCTTGAAGAACTCAGTTTTGCTTTTTATTGGACTGCCCTTGCTACAAGGATCTTGGGCTAAAGAAGAGATTTTGTTCATTATTTGCCGCTGATTCTTTCTGGTCTGTTTCCTGATAAAATCAGCGGCTGTATCTGCAATCTTAATCTTGTAAATCTTCCCTGATTTAGCCATTCGTTATTACTGTTTATAATCCAAGCTCTTCTTTGAGACTGCCGAAGCTAATAAACTTGCCTTTTTTCAATGCATCTTTAGCAAGCTCCAAATCCATCTGGTCTTCAAGCTGTTCTAACAATCTCATATCATCAATCGGTACAACAGCAAATAGGGGTTTGTTATTGCGTTCGACACAAATCCGTTCTCCTGCATAGGCTACTTTATTAGCATAATCCGATATATCTGAACGAAATTCACTTACTTTTACAACTGTCATTGCACTGCCCTTTTTAAGTACATTTTGTACGTTTATATATATTCGTATAAATTGTACAAAATGTTCAAATAAAAGTCAAGTTTTTTCTTTATAAACTGATCAAAGGATGTCATATTTCCCTAAGTGGATGTCTTCAAAGAACTTAGGGAGAATTACAGATTAATAATGAAGCTAATTTTCTTGCGTCTGAGCTTTTCATTTAATCCTGTTTGCTTGGCAATAGTGACCAATAAGGTTTGCCGTCCCAGGCGCGATTCTTTGTCAACCTTTTTTGCCCCGTGCCATCAGGATTCATAACATATATTTCATGATTCCCATCTCTTTCTGATATAAAAGCTATCTTTTTTCCGTCAGGAGACCAAGAAGGGAATACATCAGAAAAAGGATCATCCGTTAATTGTTTCTTTTCGGTGCCATCTGTATTAATAACGAAGATATTATAATCCATTAAAAAATCGCCGCCGGTTCCGTTGCAAGCAGCATAAACAATATTTTTGCCATCAGGCGAAAATGAAGGTTCGTCCTGATAAGATATAAATTCCGTAAGCATCTTTTGTTCAGTACCGTCGGCGTTCATAATATATAATCTCGAACTTCCTGTATTTCTCTTTTCACGTGTATAAAATGCTATCTTTTTCCCATCAGGAGAGTAGCAAGGTTTACCACAACCACCCGGATTACGGGTCAGTTTTTTTTGTTCACTACCATTAGTATTCATAACGTAAATCTGTGCCACCCTGAAGTCACTATCTCTGGTCGAAAGAAAAGCAATCTTTCTCCAACAAGGCGAAAAAACAGGACGATAATCATGCACAAAGTTATCAGTGAGTCTTTCCTTGTTACTGCCATCGGAATTCATAATATATATCTCTTCAGATTTTCTATCTTTAATTGAGCAAAATACTATTTTTTTACCATCAGGTGAAAAAGAAGGGTCTACATTAAAGACCTCATCTTTTGTCAAATTTTTTTGCTGGCTGCCGTCTGCATTTATAATACAAATATCAGCACGTCCTCCTTTTTCAAGAGCGAATGCTATCTTTCTCCCGTCAGGGGACCATGAAATGTTTCCAATAAAATTAGTGATATTTACAACCTTTCTCAGTCCAATCCCATTGGCCTTGATTATATAAATGCCACTACCTTCTTTTACCGGTGAAAAGAAGGCTATTGTATTTTGGTCATCTGCCTTTTTATAACCATAGACACTATTCCCTACTATCACACTTATGAAGGCGAATAAAATGATTGCTGTTATAGAGATGTTCAGCTTCTTTTCGATTCGCATAACACACCTCCGAGATTCGAACACTATTTTAGGACGAGCTCCAATATCAACAATTGATTCAATTGTTATCTATGGAATCTAAGAATTTTCACAGCCTCAGCAATGAATGATAATACATTATCGTTGTAGCGGTGTCAACAGGAAGAACACCTAGATATTCGAAATAAACGGAATTCAAATTGAGAACAGATTCCTTGACGCTGGGGAGTGATTCTGATATTCTGCGCTTGTAATAAGAATCGAATCTTTCAAAGAGACAGCCTTATGAACTTTAAGATATCTCTGGCTCAGTGGTCTTTTCACAGAAGGCTTTTCGGCCGGCAGGAGCCGAAAATGGACAATCTCGACTTTGCAAAAGAGGCCCAAAGTTTTGGTATCAAGGCAATCGAGTACGTTAACATATTCTTCAAGGACAAGGCCAACAATACCACGTACCTGGCTGAGATGAAAAAACGTGCAGAGGACCTCGGCGTCAAATCGCTGCTGATTATGTGCGACGATGAAGGTGCTCTCGGCGACCCAGACCGACGCCTCCGTACCCAGGCCGTCCGCAATCATCATAAGTGGGTCGGCGCTGCCAAATACTTAGGCTGCCATTCCATCCGTGTCAACGCCTACTCGAAAGGCTCATACGATGAACAGCTTAAATTGGCCGTCGATGGTTTGCGACGCCTCAGCGAATATGCTGCCAACCACGAACTCAACGTAATTGTCGAAAACCACGGCGGATTATCGTCTAACGGGCAATGGCTCACCGGCGTCATCAAAAAAGTTGACCTGCCCAATTGTGGAACTCTGCCCGACTTCGGCAATTTTCCGCCGCAAGCCGATATTTACAACTCCGTCGAAATGATGATGCCCTATGCCAAGTCTGTCAGCGCAAAGAGCTATGACTTCAACGACACCGGCGACGAGACAAAGATTGACTACTACCGAATAATGAAGATTGTCCTTGATGCCAGCTATCACGGCTATGTCGGCATCGAGTACGAAGGCGAAAGACTCAGCGAAAACGATGGTATCTTAGCCACAAAACGGCTGCTTGAAAAAATTCAAAAGCAATCTATCTAAGCTTGAAACGAGCATCAATTATGATTGTCGGCGTACTAACAGCTCATTTATCCATGCAGGGTGTAACTTCGCTAAAGGGAAAAAGAAGCATCATTAAAAGCCTGATCGGCCGATTGAAGAGCAGGTTCAATATCTCAATTTCCGAAGTTGACCATCAGGACAGCAAGACCAGCGCCGTCATCGGAATATCAATAGTCAGCAACGACACCCACTTCATAGACCAGCAGTTTGACGCCATTTTACATTTTATGCGCAACGATGGCCGATTCTACCTCGGACAAATCCAGCGGGAAGCCTTCTCGTAATGTGAGTATCAAGTACAGATTCAAAGAATCTTGTCGATGATAAACCTTGCGCCGAGGAATATATCCACCGCCATAGCCGCATAAAGGACGACCTGTCGCAGCTGCCGCATTCGCAATTTCGCACGTATCATAAAGAAAACAATCGCAGCCACAATTGCGCCAAGCACATACATTTTCCCGGCTTCGGTAAAAAGTTTTGCGTATCCTGCCCCCATTCCTAAAAATGTCTGAAAATACTTTGTTGCCAGCAGTAATGTAACAATAGCAAGAGCGCACATAATTGCTGCGGCAGCCAGGACCCATCCGCGGTCGGCAAATCCGGCCGAGGCGAGTCCCTGCATACCTTCGCCAATGAGCACCGAACAGCACAACATAGGTATGGTGAACCAGATAATCGGGCTGACCTCAAAGAAAGATTCACAAAAGGCCAAAGTAGCACCGACAGCAAAAATTACTATTACGCCAAACCGCCGAGCAACCAGCAGCATAGAAAAACCCACAATCAACGCCGCCACTGGAATGTGATAAAAGCCGATCAGAGTTGTGTTTTGCTGAGCAGGGATAAGAGGAGCCAACAAGCCGAACAAATCAGCAAGATGCAATCTGGCCTGTGTTGAAACCGGGAACAACCGGTAGTGAGCGGATACAAGAAAGAAAAGCACTATTGCCAGAAACGGAAAAACCGCAAGTGGAATTGTTAACCACCGCCATTTGGTTTTGGGACCAAACGTAGCAGGGCAAAATAGCCATGGTACAGCCGCCACTAAAAGACCCGCCGTAGGGTGAAATTTCACTAACCCAAGTGTAAATGGTCCAAAGCCGTAAATAGCTCCCGCAAAAAACGACTCACCAAATCCAGCCACCCACCGCCTGCTAAGCACGTAACAACCCAGAGAAGCCAGAGGAGCATTCACAACCAAAAGGTACTGCCATCTGTCGAAGTATTTGAAGTACGGCTGATACAGATACCCGGCAAAGGCAGCATACATCATCGCTGCTGCGGCAAACTTGGTATATTTCGTATTTCGCATTTCCTCCTTTGTGACGCCTGACCCGTGAACCGGGTCACGAACAACGACTTATTTCAGGACCACTTTGCCTGTGCCGGTAGTGATTCTGCCTATCTTATAGACCCGCTCGCCGAACCTTGTTAACTTTTTAGCTATTGAATTAGCGAAGTCTTCAGCCACTATCAGCACAAACCCTATCCCCATATTAAAGACTCTGAACATTTCCTCTTCTTCGACCGGTCCTGTCTTCTGCAAAAACGTAAATATCTTCGGTACCGGCCAACTCGATTTTTTCATAGCCGCATTGCAGTCTTTTGGCAGCACTCGTGGAATATTTCCCATCAGACCGCCGCCGGTAATATGTGCCATTCCGTGCACGACTCGTTTGACCTTGTATTGCGATAGCAATTTTATTATTGGCCGAACATAAATTCGCGTCGGCTCCAGCAGCACATCGCCCAGCACAGCACCGTCGAGTTCACCCAGGATATCGACCATTTTGAGCTTCGCTTTTTTGAAACAGATATTGCGAACCAGCGTATAGCCGTTGCTGTGCAGTCCGTTTGAAGCAAGACCCAGAATTACATCACCTTTTCTTATTATTTGGCCTGTAATTATTTTTTTCCGCTCGACAATCCCAACCGCAAACCCGGCCATATCGAAATCCCCCGCCGAATAGGTATCGGGCATCTCAGCGGTCTCTCCTCCGATTAGTGCGCAGCTGGCTTCCCGGCAGCCCGCCGCAACGCCTTTGACAAGCTCAGCAACAATCTTCGGCTCCAGCTTGTGAACCGCCAGATAATCGAGAAAAAACAAAGGCTCGGCGCCCTGCACGAGCATATCGTTAACGTTCATCGCAACCAGGTCGATGCCTACGGTATCGAACTTCTTTATTTTGCCGGCTAACTGGACCTTGCTGCCTACGCCGTCCGCGCAGGCCACAAGGACAGGATTCTTGTAATTTTTTTTGAACAGTCTTTCGTCATAGTCGAGCCGAAACATCCCCGCAAAGGCATTATGCAATTGAATAACCCGCGGCCCGAATGTGCTGGCAACCGCCGAGCGGATTTGCTGAACCATCTCCTCTCCGGCATCGATACTCACACCGGACTGCTCATAACTTACGTATTTGCTCACCTGCTGAAAAATCCAAAACCAAAATCAAAAATTATTATCACCAACCTACAGCAAAAAAATTATATTTTTTATGGCCGATATAGTCAACGTCAGGAATCAGGCCTTTCAACGGTCGTACTTCCTATTTTCATTTTATCAGGAAACTGGCAACGATTCAGCATTTTCTCTCGCATAGTAATTGCAAAATCTGCAGCTTTTTCCAAAGAATTATTGTAACGGCGCAGTGGAAACATCACTCCAATTTCTTTGTCGGGTGCAACTTTGTGAACAGCCTCAATTGCAGGAATTAGGTCGGTATCACCGGAAACGATTACAGCCCGGTCATAAAGGTCATTTATCCCATCATAGACAATGTGCAGTGCGATATTGACATCCGTTTGTTTTTCTTCACGCGTCTTGCAGTATTTGCCGCAAATATGACATCTTACTTTCTTTTGCATAAAACGACCAAATACGGTGTCTACCCCTACTGAGCGAAGGGCTTTTATGTATTGTTTGTGGCGGGCTACAGCATCGGGTTTCCAATCTACAAAGGTAGTGAAATAGAAAATTCCAGCGATATTATCTCCCGCTTTTACTATGCTTTCCGCAACCTTTTGATAATCAAGCCATTTATACTTTCGAAACCTCCTCGTGTTTAATGAGTAATAAACATTAAATCCGTCTATATAAAAACAGTATCGACTCATTTGACTTGGCTCAGTGTGCGCAAAAGAAAAGCCCGGACAAGTCTCCCTGCCCGGGGGCCTGATGGCTCTCCCATCAGGGATGTAATTATATTATCGTCTGTAGTACTCATTTTGTCAAGTTTAATTTGATAGAATCCTAAAAAATTTCCTGTGATTTCCGAATACTCTCAAAACCGGCATCGATACTCACGCCCGACTGTTCATAGCTAATGTATTTACTCATTTTCTTTGGACCGCCGCTGAATCGCGGTTATTGTTCGTCCTCGAACATTTGCAGTTGATAGTGTTCAAGGGCAAATTTGTTGACTGCGATATCTATCGGTATTTTATATTTCCCGCTCCAGCACGCGGTACAGTAGTGGTCTTCCGGTAATGTTGCGCAATGAAGCATTCCCTCCAGCGACATATAACCGACGCTGTCAACTTCAAGAAACTCTTTGATTTGTTGCAAATTGCGATTATTTGCCAGCAGCTCTTCTCTGGTTGGAAAATCAATGCCGTAAAAACAGGGAAACCTGATTGGCGGACAGCTCACTCGCATGTGAATTTGTTCAGCGCCGGCCTGGCGCAATGTCCTAATCTTGCCTCTTGTGGTTGTACCGCGAACGATTGAGTCGTCAACTATCACGATGCGTTTTCCGCCCACTACTTCTTTTACTACCGCTAATTTGAGTTTAACCTCCAATTCTCTTGATTTCTGCTCCGGCGAAATAAATGTTCTGCCTATGTAATGGCTCCTGACCAGTCCCATATCGAAAGGTATTTTGCTCTGCTCTGCGTATCCTATCGCCGCCGATGTCCCTGAGTCCGGCACAGGTATTACCACGTCCGCATCGACAGGGTGCTCTTTTGCCAATTGTCTTCCGAGTTTTTTTCTGAACTCGTGCACATTTTCACTAAAAATGGTGCTGTTCTGTTTGGCAAAATAGACATGCTCAAAGATACAGTGAGCCGGTGTAATAGTGCCCGGCGTAACGAAAAATCTGCTGTGCAGACCGTTTGTATCCAATCGAACGATTTCGCCGGGTTCAACTTCACGAATGAGCTTTGCGTTGATGGCATCAAAGGCACACGTCTCACTGGCAACTACATAAGCGCCTTTTTCGGTTTGGCCTATACACAAAGGCCTGATGCCGCAAGGGTCACGGGCCGCTTCAATGCGGTCGGCAAATAAAAACAGCAGGCTATATGCCCCCTGAAGATGGTTTAGTACATGTGCCAAAGGATCAGGATTGCTCACGTGCGTCGGCTTGGCAAGCAAATGAGTAATTATCTCAGTATCACTTGTAGAATTAAATATACTGCCGTAAGCCTCATATTCGTCTCGCAGAAGTGTAGCATTGATAAGGTCGCCGTTATGTGCCACTGCCACCTGACCGCGGGAGTACTCAGCCAAAAGCGGCTGACAATTGACAGCCCTGCTGGAACCTGTCGTCGAATACCGAACATGGCCGATTGCTATCGGATTAGACAATTTTTGTAAAACGCCCCTACCGGCACGGAAAACCCTCCTGACCATACCCATACCTGTATAACACTGGATTACTTCACCATCACTGGAGGCAATTCCTGCCGACTCCTGACCGCGATGCTGAAGACTGTGTAAGCCGAAATAGGTTTTATGAATCGCTTCGGCGTCACCAAAAATGCCAAAAAGACCACAGTTTTCTTTTTTTTCTGAATCCATAAAAGAATTGTCAATTGTCAATTGCCAATTGTCAATTGAAAACCGACAAATGAATTGTTTTTCTGACTCGCTCAGCAAAAATTTTCACTTTTTGTGTAGTATCACTCCGTAGAATTTCTAACCGTCCACAGGATACATAAATTCAGGTACTCGGCGCACTTTGCCCTCGGCGTTGACGCAGGCCAGTACGCTCGAACCCTCGGCTAAGATTATCCCATTACTGCTGCGTGTAAGCTTATAGCTATGTTCAACCTTACTGGCCGTAACCGCTAAGCAATGCGTTTCCAATTGCAGCTTCTCGTCATACATTGCAGGCCGGCGATATTTTATACGCAAATCTGCTACAACAAACAACACCCCCGCTTCTTCAAGGTCTTTGTAGGCCACTCCATTAGCCCGTAAAAGTTCCGTGCGCCCCATCTCAAACCAAACAGGATAGACGCTGTGGTGAACCACCCCACCTTTGTCGGTCTCTGCGTATCGCGGCACAATGGTTATCGTATGGCTTTGAATAGTTAATCGTTCCGGAAAATCCATCTTACACCCAACAATGCTGCAAATATCACGAAGCGCTCTCTTATTGCCCAATTCAGAAATTCATCCAGTGTTTTTCTATCTCTTCCAGCGTTTTGCCTTTGGTCTCCGGCACGAGCCGCCAGACAAAAGTGACCAGAACAACGCAGAAAATCCCGTACAGCCAAAACGGGAAAGCGTGATGAAACTTCTCAAGCAGCCAGTTATTTTCATCCATCATGGGAAACGTTTGGGAAACAAGGTAATTTGCCACCCACAGACATACCGTGGCAATGGCCATCGCCCGCCCGCGAATCCGCGTCGGGAAAATCTCCGACAGAATCACCCAGGTTACAGGCCCCACAGAAAGGGCAAAGCAGGCGATATAACCAAGGATAAACAGCAGCAGCCACAGTTCGGTTCTGCCGAAGTAGGACGCTAGGCCCATCGCCAGGAGTGAAAGTCCCATCCCCGCCGAACCGATTATCATTAACGGCTTTCGCCCCAACCTGTCCACCGTCCAGATGGCGACAATAGTAAAGGTAAGGTTTACCGCGCCTACCACCACTGTTTGAAGAAGAGCCGCATTGGTTTCAGACCCCATCTTCTTGAAAATTTCGGTCCCGAAATAAAGGAAAACATTGATACCCGTAACCTGCTGCAAAACAGCCAATACGATGCCGATGACCAATACAATCTTCATGCCCGGCTGCAACAGTTGTTTCAGCGATCCGCTCTCGTGGGCAATCGCATCCTTGATTTCCAGCAGTTCTGTTTTGGCATATTCAGCTCCATCAACACGGGTAAGAATCTCCAAAGCCTCGTCACTGCGGTTCTGTTTGGTCAGCCAGCGGGGACTCTCCGGCACAAAAAACAGCAGCACTAACAACAGCAAAGCCGGCAATGCCTCCGAGCCGAACATCCACCGCCAGCCGGACTCCTGGTTCCACATCTGGTCACCCTGAAGGGCGATAAAGTAGTTCACAAAATAGACTACTAAAAAACCGGTTACAATCGCAAACTGATTGACCGAGACCATTCGCCCGCGAATCCTCGCAGGACTTATCTCCGCGATATACATCGGCGAGGACATCGACGCCGCCCCAACACCCAAGCCGCCGATTATCCGGTAAATAATGAAAGTGGTAATATTTTTCGGCAGGGCAGTGCCCACCGCCGAGATTAAGAACAAAATCGCAGAAAGAATAAGCACCTTTTTCCGACCAAGCCAGTCGCTGAGCACGCCGGCAATAGCCGCCCCGACGGCACATCCAACCAGCGCACAACCTGTCGCCCAGCCTGCCCAGTTTGCATCAAGGACAAAGTGTGCCTTTAATGGCCCTATCGCTCCATTAATTACCCCCGTATCATAGCCGAACAAAAGCCCTCCCAAAGCAGCTACCATACATACGAGCATCACATACACAATGCTGCCTTTTCCTTCTGCAAGCGTTCCATCCATAATATTACTCATTTTGATAATGTGCCGATTTGATTATTCTCCACAATTCTTCAGAGCGTATTTCAGGGCCCAGTCGATAAACGTTGCATGATTATTATTTCTATATGTCCCATCCGGATTTTTGCACCGTCCCTGGGTTTCTTTTATCTTCTGGACAATCGGGCGTGCTTTATCACCGATAAACTGTATCTCGCGAGCAGCATACAAGACCGTTTCCTCCCGCCAATCATCCAGGCCTTCAGCCAGCACCGGTAAGGCATTTTCGCAAATACACATCCTGCATAATGTACCGGCTGCCGCAAATCGAACGTTTGGGCTCGAATCTTCCAGCCGCTCGGTCAGTGCTTTGACGACAGGCGGCGAACCGGAACCGATGACACTTAGAGCTACGACGGCCCAATAGCGGACCGCACTGTCCGAATCACTTAACAACCCGATTAGCCTCGGAATATTATTTGGTTCTCTCCCAACCAAATCGGACGCTGCGAGAATACGCCGTTGAGGATATTTACTAATTTGTCGTGCTATCTCATACGGCGTCGAACCTTCGGCGCGAATATGCATTTCAGCTTCCGACAACAATCCTACATCACGCGTCTCGACCATCCATTGAAGGTGCACTTTACGCAGTCTCCCAAGAATCCTCCTAAGTGAAGCCGAACCTGCCAGATTGTTTACTTCATGCGGGTCAGCCGATGTGTCATAAAGCTCCTCAATCGGCTTGGTTGGCGCCCAGTGCAATTTTTGTATATTTGACAGCTTTTCTTCTGCGACCGCTCTACGCAGCTCCTTCATAATCTCAGCCCTGTCCGGATATTCGCTTGGCTGTATATACGGCAAATGCGGCATATAATTACGAATATACTTGTAGCGTTTATCCCGCACGCAGCGCGACATCTCATAAACCTCGTCGACCCGGCTGGCCGTCCCAAAGACGTATTCCCGCGGCGGCCCCGCCCACACACCAAGAAACGCTTGGCCCTGCATATAACCCGGTATCGACAATCCAGCCAAGCTCAAAACCGTCGGTGCAAAATCAACAAAACTAACCAACCTGTCGGTCCTCCTACCTGCCCTGAGCGGAGAAAAGTACTGATAACGTTCAGGAAAACGAATGATTAATGGGACATTAAGGCCGGAATCATAAAGTGTTCTTTTAAATCGAGGAATACCCATGCCGTGGTCTGAAAAAAAGAATACTATCGTATTATCAGCCAAACCATCGGCTTCAAGCTGGCTGAGCAAATCACCTACCTGCTTGTCCATAAAGGTAATCAGGTTGTAGTAACGAGCCCAGATTTTCCGCACAAATGGAGTGACAGGATAGTATGGCGGAAGAGGAATCTTCTTACCGTCATGACGTTCTTCGGGTTTAAGCTTCGATGTGTACTTATCAAAAAACTCATCATCTGAACCGTTAATTTGCCCCTGGTGTGTGGAGGTGAAATTAAACACGCTGAAAAAAGGCTGACCCGGCTTACGCTTGCGCCAGTGAGCCGTATCACTTGACTCATCCCAGACATTTACATCGATAAAGTTATAATCCTTTTTGTAATTATTTGAGCAGTAGTATCCGGCTGACCGAAGATATTCAGGGAAACATTTTATTTGTTGAGGCAGTCTTACCTCAGAACGCAGATGCTGGGTCCCTAAAGAAGTTGCATACACCCCTGTTATCAAACATGAACGCGCCGGCGCACATACTGGAGCGGTTGCAAATGCCTTCGTATATAGAACGCCTTGCCTGGCTAACTTGTCCAGATTCGGCGTTATCGCGTAACTGTCACCATAGCAGCCCAAGTAAGGACTGATGTCCTCGCACGTAATCCAGAGGATATTAGGTTTGCCGCCAGGTACTCTATATGCTGTTCGTCTTACAGCAGTAGCGCACCCTGAAACAGCAAAGCCTGATGCGAATAATCCCATTGCTTTAAGAAAACTCCGGCGAGTTCGACGGACGTCTGTTTGGGTTCCCGCGAAGCGGGGTCCCTCCCCGTGTCTTTCGGGAAGGTCGCGACATGTGCTCTTGTTCGTGTCCATTTTTTAGTCCTCCAAAGTTACAATAACAAATTCAAAACTATTTATTGCCTGCAGGCACCACCTTGAAGTCTCGCAGACTGCGAACCACATTATCATCTGCTGTAACCAATTCTGCAATGAGTTGATATTCTCCTGTTCTGTCCGGAACCCTTTGCTCAAATGACAAAATCTCTCGCCCAAGACCCCCGACAGCACAACCTTTCGACTGTTCGGTGACAATCTGCCCACCACGCATAACGAGAAAACGAACGGCCCCTTTCCACATATGATGCAAATCATTTATCACAAAGACATTGAACTGGCGCTCTGTCCCGCCGGCAAGCTCCTCGTCCCAGAAATTAATCATCAACCCTACCGGCGAAAAGGCATCACGGACATACTGTTCGAAATAAGGCTCAAACGTGAGTTTTTCCAGGTCGATGAAATGGTCGCTTGTCGCACCGCCTTCCGGCCGGGGCTTATCACCGGCTCGCGAATAACCCAATCCGCAAAAGTGCAGCACACCGGCACATTCACGATGGCAACGCCAAAACTCGGTAAGGGCAGCCAAATAGCGGGCATAAAGCAGCCGCCGCTGAACAACCGTCGAATTTGGCCCGAGCAAATTGCCATACACCTTATCTGTTAAGCATGTTGTTGTACCATCACGATTAAGCCACAACCACGCATACTCATTGATTATAATTGGAAGCTTATAATCTTTCTGGGCGTCTCTCAAACGGGGTCTGCCGGAGGTGTTGGCCAAATCTGACAAATGAAAATCTCCTCTACCCCATTGAATCTTGCTAAACATATACGGATGGGATTCAAGGTAGTCGGCGTCACTCTCAGGTGCCGCCCAGCCATTATCCCAAGGGCGATTTGACAAATCCAGATGCCGAACCGCACTGAGGGCTTTGCCTGTCTCTTCTGTAACGCTCTCATTCTGTGCATCCCATATTACAACGCACGGATGGTTCCATCGCTCACGCATCCACTCGGTATATTCCGGAATTATCTTTTCGCTTGGGGGATTTTCCGGTGCTTTACTGAGCAGCCAGATGGGAAACTCATCCTGAATCAAAAATCCCTCTTCGTCGGCGATGTCATACCAAAGCTCCGGCGGAAAACCGATACAGTAGCGAATCGAATTCCAGTGCATACTCTTGAATTTGCGATGAAGCTGGCGAACCCATTCAGCCCGCCAGGGCTTGTCACCCCGCTCGGCGTCCTCAAAAAAACGATACGCGCAAACATTAGTCCCCCGCATAAAATAGGGCTTGTCGTTCAGAACAGCCCGTCCGCTCTCCTTATCAAACCGAAACGACCGCATCCCGAACCGGGTCTTTACTGTATCAGTGCCGATATTCAACTCAACCTCATATAGGAACGGCTCCTCCGGCGACCAGAGTTTATAATCACCCATAGGAAGCTCTAAATCGAAAGGAAATTCAAGAGCATCTTTGACTCTTGTCAGTGTAGACTCAGTAAAACAATGAATTCTTTGGCTTTTCAATTCGCGCACTCTAATATCAATTTCGACCTTGCCTTTAAGTGTCGGGTTTTGGATGAGCGAATTTATGCGAACGGTATTGTCTTCAA
>SMTZ1_10004070_pt1 | contig 14699 bp, 16 predicted proteins | sample DeeMarSWOR136_30_FD_25667 | JGI IMG/M metagenome (IMG submission 25667) | reverse complement strand
CTCGTTCCGCAGCAGGATCATCACAAGACCCAGCACTGCCGCCACAATCACCATGATGGCGGTCCAGGCCTCCGGGGACAGTGGCCCGCCGTTCCAGCCCAGCGTGTACAGAACCGCAGAAACGTTGGCGATGGTTGCCACGGAAATCCAGCCCAGGTAGATGCTGAAGGGCAAATGAACCCAGCGCTTCTCTGAGGCAGAGACCGGACGGCGGCCGATATCCAGCCGCAGGTAGATGGCAATCAGAGCGACCAACAGGCCCAGCATGGCCACCAGGCTCAACGAGAACTGCTCGTAGTGCCAGAGGACAATCCAAATGCTGTTGAACGCACAACTGGCGACAAACCAGTACCCGATGCGCTCCACAACCGACTCCCGCTCCTGGGAGCGGCTTTGGTACCAGGCAAAGGCCAGCAAGCCCAGATAGATCAGGCCCCAAATGGAGAAGACATATCCTGCCGGTGTGAACAGAGTGGGGATGCTGTCGGATATCTCCCCAGTCGTCTTGCCGCCGATGGGCAATGCATTGGCCAGCCCGTTCATGGCCAACACGACCACCAGACCGACCCAATTGAGAATCTGTTTCCGTTTCATGAGACTTCCTCCTTAATAATAAATTCACGTAATTGGTCAGATCAAAAACCGCGCTGCTGGCCCGTCCAGGGTGGTGGAGTGCCGGCCTTGAGTTCGTCTACGCTGGGCCCTGCCAGTTGCTTCAGCCGCCAGGTTCCGTAGAGATAGCTCAGCACCAGCAAGACGAGAGTGGTGGGCCAGCCGCCCAGGGTGGTAAATGCAGCGAACGCCTCGGGGTTCTCGGCCCGAAAGAGAAGGATTTGCAGCCACAGCCGAAGCCCAAAGATCACGGCCCAGACCAAGGTTACCTCGCTGTATGCAGGGCGCACGCGAGGATGCCAGTACCACTCCATAGGCCAGCGGCGGGCCAGATAACTGGTCCATGCCACCAGCGGGCGGCGCACGATCACACTGCCCAAGGTGACGATAAAGACAAGCGCCCCATTGGCGATGGCCGGGAGGAAGTATCCCTCTGCTCTGCCCACCAATCGTGAGAGCGCGATGGCGAACAACACGCTTGCAACTCCGCCGACGGCGTATTGCAGTGGCTGTCGTCGCCGCAACCGCATCACAGTGATGACCAGGGCCATCACCAAAGATGCCCACATGGCATACTCAAGACCAAGGACTCCATTGGCGATGAGAAACAGAACGGTCGGGATCACGGTGTCGGCGAGATTGCTTTCGCCGATCACCACTGTGCGGAACTCGTCGACCAGTTCTTGCAGCTTGCCCTCACCCATCGGATGGCTCCCTTTGCCTGTCTCCCATCCAAAAGCGCCGCCAGTTCCCACCGCTTGTCTGCAGCGCTAGCAGAGTGTACAGGCCAGCGACGAAAAAGCCCAGGACCATGATCAGCACCACCCACACAAGGGCGCGGACGAACGAACCCTCCCGGTAGATGACCCAGCCGGAAAAGATGGTGAAACCAACGTACACATCCACCAGCGAGACGATGCCCCACGGTATGGAGAGCAGAACTCTCCCGTCTGCAGCAAGATCGCCTTGAGTGAAACCGTAGAGCAGTGTGACACCCATCACCAGCGTCAATAGGACTGTTACCGTTTTCGCTATCTTCATCCTATACCTTCCCACTCTTGCAGAGGTCGTGTCACCCATACTGCCAAGTCGCTGAGGGCAGTGGACTCTAGCAGGGGGACCACCTGATGTCGTACTGCTACCTGCCGAATGGTCTCCAGCAGCGTGCCGGGATGTGAAGCACTGCTAGCGGGAGCCAGCCCCGCACGACCGATCTCGCTCCACATGTGCTGCAGCGCCTGCCAAAGCTGTCCCTGCGATGGTCGTCGGCGCAGTACCGGGACCAACTGTGCAGCCAGTTGCTCGAGGGTCGGTACTCGCTCCGCTTCTGTCAGCCACTGCTCAACCTCTTGCACCAGCGCAGTGTCGCGTGCCAGAATGGAGTAACGGTGTTGTGCCCACAGTTGCTGCACCGTTCGTGGCAGCGGAATCCGCCCGGGCTCACGCTGTTCATACTTTCTGCTCAGAATGGCGAACTGAGCCCCCGGTGTGTCCACGAACGTCTCTGGCCACAGCCCCGAGCCCGATCCCCCAACCGGACTGTGGTGCCGGTAGCCGCGCAAGGCCATCTCTTCAACCACCAGGTCATGGCGAAGCTTCAGCGCGCCCAGGTGCCGCCTCCAGCGCAGCGTCTCCGGGTGGTGGGCGAAGCCTCGCTTCTCATTCTCTATGATCGACACCAGAGCGTGCATCTCACGATGCTCGCCCAATAGGCTCTGCCGGTTCAGATAGCCGGGATTGACGTCCCAAACGCGCATTGCTGCCTACAGTATGAACACGATCCCAAAGAATAGCTCCCAGGCCAGACTGATCCAGTTCGACCGGTCACGCGCATCGTCCACAAAGATCGAGAAGAGCCTGGCGATCCCTGTGCCGAGGTAGGCAAATCCCAGCGTCTTGGCTGCTGCGGGCTCGTTGAGCAACAGCACTGCCAATCCTGAGCCTATGAAGAGGCCGCCCAAGACAGCACGGATCTCCGATAGGCCCCGCGCTCCATCTGGCTTCAGGCCTGTGAAGCCAGTGACCGAGAGGGGGCTTAACAGCGAGATCAGTCCGGTGATGATGGTGCCAACCGCACCAATGATTTTCAAGACGTTCAGTACCATTTTTCACTCCTATTCTAACAAAGCGTTTTAGCGTCTACAATGGTCCCGCAAAGGAACAACATCCACAGTGACCGGGCCATACCCCGGAGCGGGCAGCCGACCACCCCTGATCACTCTTGGGTGACACAGACAAAACCTACTGCGCCGGGTCCAATGTGAGCTCCGATAACCGAGGTCACCTGTGCGTAGATCGGCTCCGTTCCCTCGGGAATCAAAGGCTGCGCCCTCCTGTGCAACGCTGCAGCCGCCTGCGGCGCATTGGTGTGTACAACTGCCAGCTGCTCCAGTGGACCCAAATCGTGGACCAGCTGGAGAAGGCGTCGGATGGCCCTTTCCCACGTGCGCACTCTTTCCATCTCTGCTACACCACTGTGCATCTTGAGCAGTGGCAGGATCTTGAGCAACGTTGCCAGACCGGATTGGAACTGGGTCAGGCGACCACTGCGCCGCAAGAACTCGACAGTGCTCAGTGCCGCAAACGTATAAGTGCGCGGAATGAGGTCCTGCACGGCAGCCACAACTTTGTCCATGGTGCCGCCTGCCTTGGAAACCCTGGCTGCCACCAAGCTCATCAAGCCTACGCCCAGGGTCAGCTGCCCGGAGTCGATGACCTTGACCGGAATCGTTTCCATCTTCTGCGCAGCGAGCTGGGCCACGTTGACCACATTGCTCAGAGTTTCAGAGATGTGGATGGAGACAATGCCGGTGGCGCCTTCCGCCGCCAGTTGCTCATACACCTGAGTGAAGGTGTCTATCCCTGGGGCTGCCGTAGTCGGTGGCGATTCGTATGTCGGCAGCCCTTTGTAGAACTCCTCACGGGATAGCTCCACGCCGTCGAGATACTCTTTTGTGCCTATGTGAATATACAAAGGCACCACGCGAATGCCGTGTTCCTGCACGACGGATTCGGGCAGGTCGCAGGTGCTATCGGTAACAACTTGTACAGACATCGGTTCCTCCCAAGTGCTGCACTTGTCAGGCACACTGGCGGCACGCTGTAGCCGGGCTGCCTACTGCTCTGGCAGGGCCCGCACAATCCCTGCAGCAATTCCCCCTGGTCCAGCGTGACTGGCCAGTGCGGGCCCCAGTTCACCCACCATGACTTGGCCGAGTGGGAAGTCAAGCCGCTTGGCCAGCGTCCGGGCGAAATCCTGGGCTTCGTTCTCCCGCCGAGTGTGCGCTACGATCAGCATCTCCGCCGGGATGTACCTGGCTACCTGAGCCTGTATCTGCTGCAGAAGCTTCAACCGGGAGCGTGAAACGCCCACGAAACGCAGCTTGCCCTCAGCAATCTCGAACACGAATCTCAGTTTCAGTGTGCGCACAAGGCGCTCCAGTACCGGCATGACGTCATCGATGCGCCCACCGCGCTGGATGTATTCGACGGTCTCGAAGCCGATGAACACGTGACTGCGAGAGCGGATGCTTTCCAGCAGGACGATAATCTCCTCAACACTGGCACCAGACTGAGCTGCTGCTGCGGCAGACATGACTTGATAGCCCTGGACCAGCGACCAGCTTTGCGTATCGAATACCGTCACCCTACCAGGGAAACCCTGGGCTGCGACACGAGCCGAATTGAACGTCCCGCTGAGCTTGCTGGTGACGACGGGGCAGACTATGTCGAGCCCTTGGTCTACCAGTGGCCCAAAAGCAGTTTCAAAGTCGCCGGGAGACGGCTGCGACGTGGATGGGTGATGTGGCCCATCCAGTACCTTGACCCAGAACTCGTCAATGGTCAATTGGTCATCGCGATAGACCTTTGTGCCAAAGCGAACGGTCACTGGCACGACGGTGATGCCGTACTGCTCGACGATAGCACCAGGTAGGCCGCATACAGCGTCGGTCACTACGGCAACCTTCCGCATCAGAGCCTGCTCCTGGTGAGTGTTATGCCCTCTGCTCCATCACGCGGCCTTGGGGAACCAGGGGAAGAAGACACTGGTGCGGTTCTTGTACTCCTCCCATTCAGGATTGCCCTCAAACTGCTTCTCCAGCAAGGGAATCCCTGACACTTTCAGGATCAGAAGGCTTATGGTCAGTGACCCGATGATGCCCATCCATGCGTTGGGCACAGACAGCACGATCAGGAAAACGCCCCACCATTGCGTCACTTCTCCAAAGTAGTTGGGGTGGCGTGTGTATCGCCACAGCCCATACCGCATGATCTTGCCCCTGTTTGCTGGATCGGACACGAATTGCGTAAGCTGGTAATCGCCGACGGCTTCGAAAAAGAAGCCGATGGCCCACACCGCCACGCCAAGCCAATCCAGAATGCCCAGCGGTCTCTGATCGTAGGTCATGGCGATCATGAGGGGGAAGGTGATCATCAACATGAACACTCCCTGCAGCAGAAAGACCTGCAGGTAGCTGCGGATGACCCAGCTGTCGCCCCAGTCCTCTCTCCATTTCTTGTACCGATAATCTTCCTTCTTGCCGCGGTTGCGCATTCCGATATGGATGGCTAGCCGCAAGCCCCAGAGCACAACCAAAACCAGGATCAGCGTCTTGCGCGGTGTGACGTTTCCGTTCAGCAGGAGCGAGCTGACGGCGACGAGGATGAAGCCCAGTCCCCAGCCGACGTCAGCAATGTCGTTCCTCTTTCGAATGAGCGCCACCACAAACAACAGGCTCATGTACACGAACACAATCAGCGCTACTGTCGCAAGTGTTGACCAAATCTCCATATTGATTCCCTCCTCTAATGATTAGTTCTTCTATTCTGGGCTGAGACAGTACGTATTATACCAACTCGCACTAGATCAGCCAAGTTACTGTGGGCTAGTCCCTCATACCGACGTGCTGCCCATATTCAGGCTGCCCAGGGCCTGGTCATGCAGCGCCCGAACAAGTGAATTGCCCTTTTCAGCTGTCAAACCTCCTTCTGCGCGCCAGACAACCCGGCCTGTGCGATCCACAAGCAGCACGTAGATAGTATCTTCATCTGGCAGGTCCAATGCCCGACGAAAGGTCGCCTTGTCCACATAGAGAGTGATTGTCCTTTCCCGCGAAAGCGGATCTGGGATTCCAGCCCGCATGCCCTCGTTGATGACCGTGCGCGACGAGGCGTTGAAGCGTTCGAGGATGGGCAGCTCGTAGTACCGCACACTGGGAAGGCTCCGCTCGAGTTCTCTCAGAAATGTTACCCATGTTTCGATCATACCCTGATGCCACCTCTGAAAGGCAATGACCAGGACATTAAAATCTCCGCTCAAGTCCTCGGGAAGCGTGACTTGCTCGCGGAGCAGGTTCTTGCCGGTCACGTTGGGGAAGTTCGTTTCCTCCTTCATTGGCCACTCCTTCTCGCAATCACCTTGTCGTCAAGTGCGCGCATTGTATCTCGTCCAGGCCCTCCGGCCCTTCGCCTGTTTAGCAATGGTCGGAAACGTCTCCCTACACAGGAGCCAGCGTGCCAAACCAGATCTGCCAGGCCAGGGCTGTCTTGGCCAGAAGGCTAAGGACGATGAACATCCGTTCACCAAACAGGTAGTTCTTCCAGCGGCCAACCTTCCTGTATTGCAGGTACATGTTCACGGCAAAGATGTTGAAGAACACAAAGATCGTAGGAATGATCGCGTACACGAACGCTGGAGGTTCGGCGCTAGCGGATGAGATGGCCCCAAGGAAGTACATTACGATCACGATCCAGGGGATTATGCCGGCAATGCTGCCAAATACAAAAGATGTCCAGTTGGTCTTTTCGGCAGTCTGATTGTGCAATTCCATCATGATGCCAAAGAGGTTCATCATGGCGTTGATCCCAAAGAGTAGGATCAGACTTCCCAGGTCCCAGATGCCTACAAGCATGCCGATCAGCACGATCATCCACGAAGAACTCAGTGCGTACTCGTAGAAGCGCGCTGGATTCATGCCTCTCTTCAGGTTCCTGACGTACCACTTGTAACCGAAGGTTGATAGGCTGAAGTGCGCCACTGCCGATAGCAAGAGGAAGATCGCCACGGCCGGCCCGAACCGCAGTTCGTAGGCCAGGGTGGGGTCAGGCGTCAGTGAAAAAGTCGAGATATCGAACTTCAAGAAGTTGGTGTAAACCGGATACGTGGTGTCATTGCTGATGACGATCATCAGGACGCACTGCACCAAATGCAGCAGGCCCATTGCAAAGTTGAAACGACGCAGTCCGGCATATGTCTTCTCCGTTGTATTGTTGCTCATTGCTCATTCTCCTTCCTAATAAGTTGCCAGATCCGAAACTCTAGTGTTTGGGTAGCAGCAGCACCTCGTCAATGATATGGATCACACCGTCGGAAACCTTGATGTCGGAACCCATGACCTTGGAGCCGTTGATCCAGATATGGCCCCTTCGACGGCGATCGTGAGCGGTACGCCGTGCATCGTGCTGGCGGATTGAAGCTTCACCAAGTCGGCCATCATGACCCGGCCGCTCAGCATATGATAACGCAAGACAGCATCCATACTAGCGGCATCTCTAAAGAGCTCTGCCACAGCGCCCTCAGGCAGCCTGGCTATGGTTCATTCGCCTGCTCCTTCCACCTGTCGTGTGCGATTTGGGCCCAGTCGGTGAAGGGCAGCGGATCCTGAGGGTCTTCCCACGGGATGGTCTTGGCGCCGGGTTGGTCAAGGTAGCATTCGCTGTCGAAAGTGCCCTTGGCGGGGTCCGAAATGGTAATCTTGATGGTTCCGGTTGTCTCTGTCAGTGCTACTTTGCCTTTCCCGTAGGTTCGTTCGTACTTCCAGAAGGTCGTGCTGCCGATCAGATCCGGCAGGTTGTGCTTGCCGTGGCGCTTCGAAGACACAATCACCATCTTGGGTTCCAGTCTATGCAGCCTTTCCCACTGGGTGCCGTTCATGCTGCCATGGTGTGCGGCCTTTAGCACCTTGCATCCCTTCTCCAGCATACCTGCTCTGTCGTAGTGTGCCCAGTTCTCCATCTGAGCGTCTGCGGCAAAGACCATACTGAACTGCTCATGGCTGAGCCGGGCCATAATGGACAGATGGTTTGGTTCGAGGATTTTGATCCCCTTGTTCTTCTCCTGCGCTTCTTCCAGTTCCTCCAACAAGTCATTGGGAGGCCCCAACAGCTCTAGGCAAACCTCGTTGGGAAGGTTGTACGGGTCGTACTGCTCGTCGCCCTGGCGCTGCCCGACGTCCGGGTAGCTGCGCTGGTAGCCTCCAAGAAAGCGCAACGGTATCCGCTCCTCCAGAACTTTGTTGATGCAGTTCTTATACTGAGGCCCTCCCAGCATAAGCTGTTTCTCCAAACGGTACCAGAAGGGAGCCAAAGTCACCTTGCGGACGGTATAGCGTGAAAGCACATTGCCTGCGGCGCTATAGTGGTCGGTGTGTGGGTGCGTCACGATCAGATGCGATACTACCCGCTCAGTCCCCCCGTGCGGTTTGGGTGCGATCTTGTCTAGAACATGTTTGACTTTATCCCACTTGTAGGCATCGATGACGATGACGTTGCCAAGCGGGGTCTTGATGATCGCGGAATCCCCTTCGCCTACGCTGAGAACATAAACCTCCAGTGCCCCCATCGCTTGCCTCCCCCTACCATAGGTCCGACAGAACGGTCATCGCATCCTCACCCTCTGTCATTTCGGGTTCTCCCAACTCCCGCGGCCCTGGCGGGCCAAAGCTCTTGGCCGTCTCGTCTAGGAGCCCTCTTGTAGTGCCTTCTTCCGCTTCCCGGGCCCAGCTCTCTAGGTTGGCTGCGAGCACAGTTTCACTTGGCTGGATCGTTCCGTCCTCCAAGGCTTGGAGGTAGGCCTGCTTTATGGCCTCCGGAGTGACGCCGAGATCGAGCTGGTATTCGTCAAAGTCCTCTTCGGATACCTCGACTTCAATGCCAAGAGGATAGTCCTCAACGACCTCTTGGGGAATTTGGTCATTCTGAACCATACGCTCATATTCCTCTGGCGGAATCCAGCACATGAGGTACTCTGGCTCATTCGGAGACGCCAGGAAGTAGCTGCGCTGCTTGGGTATACTTATCCTTGTCATCTCTCCTCCTTGTTGACTCACTTCACGAACAAGAACAGCCGGCCACAAGCAGGGGCTGTTCCCAGTATAGAGGTTGGCTGCTCATGGTTTCTCACGCTGCCCTCCCCGATGCACTATGATTGCGACGAGGGCTGTGATGGTCCTATGCCTTGATCTCCAATGCTATTGTAGCATACGCTGATCCCAAAGTCAATGGCCGTTTCTGCATAGGGAATGCGCAGGATTGACAGAGCGCGGGATTTCTGTTATAGTGGGTTCGTACTCTTGTGGATTCAGGTCGAATACAATCCAATTGGGTCATTCCTTCCGTGCCCCTAGCTCTTTAGTTCCCTGGCAGAGGGGCCGTGACAGACCGCGAGTCTTTGTGGCAGCAAGATTGCAGCACACAACGTAGCCCCTCCGCACTATGTTGCTGGACGGGCTTTGCTGAAGGCCCGTGTCGTACAGTAGGCGCGTAGCGCTGCTCCACTTGTCTTTCCTGCCGGTGGTTCAGCCATGCAAGGGGACTGCTCTGAGTGATGTAGTGTAAAGTCGCGTGCTAGGAGGCACCTGTGCGTGCAAGACATTGGATGCAATTTGTCTTCTGCCTGGCCTTTGTCCTCTGCTATGGCTACGTAGTGTCGCCAACGAGCGTCACAATGGAGCCTACCGGTGTCTCGCTTCACGCACCTACGTTGACCCCAACTCTAACGAGTATGCCTGGGCCTCCGATTCTCTACGAGCCTTGTGATGGTGCCTTGCTTCCTCAGCCGATTCCCCCCAATGAGTGGTACTTCTGGTGGGGTGCGCGCGGAGGCCCCTGCTACTGCGGGATCTCCATCCAGGGTCCCGGAGGGCGGCATGTGGGATCTGAGCGCATATCCTTTTACGACGTGATGCGCTACGAGTACCGCTATAGGAGTCACGTGTGCCTCCCAAACGACGCGTTGGGGCCGTGGTACTGGCAGGTCTGGGTCGTTTGTCCCATGGGCAACAATGAGAGTGAGAGGCGCACTTTCTGGGTAGAGCCGGCACCCTGTGCTGTGTATTTGCCCATCATCTTGCGCCGTTCGCTGGTGATTCCGTCGCCTACGTCTACTGCGACACAGACCCCGACGGTAACGTCAACGCCGACCCCAACGAGCACACCGACGCTTCACATCGTGACAGCGGAAGGCACCTTGACCAGGGTTCACGCTTCCATGTGTCAGGCAGAGGAAACGCATTGCTTGCCAGAAAGCTATGTTTATCTCTACAGTGATTTCGTGTCCCTGTATGCTTACGAGGGCAAATACGTGCGCATTTGGGGATGGTCCGTACCGTCTCCTGAGTGCGAGCTGGTGAACGTTACGGACATGGTAGAGCTTTCGGGAGGGTGGGGACTGGGTGTCCCCCGTGAGTGGTAGAACAAGGAAAGGAGGAGAGTCATGTCTGAACGAGAGGAAGTGCAACAGGCAAAGGAGTTGCACAAAGCGGCCATCCTGGCGAAGCCAAACGTGGTTGGCGTCGGGACTGGCTACAAGGTGAGGGGGAAGCGGACGACCGATGAACTGTGCATTGTGGCACTGGTGCGCCAGAAGATACCCAAGGCGGGTCTGGCTCCAGAGGCGCTGGTTCCTGCAGGGATCGATGGGGTGCTCACGGACGTAATGCAGGTGGGCGACCTTCGCGCATTGCAGACACCCACAGACCGCTGGCGCCCGGCCCCTGGTGGGGTGAGCATAGGCCACTATCAGGTGACAGCGGGGACGTTTGGAACCGTGGTGCGGGATCGAGCTACTGGTGATCGCCTGATTCTGTCCAACAACCATGTGCTGGCCAACAGCAACGACGCCAACATTGGCGATCCGATCCTCCAGCCAGGAGCGGCGGACGGCGGAACCGTGGCGAATGACACGATTGCGCACCTGGAGCGCTTCTGCCCCATCGAGTTCACCACGGCGCCGCCGGTCTGTCCGACGGCCAACAGTGTAGCCAGACTCGCGAATGCCCTGGCGCGCTTTCTGGGCTCAAGACATCGCTTCGAGGTTTTCCAGAGCGATCCAACGGCCGTTAACATGGTGGATGCTGCCGTCGCCCGTCCGCTAGACGATGGGGACATCTTGGACGAAATCCTGCAAATTGGGGTGGTGGACGGCACGACGCCTGCCGGACTCGGCATGTCGGTGCGCAAATCTGGCCGCACGACTGGTTTCACTACTGGCAATATCATGGTATTGAATGCCACGGTGGACATCGGCTACGGCCCCGGACGTACCGCCCGCTTCGAGAACCAGATCGTCACCAGTGCAATGTCCCAGGGCGGCGACTCTGGCTCGTTGCTGGTGGCTGGTGACGCGTTACAGGCTGTTGGGTTGCTGTTCGCTGGCTCGGACCAGGTCACGATCCACAACCCGATCCAGCTGGTACTCGACTGCCTGGAGGTGGTGATATCCGCGGCAGGGCACGCGGAAGCGAACCGACAGACCGCTTTCGGGAAGGCTGAGGCCGTCAAACGAGCCTATGAGAGCGAGCTGATGTCAAAGGCGAATGTGGTCGGTGTCGGCACCGGCTTGCGCCAAAGGGGCGGCAAGCCGACAGACGACGTAGCAGTCGTGGTCATGGTCAAGACAAAGGTGCCGCCTTCCCAGTTGGCGCCAGAGGACATCATCCCGGCGCAGATCGAGGGTGTGCTTGTGGATGTGCAAGAAGTGGGCGAACTCAGGGCGCAATGACAAGCTGCCCACACAACAATCAGGTGGCCGGCGCCTTGAGGGTGCCGGTCACCTCTTGAGACACAACGGTTTGCCAGATAGCTCCGCCAAGGCTCGACCTTGGCGGAGCCAACTCCCCTGCTAGGGGATTCTCTCTGCCGGGGTTCTGGCTTGTGTGCCGGGCGTGGTGATGTGCAGCAGGGCGGAATCATTGGTGGAAACGATGATCCTGGAATCGTTGGTGAGAGTTTGAACTCGTCGCATGCAACTGCTAATCGTGAGCTGTATGAGCAACTCTGGGAGAAATCGCGGATTCGGCCCCCTGCTGCGCGGTCGGTCTGGCCAGTGGTGCGCGACCTGTTGCCAGCAAGTGGCCGCGTGCTGGAAATCGGCGCTGGCACGCGACCGAGAGTGCCGATTGCGGGGTCCTTTTTTGTAGACCTCAGCCGCGAGGCGGGACGTGCGCTGGCACCACTCGGAGCGAAGGCAGTGGTTGCCGATGCAGGCTGTCTCCCGTTCTGTAGTTCCTCTTTCGAACTGATTGTAGCAGCCGAGGTTCTGGAGCACATCAACGATGACCAGGGTGCGCTCGAAGAATGGAATCGCGTCCTCAAGCCTGGTGGGCGGTTGTTTCTGAGCGTGCCGTTATATCGTCACATGTGGACTGTCCTTGATCCCATGGTCGGGCACGTGCGGCGATACGAACCTGCCGACTTGCAGGTTCAGCTGGAACGGTCGGGGTTTCAGGTTGACCGCTATGCCACAGATCGGATTGCGTTGTATCGCGGGACGAACCGATTGGCAGCGCTGGGGATGGCTCTGCTGAGTCCACGATTCGTGATCTGGGTGGAAGAGCGCGTGCTCGCGCCGGTGGCTGAGAAGCTAGCACAGAGGCGGGCGTGCAGGTTCGACTGGCGCGAGAAACTTGCCCAAGAGAAGGACATGAAGGCGACAAGTGCGCTCGTGATATGCACGTGCTTATAGAAGATGTCCATCGCCTTTCTGGGCTGTTCCTCTGTGTGCCTGGCTGGCGATCATATGGGGCGTGAGAATGGGCCATAACGATCAAGACGAAATGGGAAGAGATGCCTGGGATAGGCTGTGGAGTCGGACCGTCATGACTTCTGGCTTCAGGAGATTCCTTCCAAACTTTGACCAGCTAATCCATACTCCTTATCAGGCTGTGATAAACCGACTCTTGGAAGGAGTTGATTTTGCCCACGCCAGTGTCTTGGAATTAGGCTGTGGAACGGGCATGAACTCCGTTAATCTGTTGAACGACCACTCCTTCGGAAAAGCCACCCTCGTTGATTTCAGTCAGCAGGCTCTTGAGACGGCCAAAGCCAACGCGAAGCACCACAACGTCGACCTGATTTGCTCGGACATCTTCAGCCTGGACTTGCGAGAAAGATTTGATCTAGTCCTTAGCATCGGCTTGATCGAGCATTTCACGGGCGAAAGAAGAAGCGAAGCGATCAGAGTCCATCGCAAGTTCGCTAGGAATGATGGACTGATTATGATAATGGTTCCAAGAAAAGGCGTCCTTTCTCGGGTTACTGGGTTAGTGAACCACGTTCAAGGTTACAGAGAATACCCGTTTTCAGACACTGAGATTGAGTGGTTGTTTCAGAGGAACAAGTTGAAGGTAATCAAGAAGGATTACCTGTTTCTCCGAGTAGTTTCTTGCTACCTCCTGCGTTGTGAACAGTAAACCACAGCCTTCTTCCCTTAGCTTGGGAAGTGGCTATCGGACCATTCCTGGGCGTCCAGGCGAGCGGCACGTGGAAAAAGGGCTGTGGAGTGGTTATTGTGTCTCCGACGGCCTGAAAATGGCAGCACAAAACGGAGAGGATGCTGTGGACAGCGGTTCGGGGGATCAACAGCCTTCCAAAATCGTTCTCTTGGGAACGGGAACTCCCAACGCTGAACCGGAGCGTTCTGGACCGTCCGTGGCGATTGTCGTGAACGGCGCACCGTACATCGTGGACTTTGGGCCAGGAGTGGTTCGCCGCGCTGCTGCGGCGTATGCGGCTGGCGTAAAGGCACTTGATATGCCTCAGCTAACCCGCGCGTTTCTGACACACCTGCATTCAGACCATACCGCAGGTTATGCAGACCTCATCCTGACCCCTTGGGTGCTGGAACGGGATGAACCGCTGCAAGTCTACGGTCCCGCAGGCAACCGCGCGATGACGGAGCATATCCTTGCGGCCTACCGTGAGGATATCCGTGAGCGTCTCGATGGGTTGGAGCCGGTGAATGATACAGGCTATCGGGTGGACATACACGAGGTCGAGCCGGGAATCATCTACCGAGATGCAAGTGTTTGGATAGAAGCCTTCCCAGTGCGGCATGGCTCCTGGCCAGCGTTTGGCTTCAAGTTTCACACCCCAGACCGAACAATTGTCATCTCTGGGATACTGCACCTACGGAAAGCATCGTCCAAGCGTCCCGTGGTTGCGACGTTCTGGTACACGAGGTCTATTCGGTGGCAGGATTTGAAAGGCATCTCGCAGCCTGGCAAAGGTACCATTCCAGCGTTCACACCTCAGCACGTGAGCTTGCAGAACTGGCATCGAGGGCTCGGCCGGGCCTGCTCATTCTCTATCATCAGCTTTTCTGGGGCATCTCAGAGGAAGAGCTTCTGCTGGAGGTCAAAGCGGGATACGATGGAGCTGTTGTTTCAGGCAGGGACCTTGAGGTGTATTGAAATCGCAGTGCAAACCCCGGGTTAGGGGCGTAGGCGCTCATCCCCGTGCACCCTACTTGCTCTGCTCAGGGGAGGTGTGAGATGAGCAAAAAGGGCCGTCACAAACGAGATCTGATTGGCTTATTTGACGAGTTCGTTGAAACGGGCGATGCTGAGAAGCTGCTGCGATACATCATATCGAACAGCAATCTTCCTAGCCCGAGAGCGAATTTGGAACTCGCTGCGGCGTTCTCAGAGCTCATGGAGGACTACTCTGGGGAAGGGGAGGACAAACTCTGGGAACTTGTCATAAACATGACTGCCGTTTCGGCGGATGAGGCTCCAGTGAATGCTCCGGGGGAATTCATCCCTTTCTGTGGTGCTGTTGGAGTAGGTTCTATCGCTTCGCTCTCTCCACGGTTCTTTGAGCCAGCATTGGCGACCCTGAGGGGATTGGCGCAAGACCCGAGATGGAGGGTGAGAGAAGCGGTGGCGATGGGCCTTCAGCGGTTGCTGGCACGACGGGGCCCAGATACGCTGAAGGAACTGGGAAGATGGGTCACCAGCGGAGATTGGCTCGAGATGAGAGCGGTGGCAGCGGCGGTCGCCGACCCGTCAGCGCTGAGGCAGGAAGAGACC
>SMTZ1_10004069_pt1 | contig 14700 bp, 7 predicted proteins | sample DeeMarSWOR136_30_FD_25667 | JGI IMG/M metagenome (IMG submission 25667) | reverse complement strand
AATGGCGCGGATACCCTCGGCAACCTGGTTGGCGGCATCGATGCTATCCTGATTGTGGTCCCAGTAGTCGTAAAGACTGATTGGGACCGATATTATGTGGCCGGCAACGTTATCTTCCTGTGCCAGCTCCCTTAGCTTGGCCAGTAATAAATCCCATTCTGCCTGACCATAGCGGCCGATAAGTCGTTCTTGCTGGGTGACGAACAGAGTCAGAGCACCTGCCGGTTCAGTATGGGTGGGACCGGGTTCGTCTGGCCAGAGGGAAACAGTATCTATTCCTGACCAGTCATCCACTGGCGGCTCGTAGGTGAACATCTCGGTAAAGTCAAGCTCATATTCGGGGTTGGCATCAAGAAGTGCCTGATGCTGGTCGAGCGGTTGTGATGTCTCTATCTGCAGGTAGTAAGGAGCGCTGCTATAGGCACCATTTGCGCCGATAACAGCAATATACAGCGGTGTACCGTCACCGGGTACCAGCAGCACCTCCGGTTCCAGCCCACGGTTAGCCGAGAAGCCGACTACCCTGACATCCGTCCCGATGTCTCCGAGGCCAATCTCTTCCAGAGAAATATCGGTTCCGCCAATATCGTCTCCCTCCAGACCGTTAAATCCTATCTGGGAAAGGGGGTATTTGTCGAAGGCGCTCTGGGTAAAGCCACTCTGGGTAAAACCGCTCTGGGTAAAGCCGCTTTGAGTGAAGCCACTCTGTGTGAAGCCGCTCTGTGTAAAACCGGCAACCTGCAACGGACCTTGCTGGAAAGGAGGCCGCAGGAAGTCGCTCTGGGTAAACCCGCTCTGAGTAAAACCGCTCTGGGTGAAGCCGCTCTGGGTAAAACCGCTCTGAGTAAATCCGCTCTGAGTAAATCCGCTCTGCGTGAAGCCACTTTGAGTAAAGCCAGCAACCTGAAAATCAACTGAAGACTGGCTCAGTAGAACCAGGTCAAAGTCAGCAGGCAGGTCTTTCAGGGTAACCAGAATTTCAGCGCCGACAGGTATAGGTTGTTCATCGGGCATTAATACCTCGAAGATGTCTATGTCACCTTCTGACTGAAGCCAGGACGGGTATACCCAGTTACCGGGTAAGGTAGGCAATGCCGGGTCACCGTCATCGGGGAAGGTGTCATTGGGCTCACGACTATCTGGATTATTGGCAACTACCTTTACCGTGAAAGTGTCCGGGGTTATTCCACCCTCTCCGTCGTCGACAATCAATGTTCCTTCGTAGGTCGTCTCCGGGACTGCTTCAACGGGAACACTCGCTGTGGTTGTGGTTATTCCACTGCCCATGAAAGGAGCGTGGTCTTCATCATCCGGTGGAAGAGTAACAGGCTCCAGGAGTCCGGTGACTTCCCATGTTACCGTATGTGTGTCAAGCCAGCCCGGGTCAAGGAAGCGGCCGATAAGCGTGGCTTCCTCACCAGGAAGGACTTCGATATTTAGAGCGTTCACCTTCGGGATGGTGTTCAGAACTAATATTTCATCCTTGGTTATATCAGTAAACGTCGCGTAGTCCACCGTACCGGAGGCGTTAAATGTATCGGTGACCGTGAGGGACACCGTGTAGGTGCCTTCGTCAGGCGGAATGAAGTACGGGTGCTGCGAGGTCGATTCAAACACAATCGGGGGTTGGACTTCTGGATGATGAGGGTCCTGCCAGGTGATTGTCCAGTGCCAGGATACTATTGAGTCACCCGGGTCGGGGTCATAGGAGCGGTCAATCAACTCGACAATGTCACCTTCGTTTGGCTCCCCCGGGAAGAACGAGAACATGGCTACAGGAGGCGTATTTACATTATCGAAGTAGGCCCAGGTCGCATGGGCTCTGTTGTCTGTACCGGCTACTGTGTAGCTGAGAGTGTACCACTGACCGGGCGTAATCCCGGTGATCTCAATCGTATCAACCCATCCGGTGTCCAGGTAGTTACCCCTCTTACCGACATCCATGGCAACCTCATAGAGGACATCGGGATTGTTGGTGCCTACAAGCATAGGGTCATCCGGTACTCCCGCTATCTGTCCCACAGGAGGGTCATCAGGCAGTCCCGCAGGCTTCAGGTCAATGCGGACTCTATCGTAGCCGCGGTGCTCCCAGGAGAATATCCGGAGAGCTAACTCCAATGAATCGCTGTTTGCCAGAAAAGTCTGGTAGACGGTGTTATCGCCATCATTCTGCTTCTCAGATATTTGCGTTGGCGTACCAAGGCGTAGCATGGATACACCTTTATAAGCCTCGACAACCGTAGGATTCCCCTGGTCATCCACCATATCAGCGTAGGTCGGAAACTCAAGTGAGTTTTCGGTGCCGACAACTACAGCAGCATCAGCGATAGGTTCCACGACCTGCCATGGCTCCTGAACCGGATGAGGAAGCGCCATATCATCCTCAAAACCAGGGTTCACGAGACCCACGCCATCGGCAAGGGCTACCTGACCGGTTTTCAGGGGCAGTAATAGTGCAATAGCGAGCACTACCGTAAGAGTCACCCGCTTAAAATCCCTTGTACTCTTCAAAGCCATCGGTCTGCCTCCTTATCGTTCTTGAATGCAAAATTATAAATTCATATAAAATTTCATACATTACGATGATACAAATAGCACGGCATACTTAATCATCCCATCAGTAAGGGTGGAAAATCTCAAGCCGACCTATGACAACATCGCAAGATACATCTCATGGATAACAACGAAACTGCACAGCTTTCAACATCTGGATTTTGGATAGCATATTTAAAAATATTATATAGTATATTGAACAGGAATAAGCTTGTCAAGCCATTAGGATCCGTCCGTGTCATCCGTAAAACTGCAGCGGACACTCCAATCGACACTTATGATGTAAGGCGCTCCTCAAGGTGTAGTGTCTGTGACAACTCAATTGCTGCCCCCATTCGCCGGAATATTGAAGTGGCTTGCCTCAAGGCAATTCTGCACTGACGGCGGCTTCCTGTCTCCTGAAGATTTCTGCTATGCAGGTCAGCAATGTGTAGAAGCGCCACCCCCCTCTCGTAGTCGGCGCCGAGACGCTGCGCCATATCGGCACTCTGTCGGAGATAAGCCTGTGCCTGTTGGTACAGGTGTTTACTCATGTGGATTCGGCCGAGGATACGGAGACCGCGAGCCTCCAGCATTTTTGCCCCCAAGTGCCGGGCTTCACTCAATGCCCGCTCACAGATACTCAGTGCGAAATCATCGTTGCCCATCTCCAAACGAAGCTCCGCCTCCTGCAGCCGTGCCTCTATGAGTAGACCACGTGCCTGGGCTTTACGCAGGATTTCGATGCCCCGCTCCAGGCTCTCTAACGCCATATTGAATTGTCGCTGTTTCTGATAGGCTCTTGACAGGTAGACAAAAGCCAGGCCAGCGGCGGCCAGTGGATCCCCTGTTCGCTCGTAGGTTTCCACCGTCATCCGCAATTGGTCAATAGCCTGGTTAATGTGCCCTTGAATCAGTAGTGCCTCACCAATGTTGATGTGCTTGATTGCTGCTGCAGTAAGGTGGCCGATTCGCTCGTCAATTTCAAGTCCTGCTTTGAAATGGAAGAGGGCCCTCTCCAGGTCACCTAATTGTAGATAGCACAAGCCGAGGTTGTTGTTGGCCGAGGACTGTCCATAGAGGTCCCCAACTTCCTCGCATAGACGAACAGCCAGATGCCGGTGGCGTACAGATTTCCTCACCTTCCCGAGCTCCAAATAAGAGGCGGCAAGCATGTTGTGGGCGTAGGCATGCTGGCTTTTGTCGCCACTCCGCCAGGCCAGGCTCAATCCATGTTGACCCCAGCGAACTGCCTCTTCGTATTGACCCTTACGGTACAGCGTGACGCTCTTAGTTATGTCTATTTTGGCTGCCAATAACGGGTGTCGTGGGGGAAGTACTCGGAGAGCGGACTCCAGCCATTTAAGTGCAGAGTTATAGTCTGAGTTTCGTTCATGGGAAACGCTTATCTTGTGGCATAGTGCGGCCTCCCGGTCTCTGGTTGGCACCACTGCAATTGATTCCAGGAGCATCTTCGCTGGCAACGGTGACAGCTGGCGGACAGTCATACGCCACTGACGCAGAGCCTGCTGGAAGGTCCGCGCCGCTTCTTCGTGGTATCCTGATGACTCATGACAATCGCCGATGCACTCCAGAAAGTAACTGCGCAGACAGGTCTTGAAATCCATGTCCGCATGGATAGCGTCCAGGCCCCGGCGATAATAGTCAATAGCCTCTTCGGTGGCGAAGACCATCCGGGCTTTTTGGGCGGATTTCACAGCATACACTTGGGTCTTGAAGTAATCACGACTGCGGCTGTAATGGTGCAGCAGAACCTCAAACAGAGGCTCCAGATTACTCTTGTCAGTCTCCTCAAGGGAAAATGCGACCCTGTGGTGTAACTCACGACGTCGTGCAAACAGCAGGCTATCGTAGGCAACCTCCTGAATCAAGGAATGCCTGAATCGGTATGTTGCTTCTTTGCCATTCCCTTCGCGACCGATAAAATCTAGGTCACTGAGCTCCTGCAATCTGTATTCCAGGTACTCAACGTCCTCTCGAGTATCAAGAAGGCATGATAAAGTTGAGGTGTCGAAGGTATTACCTATCACAGCAGCGGCGCGGAGCACTTCTCTGGTGGGCTGCTTTAGGGTATCTATTCTCGCCATTATTAAACCCTGAAGGCGGTCGGGGATTTCAAGTGACGCCATCTCTTCTTCCAGCCTGAATAACGGTGTGCTCAGCACCTGTTCGAGTCTGCCGGATTCGGTCAGGGATTCAGCGACTTCCTCCAGGAAAAGAGGATTGCCTCTGGCCTTAGATAGTACAGCCTCAAGAAAGTGTTCTGGCAGCTCGGTTTTGCCCAGTGCCGTCTTCACAAGCTGCATGGCGGCTTCTGATGGCAACTCGGCAAGGTCAAAGGTTACTGTCGAAGCCGATGGCAGGCTCAAGGGAATGCCCGTCTTGGGTCGGTAAGTTATGCACAGCAGGAGATGAGTACCCTGTAGTCTGGCGCTAATATAATTAACCAGTTCTAGTGAGCTATGGTCTGCCAAGTGAAGGTCTTCCAGTATAATTGCAGTTGGCGAGTTAGCGGCTGCCGCTTGTAGTAACGTGGATATGAGCTCAAACAAACGGAGGCGGCGGGTTTCATTATCAAGAGAGCGGACGACATCGCTTTGTGCAATTGATACCCCCAGTAGGGAGTTGATCAGGCAGGCCATCGGCAACAAGCCGGGCCTGAACTGTTTGATGGCGGCAAGAACCTGATCGCTCCGTGCTTCTATTGTATCTGCAGGGTTCAGTTCAAAGAGTGAATTCAGGACTTGAATCCAGGGGGCAAACGGCATTGCAGCTGTGTGCGAATAGCATATACCGCTGTAAACTGTCCATTCGCGGCTTTGCAGGTGTTTCTGGAATTCCAGCAAAAGACGGGACTTGCCCATTCCCGCTTCTCCTGAGATAACGACAGCGCGGCCGCTGCCTTCCTCAGCTTCACGGCATAAACCTCTAAAGGAACCAATCTCGGCCTCCCGCCCAAGAATAGGCGCCACTTCCCGCTCTGGAGAAAGCAGTTGGTCAATGCTGGTTTGCCGGCCTAGTACCCCCTCGTCCAGAGTTCCTTCTACTGAGAAGATTTCGACTGGCTGACTTTTCCCCTTTACCATCACCGGATCTCGGCTTTGTAGCACGAACTTGTCCTTAATCTTTAAGTAACTGGAAAGGCCCACGAGAATTTCCCCTTCACGGGCTACACCCATAGTCCGTGCCGCGAGGTTCACATGGTCTCCCATCACTGTGTACTCCCGGCGCAAGGGAGATCCAACCTCGCCGCTGAATACATAACCGGTGTTGATGCCAATACGCTGTTGAAGCGGTAACCCCGAGGCGGCGAGCTGTTGTTGAATATCCAGTGCGCAACGGATAGCCCGCTCATCATCATCCTCGTGGGCTATCGGCGCACCAAAAACAATGAGCAGCTTATCTCCTATGGTATTCAGGTCAGCTCCGACCAACATCCCGTCATACTTAGTCACGGCTGAGTCTACTATTGAGAGGTAGTCGTGTAAAACCTGGGTGATGTCGGAGGTATGATACTTACCAAATTTCTCAACCACATTAGTCATTCCGAGGAGGTTGATAAACATGGTGGTCACTCTCCGATGCTCCCCTTCAACGCCAGTACTCCCAATGTGCGTCTGAATCCTTTCGCGCAGTTGTCTGGGCAGGTACGCCGCCAATATATCTATCATTGCCTTTGATTCAGTCTCTGGATGGTCTGGTTTTGGAGAAGCGATAGTTCTTACTGGCATGCCGAGGCTTTTAACTAAATAGTGCCCTTGTCGTTCTTCACTCACCCTTACGCTGCCAGCGAGTTCGTTTAGGGCACTACGGCTGATGAGGACCTCACCTGCGTTAGCCAGAGACTCTATTTCGGCCACCCGGTTGACTTCACGACCGGTGAAATAATAGTACAGTCGCTGGTCCTTCGAGCCAATGCTGGCATCAAAGAACTCTCCAGTATTTATGCCGATACTCATTGCCAGTTCGAAGGTGCCCTGGGAGGTGGACACCCTCCTCAGTCCCCTCATTGCCTCCTGCATTTTTAGAGCGCAGCGCACCCCTCTGGCCACATGACCATGTCCTAAAAACAGGAGTAGCATGGCATCCCCTCCGAACTTGAGTTGGTAACCCCCGTAGGAGAAGGCGATATCAAGCATTCTTGTGAAATACCTATTCAGGATGTCTGTGAGCTCTTCAGCACCTTCCTTGCCTATCTGGGCAAGCTTCTCGGACATGGTGGTGAACCCCGAGACGTCAGCAAATACCAAGGTGCCGTAGCGGAACTGCCCGTGCTCGGCGGGCATATGGGGATTATCTATCAGCTCTTCCACAATGAACTGTGGGATGTAGGCGGCGATAGTCTTGAAAAGGCTCTTCTCTTTAGTATTCACTTAGTTCATCCCGCATTCTTGGGTTAATCTGCATCATTTCATTCGTCGGTTATAGGGTCAATTCTTTATATGATTACATACTATTGTAGACTATTGTAGAAAAAAATAGCATTGGCGATGATTTGTGTCAAACCTGTATTCTTAACAGGATTTCAGGTAACAGTAGAACTTGGTATTTGGTCTGATAGGGTTTGGGGCTAAAGGAATAGTTCCATTCCCTCGTGAGCCAGGCTGATTGAGGTATTCAGTTCCGTAGCTACGGTGGTTATTTCAGCCTCTATCTCCTTCTCCAGCACGGGATTCATGTGGACGACGACCACGGTCGGCAGGTAACCCTTGAGTTTCCGGAAGCTCGTTAACTCCTTGCTGAGCAGGGCTGGGGTGAGATGTCCTGCTTTTATAGCGAAATCCTGGCGGTTATTCGGGAATGTGACGTCCACAATAAGCAGTTCGGGTGACACGTGTTCCCAGCAGGCATCCAGACCAGGTCCGGTGTCAGCGGTATAGAATAGCGTTTTACCTTCCGGCGAGGTAATCTGATAGCCAACGGTGATGTTGTTATGATTTACCGAGACGGGTAGTACAGTGTAGCCCTCAATCTGGTAATTTTTATACGGCTCTACTAGCGTAAACTTAATTGGTGTATTCGTTTCAGGAGATTCCATGAATCTGGGGTACACCTCATCATTGAGCAGGTATGTAGCCAGAGCATTGTATACGGTTCGGGTTGAGTAAATATTGACTGTGGCTTTCTGGAAAAAACGGTTAATGGCAATGGCGGGGACATCCCTGATATGATCGTAGTGCTGGTGGGTAAGAAGGATTGCCTTTAGCTTTTGCTGAGCTTGAAAGGATAGACTTGAGGTAAGTGCACCGGCATCTACCGCTAGAATATCATCAATAAGTAAACAAAGAAATCGCGAATCCTGCGACTCGCAATTATGCGCACCTAAGACGCAGATATTCATCAGTTTATATTAAGCTCCTTTCGTTCGATGGTTTACGAATGTTGAAATCAGGTGTACAGAGAGGATAGTTATCCAGATGCCGGTCCTTGCCTATAAGTCCAGCCATTTTGAGTGGGAAAGCATTTAACTTTCTGATTTTTGCCGCCAAATACCGCTCTTTGCCTGTAAATTTCTAGTCTTGATGAAGGCTTCAAAAAACGCCTTCGAGTCGTTAAGAAGTGCCTGGGCGTATTCCACCGCTTTTGGCAGGTCTTCGTCTGGATTATCGGACAATCTCCCGTGACCCGGGTAGATTTCTTTGATTGTCAGATTATTCAGTTGCTGTACCGAGTTCATATAGTCGCTTACGCTACCGGAGCCGGCTATGTCAGATAGGGTACCCCCGGCAAATATCGTGTCTCCGGAGAAGAGTAGCCTCTCATTCGGTTCATAGAAACAGGCACAACCGGAGGTATGACCTGGCGTGTGTAATACCTGGAGCCTGTAATTTCCCAGGTCAATGATTGCACCGTCCTCCAGCCAGATATCGACCCAGAAAGGCTTGCTGGGTACGTTGTAGTACCTGTTGAGGGTAACAAATTCATCCTGCAGTTCCAGTTTGTTGGCTGCCAGACAATGCGCCGCTACTACTGCCGTTTTGTAGAAAAAGGTGGTGGCTCCTATATGGTCAAAGTGTTCATGTGTTAACAGAATCAGGTCTATATCTCTGACACGCAGACCAACCTCGGAGAGACGCTCCTTCAAAAGAGGGAAATTGCGGGTTGTTCCGGTGTCAATCAGAACGTTCCTGGAATCACCCTTAATCAGGTAGATATGACTGCCGGGTTTTTCGCTTCGGAACTGGAAGATGTTTGGTTTTAGTTCAATTATCTTCGGTGGTTCCGACGGCGCGGCGGCGTGTGCTTCCTCCTTACTGCCACGTTGTTTCTTCATCAAGCGGAGCCTCCCGATGAAGATAATTGTTTATCCAGATTGCGTATCCGCTGGCCCAGTGTATGCATTACGGTTAGGGCAAATTGTGGCTGTTGCTGTATCATAAACATGAATTTTGCCTTATCCAGAGCAATCAGCTGGGTGTTATCTTCAGTTGCTACTGCCGTGGCAGACCGTTCGTAATTATCGACCAGAGCCATCTCGCCGAAGAAATCCCCCGGATTTAGAACAGCTAGGGTTACTTCTCCTGCTGTGCCATGACCTGCCTGCAGACTCACTTTGCCGGAGTGAATGAGGTACATCTCATCGCCAGTGCTTCCTTCTTCAAAAATGACTTCCAATTTTTGAAAGCTTTGCATGAATTTTTGCAGGGATGACGTTTCGTCGGTTCTATTCTCAGTCACTACTTCCATCTCAACTTTTTTAAATTCGGTATCTAACGATGTCACATCTACAGAGATGACGTATAATTCTTCATAAAATTCAGTATCAAATTATAACATGAAGGTTTTGAGATTGCCAGAGGCGTCACGGAGGTGTGGATATCACCGGAAAACCGTGACCCGCCTTTTCCTAAACTCGGAAGGGTTGCCTGCTGTCATCCCGATAACCGAGCGTTAGTTTCTTTGCCTGCCGGTGGCTATTCTGTGTAATTCTTCCGGTTTATGAATCGTATAGCGCCGGTTCTTTGCGGATAAAATCCCGGCGGTCTCCAGGTCACGAATCAGCTTTCTGGCTGCTGTCGTCTCTATTCCAGCAATCCCTGCCAGTTCAGCCGCCGTCAGGTTTCTGATTATTTCCTGCCCCGTGGGTGTTTTCTGCCCGTGGCTGTCCATAAGCTCCATCAGGGTCTTGGCCAGGCGAACTGGTGGGCTGGTAAAGATAGTGCTTTCCAGATGAGAATTGAGATTTCGCAGTCGCTGTCCCAGCACCGTCAGGATAAGTATTGTTGTATCCGGGTACCATTTGAGGAAATCGAGGAAGTCACCTCGTTCCAGTACCCAGGTCTCGGTTGTTTCCACTGCGGTGGCTTTGGCGGAACGGGGTTGCTCATCCAGCAGAGCCAGTTCACCAAAGAAGTCATCCGGTCCCAGATGGGCTAAAACTACCTCAGTGCCGTCTTCAGGCATGCTGATTTTTACTCTCCCGGTTATTATCAGGTGAAGGCTGGAGCCGGGGTCACCCTTGCGAATAACTACCTGACCCTTCCGATAATGTTTCTTTGTCAGCTTGTGGGAGAGTTCGGCGAGGTCCTCCCTGGATATCGGTGCGAAAAGTGGTATACCTCTTAGTGCATCCACTGTCTTCTGTTCTTCGGGTGACAGCCTTGCCAGTTTGGGTATTTCGGCACTCGCTCCTTCAGGTATTTCCCGCCGTGAGGTCTCCAGTAGTGCAACGACCTCGTCAGCTGAAGCGGGACGCTTATCCGGTTCCTTGGATAGCATCCTCAGTATCAAAGAATCAATTTTTTGGGGAATCTCGGGGTTACGCAGGCTGGGAGCAACTGGCGTAACCTGTATATGTTGCGCCGTTATTGACATCTCGTCGCTGGCTGAGAAAGGAGCCCGTCCGGTAAACATCTCGTAAAAAACGACCCCCAGAGAATAAAGGTCAGCCCGTTCGTCAACCTCTTTTCCCAGTGACTGTTCGGGGGACATGTACATCGGTGTTCCGCTCAACTCGCCGCCGATGGCACTCGATGCGTCTCGGCGAATCCCGGCGATACCAAAGTCCATCAGTTTGGTCTCATTGCCAATAATGATGTTTGCCGGTTTAATGTCACGGTGGACGACACCCTTCTGGTGGGCATAGGATAGTGCGTTGGTAACCTTGATGGCAATATCAAAGGATGTCTCAACAGTCAGACCACCGTCTGAAGGAGTCGCGCTGGCCGTCCTGTCCAGAATATTATTCAGACAGGTACCATCCACGTATTCCATAACGAGATATGCCTGTTCGCCATACCAACCACAGTTGTAGAGGGTGACTATGTTTGGGTGATTCATCTTTGCCAGGGTTCGGGCTTCACGATAGAACCGTCCCGGGTTCTGCCTGCTGACAACCCCGGATTTCATCAGCTTTATGGCTACCTGCCTATCGAGTAGCTGGTCGGTTGCCAAGTAAACAGACGCCATTCCGCCCTGTCCCAGCACACGCTCGATTTCATAGCGGTCTGCGATAGCACTACCGACCAGACCAAGTGCCTGCAGTTCATAATCCTCAGTCCACACGTTTTCGTCTTCGCTCATCGGAAGACCCCCTTTCTGGAAAAGGAAATGTAGTAGATATCTGGATGAATTTTGAGTTTAGCCCTCTTCTTTAGCATTGTCAAGTGTCCGGGTGGTAAATAAACGCGTGGGTCTGTTAGATTCGGGTAATGGTCTAAAGCCCAGATATAGGCAATCATGGGGCAAATTCATAATAACAGGTTACGTGTAGGGGTGGATAACAAATAGCTGGTGTTCAGACTCCAAGGTTATTCATATCTTATCACCACAACCGTATAAATGCTGCTCTAGGAAAATTGGACGAAGTAATACCATTTTGTCCAAGTTTATGGGCTTGTAATACCCACATGATTTTTTACAAACAATCTTACCTATCTAATAAACCCAAAAAATCGTTTCGTTCAATTCGGTTACGTTGTAAGACTCTATATTGCCTACCCTATCTACGAGCCGCCCTACTTAGTCCTTAGCCACCCACTCTCCAAATACGCTAATATTTACACGCTTGTAACAAAATATCTGGCTGTTCACTTGTGATACTCCGACCATTATTTCGTATAATCTACTATAGAGTGCCTGGAATTGAAGAAGGAGGTTCAAAGATGAAGAAAGCTCTTCTATCTACGTTAGCTTTAGTCATAACACTTAGCCTGGTGGCTTGTGCCCAACCTGAATCTTTATCAGTTGAATTACTACAGTCATCAAAGCCGCGGATAACTGAACCTGACGTTAGCGAATCCGACCTGACAACACAGGTCAGTGGCAATAGCTATTTTGCGTTTGACCTTTATCAGTCGCTTAGAGAGGGAAATGACAACTTGTTCTACTCACCCTACAGTATCTCACTGGCACTAGCAATGACGTATGCTGGTGCACGTGGTGAGACTGCGAGGCAGATGGCAGACACCCTTCATTTTAACCTCGATCAAGACCGTCTGCACCCATTGTTTAACAGCCTGGATATTGAATTAGACAAACGTGGCGAAGGCGCCAGAGGGAAGGATGGGGAAGGCTTCCAATTAAATATTGTCAATGCTATCTGGGGTCAAAAGAACTACAAATTCCTGTCAGGTTTTCTGGATTTGATTGCTCAAAATTATGGCGCCGGGTTAAGACCTCTCGATTTTGCCAATGAACTGGAAGAGTCCCGTATTACCATTAATAACTGGGTTAGTGACCAGACAGCAGAAAAGATTGAAGACCTGATTCCTCAAGGCGTCCTCAGTCCAGCGACGGTGCTCGTCTTAACTAACGCCATTTACTTCAACGCGGCCTGGCAATATCCCTTCAACGAGAATCAAACTGAGGATGGTCCGTTCTATCTGCTTGATGGCAATGCGATCACCGTACCAATGATGAAAGAGACTGAGTCATACGGATATACTGAGGGTGATAACTATCAGGCGGTGGAATTGCCCTATGATGGTGGTGAGCTTTCCATGGTAATCCTGCTCCCGCAAGCCGGCCAGTTTGACACGTTTGAAGATATACTGGATGGAAATCGGGTAGCCGACATTATCGGGAGCATTCAATATCAGCAGGTAGCCCTGACGATGCCCAAGTTTACCTACGAGTCCAAGTTCATGATGAAGAAAATCCTGTCTGACATGGGTATGCGTGATGCGTTCCTGCCAGGAATCGCAGACCTCTCCGGCATAGACGGTACAAGAAACCTGTTTATTGATGAGGTTATTCACCAGGCTTTCGTTGATGTTGATGAGGCCGGTACAGAAGCCGCCGCCGCTACTGCTGTGGTGATAGCACTAACTGCAGCGCCAGCCGAACCTAAACAGGTTACCATCGACCGTCCTTTTATCTTCCTGATTCGTGATATCGAGACAGGTACCATTCTGTTCGTAGGACGTGTCCTAAACCCGAGTGCTTGAACCTTTCTTGAACGACTGATAATGAGCAACACCAGATTACCCAAGGTCTGTTTTATGAAACTAGGGTAACAAGGGCTTACTTTGTTACCTTAGATGAACCAAATAACGGATTGTTAGCTTAATCTCTATCTTCTGTGCCAACACAGCTTGCCTCACTGAACTCGCGACTACGTTGCGCTCGAATGTATTTTCAATGCCACAGCCCTGTTTGTCGCCGTTGACAGGACCACTTTTAATGCTTACAGTGTTATTTGAGGAGAACGGAGGGATGCTTGGGGCAAACAGCCGAAGGGAAATTGTAGAATATCCTGATCACGATATTTCAGGTAGCGGACAAACGAAAACCATACTATTGCTTCATGGCGTAGTAGTTACCCGGAAGATGTGGATTCCTCAAATGATTGCCTTGAATCATACTTATCAGGTCCTGGCTCCTGACCTGTTAGGACACGGGAGTAGAAGTCGGGAGAAATTTACTTTCAGTGAGGCCGTGGCAGAACTGAACAAAACCATTGAAGAGAACAAATACGGGAAGGTATTGCTCGTTGGATTTTCCCTGGGTGGTTATCTGGCCTCCGAGTTCGCGTGTAAGTACCCGGATAAGACAAACGGGCTGGTGATAGTCGGTTCAAGTACCACACCAAGAGGGTATATCAGTATACCGTACCATCTTTTGGCCTTTCTCTATAGGTTGGCCAACCCTGAGTGGTTGGCTAAACGTGATGCTCGTTCCTGGCAGTCAAGGTATGGGGCAGAAATTGCTGAGCCGGTTATTGAAGCTGGCTTCTATCATGCTACTATCCCGTCATTACGAAAAGAAATCGGAGGGAAAGACTTTCTTGCTGGGTTAAAATCATACGATAAACCGGTCTTGATAATGAACGGTGAAAAGGACCGTATTTTCAGGAAAGGTGAGGGGTTGTACCGGGACAAGCTTAGAAACTCAAAAGTGGTAGTCATAAAGCAGGCCGGACATATATGCAACTTGGATGCACCTGAAGAATTCAACAGGTATCTTATTGAATTTGCAGATTCCTTGGAATGGAATTGAAAGCCGTACTTACGCTGTAGCCGACATTCCTTAATCAACCCCCTTCCATATTCACACTAGTCATTGCATTCCACTCACCCATACTCGCAGTTACTCAGGTATCGTTTTTCATTCACCCACTCACTCCCCATTTTTAAAAGACATCCTGGTGGTAACCGGCATGCTCACGAATTCACCTCATTCAAAATCCTGCCTTCAGGCAGCAATTACAGGTCGGAGTGTTACAGTTCTACAAGGAAAAGAGAATGAAGCAATAATATAATCAAACCGTTAGCAAAACGAGAAAAAGCCCTTATGACTTAATTGACGTAAGGGCTTTTTTAACTTTATATTCTGGTCGGGGTGGCTGGATTTGAACCGGCGACCATCATGCGTGACCTAAGTGCTCCTGTAGTAACCTAAGCCCATCTCCAGAGTCATTGTGCCTTCCTGGCTACTAATAAATATTACTGAATGATTCTAGTGTGGTTTTACCGTGTTAAGGTCTAATAATCTAGGTTAATGCTATAATTTAATATATCAAAAGTGTTCTTTTCATAAAATCTTAGGTATTTCCATTCAGTATATTTAATCCAATGAGTTAAACCCAGCGCGGTACAATGCAATCTCTGTAACAATGTGAGTATGTTTGTAGTCAGCGTGACCGGTAGAGATCCCTTTGCCTATCAGGCAGTACTCACACAAGACTTCACCGTGGTGAGCATATTT
>SMTZ1_10005901_pt1 | contig 14701 bp, 12 predicted proteins | sample DeeMarSWOR136_30_FD_25667 | JGI IMG/M metagenome (IMG submission 25667) | reverse complement strand
TCATTCGTTCTAAAGCATGTTTAGTGAACTTTATTGGCATTGTGCTAATCTCGGAATTAATTCTTCGATATTCATCTGAACGAGATCATCAAGATTTAACTTTCTCTCTGTATAATTTAGAATCTCTACACCTACGATATTATCATTCTTGCCATAATCGATTATAATTCCTTCTGCTATTTCATCTGAATTTGAGATTTTTTCACTTGAAATTCGAATGTAGAGAGCATTTGCCATCTTATCAAAAGAGAAGTTCATAGTTAAATATTTATTCTATAATAATGAGATTAAAAAAATTTAAAATGAAAAAGTTAGATTAGTTATAGTAGAATTTAATTTCTGATTATTCCTTGAGACTCGTGAGAAGTTGAATGGCTTCAATTAAGTTTGATCCAAACGTTTTTGTTCTGTTTTCTCAAAATCTATTTGTTCTTGACCTTGACAGCAACAAGAACATGATTCTTGTTCCGGTTGAATTTTGATTTCCTTTATTTGATGAAAGTCCTCGTTTATTTTTATCACCTCCAATACTATACTTTTTATAGTAAATATAGATACTAAAGTATTTAAAATGTCAAGTATTGAATAATATAGCGGATAGTAAAATGGTGAGACACTATAAAAAAAGTAAGTAATGATGGATGTAAAGATACGGGTGAGCTTGATTTTTGTTTTTGCCCGGTTGAGGGGATTATTGATGTTATAAGTAAAAAATGGGCATTGGTTATTATTGGTACAATTAGCAATTTTAAAAAGCTTAGATTTAATGAATTATTGAAAAATATAAACGGCATATCTCCAAAAGCGCTTTCAGATAGATTAAAAGAATTGAATGAAGCAGGGCTACTAAAGAGAGAATTTTTTCCCGAAATACCTCCAAAGGTTGAATATTCGTTAACTCAAGATGGTGTTGAAGTCAGAGACGCTATAATGCCTTTAATGGAATGGGCTTATAAAAAATCGATAAATGAAAATAAATAGTATACTTACTTCATTTTAACACATCATGAATTTAAATGGTTCAATAATGAAAAATCAAGAAGAAGAATTATATAAACTTGGATCAGATTGTTTAGACCAGAGAAATTATGTTGATGCTGAAATATATTTTAAAAAGATATTAGAATTAGATGAGAATCATGTTAATGCATTAAACAGTCTTGGATTGGTATTCTATTACACCAACAAATATTCCGAAGCAGAAAAAAATTTTAAAAAGATAATAGATTTAGACCCAAATTATAAATATGCTCGATATAATCTTGGAAATGTCTATTTTGTTCAAAAAAATTACACTGATGCGGAGATCCAATACAAAAAAGCCATTGAAATAGATGATAAGTACTTATACCCTCATTATTATTTAGGTCGCACTTACACAGAGCAAAAAAAATATGAAGATGCTGAATTCTATTATAAAAAAGTATTAGATTTAGACGAAAATCACATTGACACTTATTATTATCTCGCTCGTACTTACCAAGAACAAAAAAAACATGATGATGCAGAAAAATATTTCATAAAATCTATACAATTAGACCCGAATAAAAAATACACCCGATACAATCTCGGTAATGTTTATTTTGTTCAAAAAAACTACTCTGAAGCTGAAATACAATATAAAAAGGCACTTGAAATAGATGAAAATTATATATATGCGATTCACACTCTTGGCCGTACATACTTAGAATTGAAAAAATATGATGATGCTGAATATCAGTTTAACCAAGTCATTAAATTGGATAAGGATTACATTGATGCATGGTACTACCTTGGTATATTATACTTCAAAAAACAAGATTATGCAAAAGCTGAAAATTGGTTTAACAAAATAATCCAAAAACAACCAGATTATAAAGCAGTGAGTTATTACATTGGTAGAGTATACTTTTTTCAAAATAAATTTACCGACGCTGAAAAACCGCTAATTAAAGCTGTTGCACTAAATGAAAATGATATATCTTCGAATTTTTACCTTGGTATTGTATTTATTAGTCAAGTTAAAGATCCATCTACTTCAGTTTCATCTGTTTTTGATGAAGCAAACACTCTTAATTGTAAGAAGGCAATTCAATATCTAGATAAAGTACTAGAAATTAATCCAAAACATAAGGAAGCGTTGTGTTTTTTGGGATTTGCATGCATAATTTTGTTTTATTATGATAAATCGCAGAATCTTGCTGATAAAGCAATGAGTTGTGCAGAAAAAGCTCTCGAAATTGACCCAAATTTTAGCCTAGCATGGGGTTTAAAAGGAACCACAAATTTAGCATTAGGAAAAACACTTGAGGCTATCGAGTGCGTTATTCGCTCAAAGGATAATATTGCAATAGAGAAATTTCTAAAAGCCGCTTATTTATCTAATTACTCCAGAATTCAACCACAATGGAATTCATATAGAGATGGTAAGACACAAAGAGAGAGCCTAATTTCATCTATATCACGTGATGCGACGAAAGGGTTTGCAAAAGGATTTGCAAAGGGATTATTAAAAGGCTTTTTAGGTTTGTAATCCTATATTGAAATCAGACGCTAAATTTACCTTTCCATACCAATTTCATAAAAAAATAGGATAAAATTTAAAAAATCTCATCGATAACTGTTTTGAGTGCGGCGGGTTTATCGAGTTCTAACATTTCACTGGTGTTGACCGATTTCTTGAGAGCTTGCCAAATCTCTGAATTCTCTCTAATCGCTTTGGTAAACGTGTTTAGTTTCTGTAAGGCAGGATAAGATTGACCTTTGAATAAATAACACACAGAAAAATCTTCCAACGGTTTTAATAATATCCTATTCTCACCAAATTTAATACGATCAAGGCGTTCAGAAAACAATTCATCACCGAAAGACTCGAATGCAGACAAGAAACTACTTATAAGGTCTCCTTCAACTGTTAAGGTTTCAGAAAAGGCTTTTAAGAATAGTAGTGAACCACCTTGAGTGATAATTAAGAGCAATACCGGCGTTTCATCGATTACTTCTGATATAACTTGTTTTTCTTTCATTAATTCCATTGTTCTATCGATTGAAGCTAGCTCCATACGCTCAGATATGGACGCGTTCCTTTCCTTCATTTTCTCCCAGACTTCTTGCTGGTCAAGTAATTTGTCATGTTCATTGGATATTTCTTGAGCCAATCGCTGAAAACCGTACTTTTGGGCTAATTGTTGCGCTTGGGACAGGTATCTTCTGGCTTTGCCTGTATCAGCTTGGAGTAACTCTACCTTTGCTTGAAAAAATGTAGCTCGTGCAAACCAGAGAAAAGAATGCTGATGTTCAGCGATTTTGTGCATACGGGAAATTAGAGAATTAATATCCTCAAGAATTTTTGTATCATTAGATATGCCTAGCTCCTTAAAAAGTAATTCACATAATTCTAAAATTGCTCCGGTGGTGATTCCAATTGCAGTTACATCCTCTTCTATTACTTCTCTTAATAATTTCTCCGCTTCAGCCCAATTTGGATCTCGGGTATTATGAATTAAAAACCTACTTTTTTCACATCTATATAACTGGTTCAACAGCTTACTTCCTTCCCTCTCACTGACTTTTTGCATTTTATTCAGGTAATATTGAGCTTGATCAAATAAATTCAATCTAGCATTATTTCGTGTTAGGTTTCCAAGACAGAGACCTATGTAAAGATCAAACTTCAAATCTTCGAATAGTTCCAAACTTTCTTTGGCATATTCAATAGCTCTTTTGTAATCCCTATAGCCATAAAAATCAGCTAATTTTTGCAAACTGAAAGCAATCTGGTATTTTATATCTTCCTCCCTTGCAAGGGATAAACATCTTTCGAAATTCCTCAGAGCTTGGTCGAACTCACCCTTCATCGAATATATATCCCCCAAATACAATAAAGTTTGAAGTTTCGCAAAGATACGTGCATCCTTTAATGTTAACATTCTATTACCATACTCTAAGGCTTGGTCGAATTCTCCCTGCATAGTTAAAGTTTGGACAATTAACCAAATACTCTCTCCTATTGCGAATTCATCACCAAGTTCCTCTCGTATTTCCAAACTACGCAGAGAATAATTCAGTGCTTGATTAAGATCCGTAAGTAAGAGGCAAAAGCCCATCGCATGGAAAGATCTGGCAATAAGAGCTTTATTTCCGAGTTTTTCACGTATGTTTATACATTTTTTGGCATACTCTATGGCGGTTTCAACATTAGCAGAATATTTAGCAAAATATGCTAATATCTCATAGATCGCTGATATGAGGAGATCATCACCAGAATTTTCATAAAATCCCAAGCTCACCATATTAATCTCCACACCTTTTTTCAACTCATATCTCAATATGGATTCGATTCCCTTCACATAATTATATAATGCCCTCCTTCTATCATATTCTTTTGATACCTCTTTAGGAATGGATTTAAACAATTTTTCTGCTACTCCTATTTCTTCCTGAAATTGAACATTTTCTTCAAGATATGCCAAAGTACTTAGTCTCCAAATTGAGCTATCAAACGATTGAATAGCCGTTCCAATTTGCTGGGATTCCTGATAAGCATTTTCCAAAATCTCTATAGACTCATCATATTTACCTAACCACGAAAAGATTTCCCCTTTAAGAATCTGACAGTCTAAATTATCTCTGGGTGAAAGACTGCCACTTTCTTCAAGTTTGCGAATTAAATCAAGAGCTTCTTCAAACTTAGCTTTATCCCGGAGTTGCTTCACTCTTTTAATATCTACTTCTATTGAATCGAGCATTTTCATTCACTGATGTAGATCGGATTTAACAATTCATAAGAAGGTTTTGTTTAAAAATCTTTGTTATTACCCTCTCAGCATTAATTCGATTCAAATTTACAAGTTCAACTGGTACTCGTTAATTCATTTCAAGAAATTTTAAAAAGATTTATTGAACATAATTTCAATTTAATGATTTTTTGTCATTTCAAAGGAATTTTCATTGAAATCAGACGCTGAATTTAGCTTTCGAAATTATAATTTATATTCTACATTAGTTGCCTTCTCAATGTTCTTCATTGTTATTTTTTATTTTGAATTTGCCTTAAATGGTTTATGATTTCTGGATCCTCTGGATCTAATTCAAAAGCTTTCTGATATGCTTCTTTTGCTTTTTCAAACTCTTGATTATATTCATATGCGATACCCAAATTATCCCATACGATAGGATCATCACCTTCAATTTCAATAGCCTTTTTATATAGTCGGATAGCTTTTCCATACTCATCTTTACATACATACGTTAATCCTAGATTGGTTAAAATACCAGCATCATCGGGTTCATATTCTAAAGCTTTAGTATAGAATCTAATGGTTTTATCATAATCCTTTATATCATAATTCAATTCTCCTAAACCAAATAGATCATTAAGGCTTAACGCTTCAGTGCCATATTTTCCACCTATTTGATAAATACGATGTTCACATTTTCCCTCTTTAGAGTTAGTGAAAAATGACACAATATCTATTTTTGTTATCGTATCTCGGTATTTATATCCATTAATTTGAGCATACTCCTCTCCTACTTTCAGTTCTTTAAAAATGGGGAGTAAATCTACATAATGGAATATTATATCATCTCTTGTGCTTTCTCTTATATTTCTAAAATTGATGTTATGATTGACTAGCTCATAATCTAAAAAATGGGGAATGATATTCACGTTAATTAAAATTTCCCCAATTTGATTTACGTTAAAATCAGGTAAAGCTTCTCCTTCGATATATTCTTTTTTATATATCAATGATTTTGTTGGTGACATAATTCATTTTCTCATATTTACATTGAATATAATTTCACTTAGTAAATTCTTTCCTCCTCTGCATTTTAAGTTATAATTCATCAAATAGTACTTCCCATTTACCATTTTGAGCATAAATTTTTGCTTCCCTTAATACTTCAAGAAAAACTTTTAATTCTTTACTAGAATATTCATCTAATATAGAATATTGGGTATAAACTCGATCATATAGAAGTTTCTTTTTATCTAAAATGTTAATCGCTCGATTAAAGAAAGTCTTTACAGCTCGATCCCAGGTATGAATTTCCATTATATCAAAAATCGACTCAACTAGGCGTTCAATTAAGTATCCTTTAAAAGGTCTTCCCCAAGTGAAATTCCAGTATTTTATTAGGAGAATTAATTTTATTATGTTTCCATTCTGTTTTTTATTTAATTTAGAGAGAGCTTTTTCCTCCAATTTAGGATTAACTTTTTTAATTCCCCCCTTCCCATTAGGAATAACAAGATATCCATTAGGTAATTCAATTGCAGGGATACAGTCAAAAAGTATAGAAATACCCTGATAATCCATTCTAATGGGAATGGAACGCCTATAAGGTGGATTTTTTAGTATTTTCATGTTCATTCTATGGTAATATTGATAAATTTTAAGATGAGAATAAAGTAATTCGAACAATAAACTACCTATCAGATTATTTTGAGTAATAGGGGTATCTTTTTTAAACACAAAATACATATCAATATCGAACCTGTTTTTAATGAAAATCCCTCTATCAAAAGATCCATCGTACCAAAATCGCACTAAGGTGTATTTATAACTACCTGCTGACAAATAAATGTCAGACCAATAAGGCTTCTGATATTGAGAAATGTTCTTTAACTTATTATAGAAACCTTTTGCATTATTTCGAAGAAAGGACTTCTGATTCTCTTTAATTTTTAAGGAATTTATTAATTTATCTAATTTATTATGAATTCTTTTCAAATCAGATTATAAAGAAAGTATGTCTATTTAAATGTTTCTTATAGAATACAATTTTTAAATTAACTTGAAAAAACCACAGAAAATATCCTAGAAGATCCCACCGACAATCCCATTTATTATAAAAAACATAATTAAGAGAAAGACAGAAAAATTGAATTCAAAATTGATAAATCAGGATAATACTTTGGTTTTTATAAATTATCTGATTTATTTCAAAGGAATTTTCATTGAGATCCTACTCTGAATTTAGATTTTCCTTTTTATCACATGCACTTTTTCTATGACAAAATGACTTAATATATAGCAAAGGATGACTGATAAAGTAAATACAAGAGCTAGCTTTATAATAGGATAAAGGTTTAAGAAGCTAAATCCAATAGAGATAGTGATAAGGACTGGTGGATGAATAAGGTACATATGATAGGCGCTAGAGGATAGATTCCGTAGTATAGGTCCTTGCTTATCGTATTTTGCGTAAAAAACTTTAATCAAGACAAAAATAACTCCCATAGAAATGACATTATCTACCAAGGCAAAGATAAAAGCATGCAAATTGGCCCCTCCTGTAAAATCTACTAAATCTACATCCATTGTTATAGCTATAAAAAAATCGATATAAATTACAACAAGTGAAATTATTATTGTAATTAACCAGATTTTGACGTGTTTTTTGGATATCTTTTCGAACCAAAGATACCTCACACAAATAACACCAATGCTGAACATCATAAGATACTGAATGAATTGACCGCATGGTATTTCCAATGGACGTACATCTATAGGAAAGAATATACGAACTATAAAAGTAAGGCATCCTAAGCCAATCGCTAAAAGAAGTAAATAAGGATATCTTGGGATGGAATATTGATTTGAGATTTTTCGCTGTACTGATTCCAATTTCGTTATTTGACGCCAAAGAGTATAAAACGCAGTAAAGATTAGTAAAACCTTTAGAAACCACATAGGTCCCGCAAACGCTAGAAAATCAATGAAGTCGTGCAATGATAAAAATCTGCTGAGATAATAATCAAGAAGCGTTCCTTGTAATTTTGGGTTTTCATTCCAAGGGGGAAACCCTAATTGAGATAAGATATAAATAATAATAGGATTAATCAAAAAAACATATAAAAAAAGAGGGATACCAAGACGAATAAGTCGTTCTTTCCAGAAGTTCCAAACACCTTTTCGATCATAGCTTTTAGGGGTAAAATAACCTCCTAATAAGAAAAATAATCCTAAAAGTGAGGTTTGAAACACTCCGCCAATTGAAGCTAAAAAAAGGAAAAAAATATCGCTGACTGGATCAACTGGATTAGTCTCTTTATAATACCACCAACCTATCTCAGCATAAGTGACCATTACATGCCAGTAAATTACTAGAATCGTAAAAAGGACCTTAATATTATCAAGGAAAAGGTACCTTATCTTCTTAGATTCTGAATTCACGAGAATAAATCCTCTTATTTAATAATGTAATATAATTTTGATGAATTATAATATAAATATTATTATTTTTAGAACTCTTAACTTCTCTAAGTGCCAAATGTTTTCATTAACAAATTTTTAAATCAATTTTCATGAAAATCTGACTCTGAATTCATTTTTTTTTCCTAATTTAAAAGGAAAATGGCAATTTTACATTATGATTTATGAAAAAATATTATAGGGTTGAAGTTTAAATTATTTAAAAAGAAGTTCTTTAGTTAATTTGAAGAAAAATAAATATAGCTGGAGGTTAATTATGTCAAAAAAATATCATTTTGCGACCCCTTGCGGAGGGATATGCGATCCATGCTCTTTTTTTAAAGAAAAAAAATGTAAAGGGTGTTTAGAACATAAAGGTGATATATTTTGGGGAAAATGTGAAATATATAATTGTATCACTGAAAAAAATGTTGAGCATTGTGGTTTTTGCTCTGAATTCCCTTGTGAGAGACTTATAACTCAATACGATCCAAATATCCCGAAAGGAAAACAAGAATCCATCTTTCGTATTGGTCAATTAGCAATTAGAAAAAGAATTGGGACTGAAGAATGGCTCAAAAGAAGAGCAAATGGGGATTTGGTTTCCTTTGAAGAATAATTAAGGCTTTAATCATTCCCGTTGAAAAAAAAATTAATGTTTTTATAGATATTAACTTCTTATATTAATCAGAATCACTGATATTTTCAAAGAAAAAATAATTTATAAAAGAGGGTTATGAATTAGTATTATAATTTTGGGCGCATGTGGAGAAATTGGGAGATATATCGCTTTTGATCTGGTAAAGAGTGGATTCAATGTTACTTTGGCAGATATAAGGGAATTTGAAGGAAAAAAATTAGCTGAAAGGTTGGGTAGTAAGGCTATTTTTCAAAAATTAGACGTTATGGATTTTGAAAAGTTAGTTGAAGTTCTTAAAGATCATAAATTAGTAATTAACAACATTGGACCTTATTATATGTTTGGAGATTGGATTCCTCGAGCAACTATTCAAGCAGGAATTAATTATGTCGATATTTGTGATGATCATGATGCTACACGAATATTTTTAAAATTGAATAAATCTGTAGAGCGTGAGAACCTAACTTTTCTTATTAATTCAGGAGCATCAGCAGGACTTACAAACATAATGGCAAAAATTGGGGCTAATCAATTAGATAAAGTTGATTCTATTAGAGTGTTTTGGTTTGAAGATACTGGTGAAACTATCGGATTTGGGCAGTTGGCACACTGGGCTCACATTGCTATGGGAAAAGTTCCACAATTTATTAATGGAGAATGGGTTAATATCAAAGCATTAACTGATAGAGAGGTTGTAAAATTCCCTGATCCATTAGGTTCCGTTCCATTATATTTTGTTGGACATCCTGAGCCTGTTACACTCCCCATTTATATAGAAACAAGTGAAGCAATCTGTAAGGGAGGCATTCTACCTGAATCTGATATCTTATTAACCAAAATACTTGATAAATTAATTATATTTAAACATGAAAAAATTATGAAATTAGTATGTAAGTTCTTTCTGAAGATTTTCCCTCTTATCACTGGAAAAGTGGAGGAGAGAGAGATAATTTCTTCTTTTAGAACTGATGTTATTGGCTTGAAAAATCAGAAAAACGTCCATTTATCATATACGGTCATAGGACAAGTAGCGAAACTTACCTCAGTCCCCGCTTCAATATCAGCTCAAATGATTGTTAATAAAGAAATCAGCTCTTATGGTGTATTTCCCCCGGAAGGGTGTCCAGATTTAAATCTTGAACTATTTCAAAAGCAATTGAAGAAAAGAAATATTATAATATCAGAAAAGTCAATTTAATCAAAAATAGTTTTCTTATACTTTTCAGAAATATCAATTTTCTTTTCCTAACCAGTAATGTCTACGCGTGATTCAAATCTAGCAATTAACTCATCAATACGACTGTAATCATCTATTGAGATGGTAATGGCGTTATTTGGGCACACTCTCGTACAACGCCCGCATCCTCTACAGTTTTTTTGATTGATCCTTGCTTTACCTTTTTTCATTTTCAATCCGTTATTTATACAAACTTTAAAGCATTCCCCGCAACCAGTACATTTATCCCGATCTACTCTTACTTCAACACCTTCCATTCTTTTTGACGCTTGTCTAAAATCGGCTGGACCGTATTTACTTAAGGCTACTACGCAGCAACAGGAGCAGCAATGACAAATACTCATAAATTCATCTTCATAATCCAATACATCATATAAAACTGCATCAGCTCTTAGTTTTCCCATATGGGGAACTAAACCATTTTCAAAGGCTAATCGTTCTCGTTCTAAAGCTTCTTCTTTAGTTGCAAGATGTGCTCCGGGCCATTTAGATCTATCTATTTTACCAGCTCCTCGTCCCAACCAAGTACAACCTAAGGTAACATCATGATTCTTGCATTTATTGTGAGTACGACATGGACAATCCATTAGAAGGATGGTACCTGCCTTACTGATGAAATATTCTACGACTTTACGGGGGACAATTTGATCCTCCCAAGTACCTAAAGATATATTGACAGGTATAGCGGATCCTGTTTGGTTATCAAAACCATCGGGATACCTACGTTTTCTTACTTTACGTTTTATTATCGGTAATTTGGCGTGTTTAAGGCGCTTCTTAGCCTTTCTTGCCCATGGAGTGTCCATTTCAATTGGCTTTAGATTTTTCTTTCTTTTATTCTTCAACTTATCACCTTCTTCAAAAAAACTTAAAAGAAACTTATTTTATAGGATAAAATGTTAAAATTCAATTTTAAAATTAATTATATTTTTAATTTTAAAATTTTAGAGGTGAGAAGGATCATTTTAAATTGGTGAATTTTAAAAAAATGGAAACTATGAAGTAAGTTTCCTTTTCTCTAAATACTTTCCGTATTTCCACCAGCGATAACAAGATTTAGCCGCTGCTGCTGTCGATCGATATGCTACAAATCCATTGGGTAGAGATTTAGAACGAAATTCATTATTCAATTTTATCCCTTGTTCAAACATATTCATACCTTCGGAAACACACATTAATAATTTACCCGAATTTGGAGGTAAAGCGTTAGAAATTCCTTTAATATAATCATCTAAGCTATTTCCTCTTCTAAATACAAGAAATTCTGGTGAACTTGCCATTATTATGGAAGAAAATTGGGGTTCTTCCCCCAACATCTCAATTATTTTGAGAGTATGTTCCATCGTGTTCTTTCCTCCGAATTCTAATGGATTTTTTAAATTAGAGTTAACTTCTGGTATAAATTGGTTGATTTTTTGTGTCAATTCTTGCGATAAAAGGGGCATAACTAAACCATTCCGTTCAACTTCGTCAGTACTTTCCACCGCCGTACCACCACTCATTGAAAGTACAGCAGCTCCTAAGGTATCTGGAAAAGGATAAGTAAGAGATGTTTGAATCATATCTGTTAATTCCAAAAAATTGTCTACTAGAATTACTCCCGTTTGATTTGCCATTGCTTCCCATAATTTATAATTACCTGCTAATCCACCCGTATGACTCATAACTGCTTGATGACCAGTTTCGAATTGACCTCCTTTCCATATAATTACAGGTTTCTTTGCAGTTGTCTCTCTTAGCAATTGAACAAACTCGTTCCCGTCTCTTTTAATATTTTCAATATACATTGCTATTACCTTTGTTTCTGGATCATCTTTAAAATATTGAAGAAAATCAAGTAAATCTAAATCAATTTGATTACCAAGGGAGACAACTTTTGAAAAACTATACCCTAATGTATGTGAAATCATTCCATGAGAGAAAGCAATCCCCCCACTCTGTGATATGAAGGCTACCTTACCATTATTTTTTAATTCTCCAAGATCTTCTAAGCCTTCTAAATTAATAGAATCATTTTCTTTAATTTCGGGGTTGACTTCTTGTATTATTCTCATTGGCATTAAGAAAGTCAGTTTTGATTTTGGGGAGATCACCCCCATACAATTGGGACCAAGGATTCGTATTCCATATTTTGAAGCAACTCTGACTAGTTCTTCCTCTAACTTTTTTCCTTTTTTATCAAACTCAGAATCTAACTCCGAAAATCCACTGCTAAATATATGAGCAAATGGAACACCTTTTTTACCTATTTCTTCAATAATTGAAGGTGTTATTTGAGCAGGTACAGCTATTATTGCAAGATCAGCTGGTATTTCATCTGGTATGGAAGCCACAGAATCATAAAACTTATATCCCATTAAAGTTGCTCCAGATGGATTTTTTTTTGAAACGCCAATTATTACTACTGCTCGTGGATTAAAAAGCTGTTCAAACGGTATATTTTCTCTCGTGAATGGAAGATTTTTAACTGATATTTAATTTTCACCTTTTAATTATCCAAGATTTTCGATACATAGACTCTAAACAGTTGATATTTGAAAATTTTTTTTAATAGTTATAACGCATTAGATAATAGTACATTACTTTTGATTTTTTCGATAATACGTTTAAAACATATTATTAATAAAATTACTAAAAGTGCAAATTGCTAGATATTTTAGTCTTATAATTATGAAACACTTATTTAACCTAAATTATTACACATAAATATTTATGATTCAGCTGAACGAACTAAAACCGGAACAGATCGCCAGTAAACTGATAACCTATTTAAGAGAAGAACTTCATGATTCTACAATAGATTATATATCCCCCTTAACTCCATTAAAGGGTGGATTTGAAACCTTCATGTATTACTTTATGCTTAAAAACACTAAAGATGAACTGAATCAGCCTCTCGTATTAAGATTATATCCTGAATATTATGGGTCTGATAATGCAATTTGGGAAAGTTGTATACAGAATGGCTTAGCAAATCAAGGATATCCTGTTCCTAAAGCACACCTGATTTGCACTAACAAGTTGATACTTGGTGGTGCATTCTTTATTATGGAATTCTTAACAGGTAAGCCCATGATGATAGCTTCTAAAGATATACCCACAATACTGGGAAAAACCCATGCAGCTCTTCATAGGATTGATCCAAAATCATTGATCAAGGCTCTAAAACAACGAGGTTTTAATAAAAACCAATATCTTTATACCAAAATACTTGATAATGATTTAAAAACCGCAAAAAAATCAGAATTACCATGGATTCTTGACATTGTAGAGTGGCTTATAAAAAATCGTCCCCCAGAACCGAAGAGTCTCGCAATCTGTCACGGAGATTTTCATCCATATAATATTCTTATGAATGAGGGGAAAATAACAGGCGTATTAGATTGGGGTGGCACTCGAATTGCCGATCCAGCTTTGGACATCGCTAATACGATTAAGTTAATTACAATATTTCCTAAACATTTTCCCTTAGGCCCGGAATATGAATCAGTTGATTCAGATAGATTCTCAAGACAGTACCTAGATACATATCAAGCACAGTTTCCGATAGATAAATTAAAAATAGATTACTACGGAGTTGTACGAAGTCTTGATAGTCTCTTAACTGGTTTAAGAGGGAATCAGGCAATGCGCCACCCTCCACTTGTAAGAGATTTACTCAATTTCATTCATGAAGTAACTGGAATACGAATCCCTGAATCATTAGAGCTCGATATTAATCTATAACGAAATTAATACTTCTTTATTAATGAATACTGGCAATCTTCGATTTTAGGATTATGTATACCAACAATAATAAAAAAATGTTTTAATTGAATAATTAATTTGATTTTTTAAGGTGATATTTTGACTCAAATCGACTTTTTCGAGAAATTGTTTTACCCAAAAACTCTTGCCTTTATAGGTGCCAATCCAAGAAGAATTTGGCATTTGGGTGGTTACATAAACAGATTCCCAAAAGATTCTCTCTATATTGTTACAAATTACTATGAGGCTTTAATGGAAAAACATGAAGAATTTTTAAAAGGTGTGAATATTTACAGAGATATTTCAGAGATTCCTGACGAAATTGACCACAGTGTTATCTCAGTCAGTAGGAATAGACTATTAGAAACAATAAAAAAATGTTTAGAAAAAAAATTTTATACGATCCATGTATTCTCTGCTGGAACAGGTGAATTCGATGAGAAAGGATACGAAATTGAAGCGGAATTATATGAATTATTCAAAAACAATGAAAATAGCCGATTAGTAGGTCCAAACTGCATGGGGATTTATAGTCCAAGAGGTAAATTCACTTATGCTGAGAATTTTAGTGAACGAGCAGGTAATTTTGCATTAGTTTCACAAAGTGGGGATCTTACGAATCGGATTGTTTCTAGTCTAAATAATAGAGGAGTTTATTTCTCTTACGCTGCGAGTGTGGGTAACTCGATATCTCTTAGAACTTCAGATTTGATAGATTTCTTTAATAAAGATGATAATACAGATGTTATATTGTCTTATATGGAAGGGTTTTCTCAATTTCGACAATCAGAATTAGAAGGTAGAATCTTTTTCGATTCATTAAAAAAGAATAAGAAGCCATTACTTCTATTGAAAGGGGGAACTTCGGAGTTAGGAAAAAGAGCAGCAAGTAGCCATACA
>SMTZ1_10008002_pt1 | contig 14702 bp, 13 predicted proteins | sample DeeMarSWOR136_30_FD_25667 | JGI IMG/M metagenome (IMG submission 25667) | reverse complement strand
CCAGTGGATACATGGCGTATGCGACGAACCCGTCATACCTTCCATAGGTGGAAGCATAGTAGTAGAAGAGAGGCAGCTCCTCCAAGACTTGTTCCAGTTTCTCCTCCTTGTCCGGGATTCCCTGAAAGAGTAGAAGCCGCTCCCCGAGTCCAAGCTTCCTCTCATACGTCTGGATCTTTGGCGGTCTCAAAAGCCCCTTCTTTCGAAGCTTCTCTAACCTGTACCTAACCGTCCTTTCATGGATACCAAGCTTATCACTGAGGTATTTGGCACTGACTTTCTTCTTTTCCTCTCGCAGTGCACTCAGAATCTTTCGGTAGTCATCGTCAAGGTCTACGGAGATCTTCAGGCTTGTCACTTCCAAGAGTAAGTTTCGTGTACTGCAGAGGATGCTTGAAGAAGCTCCTCAAAAGGGATGCATATCATGCTCTTTTGGTGGTTGGAACGCAAATAATCATCCCGCTTCATTACTCTTGGCAAAAGCTTTATATATATATGTTGCCGTATATTCATATAGCGGTAACAAGTGGCAACAACTCGGATTGTAGGATTCCGATACTGACCGATGCAGCAAGAATCGGCAAGAGCCAACCGCGGTATCAATGAATCTGCTGATGGCGCTGGTTCCACAGCGAATCACAAGTTTCTCAGTCTCTTTCCATCCCCATAGTGCTCAGTGGATTCTCCTCCTTCAACTCCAAGGTCGCGAGACGTGTCGAAACAAGGCCGGTGGTTGATGCCCTTGTGCCGCACCCTATACCGGATGTGCATGGAAATGGCAGCAAGGCAAGTCCCAATGGTTCAGAGTACAATTGTAGTGATCAAACCAATCGAGGAATTAGTAGATGAGCTCGATGAGAAGTATCAAATCTCTGCGCCCGAACTCCGCCGACATCTGGCGGCTGAAGCGGCAGTGCGTGATCTAGAACGCATCAAGACCAGAGGTCTGGTGAATCTCAGGAGTACGTTCGTACATTGAACGGGTCCAGCTCGTTCAGGAACCACAGTCCCAATCCAAAGGGAATCAAGTCATCAGCTGGTGACACATGTAGTTGCCAGCTGATGCAGCTCTTTTTGACGAAATCGTGCCGATGTTAGCGGAAGCAGTGTCTGGTTGTCGAATCCCTAACATTTCATATTGTGGAACAGATAGACACCAACTTGGAGCCAGTGTGGCCCGGAGCACAACAGGGTTAATATCTCCGAAGCGCCAATCTTCTGAAGTTACTTCGGTATGAGGCAGATACTGAGCCGGGGGAATCCGGCCATGCGATTGACCAGAAGGAAGAGCAACTACGTAATCGCCTTCATACTTCTGGCGCTGGTTGCCGTATCAGGCACAGGTACCGTCTTCCTGAGTCAGCCTAGCCGTGTGCCGACAGAACAGTTCATCGTGGAAACGATAGGAAATCCAGACTCCATGGATCCGCACGTGGACTATTCCAGCTTTGGTGCGGATATGCTCTTCAATGTCTATGAAACGCTCTATACTTACCCTTGGGGCACAAACAATACTGAGCCGTCTGTTCCCTTGCTCGCTGCTACGGCCCCGGTGACGTCTTCTGATGGTCTCCAGTACAACATCACTCTCAGACAGGGAATCCTCTTTCATGATGGTACCCCATTCAATGCAAGCTGTGTTAAGTGGAACATAGAGAGATTGGCCAAGATGTTCAATACAGAAGGGCCTGCAAGAATAATCATTGAGCCACTTAGAGGCGGCAGAACACTCATGGCGGAAGCCTATGTCAACGGCACAAGCTCCGCCGAATTCCAGTCCGCTTTCGATGACTGGCAGGCAAACTCCAGCGCCATCATCGTCTTGGACGCCTACACCGTACAGTTCAATCTAGAGCGTCCTTTTGCCCCATTCATCCCAGCTTTAACTCATCCAGTTGGCTCGATTATGAGTCCGACCTACGTACTGAGAAGCCCAGCAAACGACACCGGGCCGATGGACTCTCATTGGGGGGTTCACCATGGTCAGATCGGCACTTGGATGGACACGCACACATGCGGAACTGGTCCGTATATGCTCGAAGAGTGGAGACCCTACGAATTCATACATCTGGTCCTGTTTGAAGACTATTGGAGAGCAGACTCGACGGAACATGCCATTGAACCTCCAGACTACGCCGGGTCAATGACCGATGCTTGGTACAAAATCAACGAGGATAAAATAGGAAGACTGCTCAATCTTAGGACAGGTCTCGCCGATTCAGTCTACTGGCCAACAACGAACGCTGATGAGATTTGGGACAATGATACACAAAGCTCGAAGGATTCCAACATTGAGGTCGTAACCGATGGCCTAGGCTACACGCTGACGGCATTCACTTTCAACTTCAACCCAATCAACATAACTCGCGGCGGAAACACGACCGAGGTCACGAGTCCCTTCATCTATCGTGAACTCAGGAAATGCTTCGCCTATGCCTTTGAGTATGAGGCAGCCATAAGCGTAATGCTCAGAGGTTGGGGCATCCAGGCCAAGGGCTTCATCCCCCAGGGCTTGTTCGGCCAGGACTCTTCATACTGGAACGAGGAATACAACGTCAGTGAGGCTGTCTATTGGTGGAACGCCGCCATGAACGTTTCAGGATTCGTTGACACGATTAATGCCATGGAGGGTTACATCGACCTATTCTACAACATAGGCAACATAGTCCGTGAGCAAGGGTCGTTCCTCATGAAAGACGGTTTCGAGTCGGTCATGTCTGATCCGAGGACCAACCTTACAGGAATCAGTCCAGTTCCTGAAGTAAGGGTCAACCCTCTGGAATGGGCAAACATGGTTGAGAAAACGGAAGATGGCGAGATGCCAGTCTGGCTCATTAGTTGGTCACCAGACTACGCAGACCCCCATGACTTTGCATGGCAGTTTGCACATTCCCAAGGTACTCACATGGAGCTTTCCGGCTATGGTAACACCACCGTTGATGAGTGGATTGTCAACGCGAGCGCGTCTACTAGCAGTGAAGAGAGATTGGACCTCTATGGAAGGATTCAGGCACAGATAGCTCACGACCAGCCGAGCATCTACTTGTACCAACCCAGGCAGTTTGAAACGCACAGAGCATGGGCGAAGGGCAGCGGTCTGAACTTCAATCCGATGCACGATTACTATTGGTACCACATATGGAAGGACTATGAGGTGGGATACTATCGTCCCACCCCGTCATTCTATGACCCACTGTACATGCTTGGCATTTTACTGTCTGCTGGGTTGTTCATTGCCATCCTCGAAAGGGCGGTGCGCAGGGCAGGAGAATCATTTGTGACTGTCTTCATGATTATTGTAGTCCTATTCTTCTTCCTACCCTTCCTGCTCATCCCCGGCCTCATCTTCCAGTTCTTCTTCAGTCCGTTATCTGCCGGTCTCTTCGGGTTGATGGCACTGCTCTTGGTGTTTGAACCAGACCCTGACCCAGGGCGACCTGAAGAGAAGCCAAAGATGTATGATGATTGGCCAGTTCGTGACGGATTTCAGCGTGGATCAAGCATCAGAGAGGCCCCCACGCAAGCACGCGTGGAAGAGGGTGACTTCTTGTGGCTTCGGCAGGTGAGAGATCGACAGAAACCTGAACCAGAGTATGAACCCTGTATCGTAGGAATTGAAGCCAAAGAAACGAGATGGCAATACGATAATGAACCAGACAGCCCAATAGTAACATTGGCCAAGACAATAGCCCACGGCATGGCATTTTCCCTTCTGACATTCATCGTCGGCATAGATGTCTTTGTGATCATCCTTATGTTCATCACAATGGGGCCGCTTGGAACGTTTGCCAGTTTTGTAGGATTTGGACTTCTCTTCGTAACAGTGGGATGGACAAACAGGGCGCTAGCCAGAAGACTCTGGGGCATCAGAAGTAGTGACAGATGGTTGACACTGTTCATTCACGGGATAGTCCTACTTGGTGCTTTCTACATCGCGTTCTTCGTGCAGATATATGTGATAGCTATTGTCTTCTCAGCTGTAGGTTGGTATGCCTTCGTCTACTCACTGGCCTATTCACCAGTCAATGTGCTCATCGGCGCGATAGTTGATGGTCACCTGGCAAAGGTAATTGCAAGAATATGGCAGACCAAGTGAATTCATGTGTCAACACGATAGCCACTTGAGTGCCCCAGGCCTCAAACAACAAAACGCTCGGCTAGAAATCGTCTACTTCCGAGGCAGGCTTCCTGACGCCTACGCACAGAGATCCGTAGTTCGTTAGTTTCCATTGTCCGTGCTTATTTCGAGCGACAGTTACTGGTCTTGGCGAATCTGCTCCACCACTCTCTATGAAGATCTTGCGTGTCTTGTCGTCGATACTCTGGTCGCGGGTCACGGTCATTACAAGGTTGTTCTTGTCGAATGAATAGTCGTCCCTCCAACTGGCCCCCAAGTACGAGCGTGCGATGTTCTTGTCATCCTGAAACTGCCCTATGTAGTACCTAGCACTCTTAGCCAGCTTGAAACCTGATGGGGACTTGCTGGACTCCATGCAATCCCTCTTCGAAACAACCACAGTCATCATTGCATCTGCGAGGTCTGCATCCTTCTCAATATTCAGCGCGGCAACAAGGTAGTAGATTATGGATTCATATGGGTCGCCAGCATGCTTCTCCCACGCCACTTTGAACTTCTTGAAATCAGTAATTATTCCCTTGATGACTTTCTTAGTCATTGCGGTTCACTGCCGCGCTGTGACCACTTTAGAAGAAAAGCATTAGGGTGATGTGGCCTCTGACCAGACCCTCTTGAACCATGAAACCACAGCGCTATTAGTTTCGGCGACTGACTCAGGCGTGGAGAGAGTGTGATCCGCACCTTTCACCACGACGAGCTCTTTAGGCGGCCCTGCAAGGTCATAAAGGTGCTCTACACCTTCAAGAGGAATTTCCTTGTCAGCGTCCCCCGTTGTTATCATAACCGGCCTCGGCGAAATCCTTCCAATCTCATTAATTGGGTTGTAACCCTCGGCGTCTTCAACCATACTCCTTAGGATTCGCTCTCTAGTCGAAGCATCTGCAAGGCCATGAAACTCATCCGGAGAAGTTTCCAGAATATATTGCACAGCGGGAGCAATCATCGGAGATTTGGCAAACCATAAGGTGTCAAACACGGGCGCACGAAGACAGACGGCACTTATCCGCTCATCTCTTGCGGCGGAACACACAGCCACGGCTCCGCCATAACTAGGACCATAGACACCGACCCAGCCCTTGACAGCCACATCGGACCTAAGCAGATGAGTCACCGCGTTCTGCGCGTCCTCAATCTCGTTGGACAGACTGAACAGCCCTTCACTGCGTCGGAAGCCCCTGAAATCGAAGGTGAGCACTAAGAAGCCAGCCTTAGCGAGCGTTGTGGCAGAACCACTCACTTGGTCGCTCGAACCGGGCAGTCCATGGAGTTTGCATATGCCAGGGAATGGACCTTCACCCTCTGGGGCCACAAAATCCCCTCTCACTCTCTCTCCTTCAGAAAGAAACTCTGTCGGCACGACTCGAATCGAGCGCATGGGAAGCCCGTGAATTGGTCTCTTATAGTTTCATCTTCTGGGAGCACAATAGGAACCTATGCGGCGCTCAGAATCCGTATACGAGCCCCAAACCAAGGGTTATCGCTATGGCCATCATTACGATTGTGAGAAGCGCTAGAAGTCTGTGCACGAGGAGGTACCTCTCCCGGGTTAGACCCAAATGGGATCTACCGTATCCCGTTATTGCCGTTATGACTGCCAGGACAAGCGAAATAGCACCCACCCAAGTATGTGGGTAAAAGAAGTGAACGCCTCCTCCAAGCGAAACCATGTAGAAAGCCACTGCGAATCCGCCGAGTCCCACCGCTGCACCGAGAGTTGAGATTGCACGATGGATGCGCAACCACCACCTTCGCTGCCTCATGAACCTAGCAATCACAACAGCCAAGACGAAAAGAATGATTGCTGTTGTCATGGTGCCCGCGTGAACCTGCCATAACTCGATTTGCATTCTGTAGTACAGCCTCCTTCGTATTCTGCCAGACTACCTTCTTCTGGCAACTCTGAAAGCAACCATTACGACTCCGAGAACGATGACTATTCCTATTATCAGTAGCGTCGGAGAGATGAGGTCAAGGTCTCCGTTCGTTGTGCCACCGTTAGTAGTCGTGGTCGTGGTTGTTGGTTCCGTAAGAGTAAGCGTCCTTTCTATGGTACCTCCTTGAGAACACTCGGCCCACACCCTCAGAACATCACCATCATTTGCTGCAACTGCGAAGCTATCGCTTGCAGTAGAGCTACTCTCTTGACTTGTATACAGGGATGAAACGATTCTGATTTCGTTCTTGAATACGGTAATGTTCTCAATATAGTGTGTGTTTGGATCTGCAACGGTGTGTAAGATTGTCACGGTAAGCTCCTGTGAACTCCAATCATAGAGTAGGGTCATGTTCGAGGGCGCATGGGCGGCCACAGATGGCGGGGCCATCGTAACGGCGACAAATACCATGAACACAGTACATACGAGAACCCTTGCGGCTGGGAATCCTCTTCTCATTCCGTCCAGTCCTCGCCAATAGCGGAGTTCTCTCTACAGAATAAGAGTCTTTGGAAAGGGAAGAAGAGGACGCCGAAAACTCTCAGGTTTCGAACAGATTCACTTGCTGCCAACTCAAACATCCTCGTTAGTTACCTATATCTGTCTTCGAATACATGGCGACTGAAACAAAGGTGTGTGTGTTTCTGATAAGGCCGATTGACGTGGGTAGTTTCCCCTTGGATTCAGACCTAGAACGTTACAAGAAAGGGGCTACCGACATTGAGAAGGATTCGTCCTCCCAGACTGAAGATGCCCTCTATTTCATTGAGGGACATAACAAGACATTCCAAAGGAAGGCAGTGGCGATGGGGCCACAATCGGCAGTGGTGGCCTATGCACAGTGCAGAGGAATGATTGACCAATTCCTTGAACCAATGTTCAGAAGCGTACTCGGCCTCAGCGGGTTGGAAGAGGAGAGTATCATCTCTGAAACAAGAGCGCAGCAGGTAGCTGCGATGATTGCACAAGGTGACGCAAAGATATCCTCATCGGATGCATCTATGCCTGAGATTATCGCCCTTGAGAGAGATGCAAAGACACTCTGCGAGAATCTAGACACGGATGTTCTTCGCTACAAGGCATGCATTACAGGTCCCTTAGAACTCACTCTCAACTTCCAGAGATTGCTCGGTTTCCCGAGGATCTATGATAGCACTCTCGTCGAGTTTTTCTCAGATGTTGTAAAGGCATTCGTGGAGAATTCTTTGAGGAACACTAAGCATCTCAGATCAGTAGTGGTTTCCATAGACGAGCCATCCCTTGGACTTGAGGGACTCGCCGACTTCTTCTCCGACACAGGGACCGACCCAAACCTGACTCACCTTCTATCATGCTGGAATCGGGTCTATGATGCTGTGCCATCGAATTCATTCCGAGGGCTTCACTTGCACACTTCACCTTTCGAACAACTGTTCAATGCCAAGTGGAATCTTCTTGAAGCTCACGTCGGGGTCTTCGTCAAGAGTGACTGGCTTGAGCAGTACGACAAGTTCGTCCGTGCAGCAATTATGAGAACGGACGGACCTGACATCCCAAAGGGAGCGGACCTTAAGGCCACATGGGAGAGAATCAGGACCGGTGGCTATGAGCAATATCTGGAGAAACAAGCAAACATGATGACAGCACTAAGGAGATGTGTGGAGAGGTACGGCATTGAAAGGGTTCCCTTTGTAGGTCCAGAATGCGGACTTGGATCGTGGGATTGGCCGCACGGGGACATAATGGCTCTCCGGAATCTAGAGACTGTCAACAGGTGCGCACGAGAATTCGATTCTAGTTCCTAGTGACTATAGTTCAGTGACTTCTAGAGGCGTCTTCGCTAGGACCTCGCATCCTGACTCTGTAATGACGATGGGCGCTTCATATCGGAAGCCAATCTCCTCTTCAGGGACCATGAACTGCATGGCACATATCACGACTTGGTCAGGTCCATACTCGTGATCGGGGTCAGTCCAGTAGGGCATTGGTCCAGTGTTCATTCCGATTCTCCACTCGTCCCCCATGACTCCGATACCATGTTCAAAGCCAGGCACAAGGTACTGAGCTATTCCTTTGGAGTCCGCCCAGTCCATCATATCGTCGGCCATCTTTCCGGGAGTCATGCCGGGTCCATACATGTCAATTACACGAGTAATGGTTTCGATGAAGTAATCAGCAAGCTCCCTCTGCCGCTCTGAAACGGGAGAGAGTAGGTAATTGTGAGAGTGGTCTCCAAGGCCCAGTTTAAACATCGCATGCAAGTCCACCATTAGAGGCTCGCCGGGTTTTGTCTTTCTACGCGTTGCTGGAGTGCATGCACCCATCGGATATCCGGTACGGTATCCTGAGGCAATCTCGTTGCCCGCAGTGAAGCTCCACGACCACTCGCTTCCAGCTTTTCTCATGGCTGCCTCTGCAATTCCCGCAATCTCCGTTTCTGTCATTCCCACCTCAAATTGGTCTAGAACAGCCTTGTGACCCTCATCCACGATATCAGAGGCCTTCCGAAATCTGTTAATGATTCCTGGGGCCTTGATGATCGAGAGTTCATCAATGATATCAATTGCGTTCACAAACTCTGCATTGGGAAGTCCGTCAGTAATCATCGCGTATTCTTCAGTGGTAAGGTTCCCCTCAGGGAGATAGCAGGACATGCCCAACTCCACACCAATCTTACCGGAACCTGAAGGGTGGAGTGTTTCTGATAAGGCATCGACAAGCACATCAATCTGATGGCCGCCTCCAAGAGGACCGAAACCCCTTACATCATCAAGCCAGCTATCATCACGAACACGTTCAGCATCTATGATGAAGGTGAATATGGTTGGGTCACCCGACTGGGGAATCACGATAAACGACCGCCATGGACAGAAGACATCTCCGACATAGCTGATGGTCCGAAGGCGAGAACCCAAATAGGCAGAGAGACCCCATTCCTGCATCTTGTCTTGTACGCGTCTCAACCGCCCCTTGTGATCTATGGAGTAATCGTATTCTGTCATCAGACTCACCTCAATAGTCGGTGGGGACAGTGGCAATGATCTTGTTCAACTTGTCAACAACACTGGATAACCGAAGGGCCTTGACCATGTTCCCCTTGAGCTTGATCTTGTTTCTCATGAGAGCACTTCTTGCCCCTAATTCGGCCCGCGAGATCTTTGCAAAGGTATCGTACTCTCCGATTATTCTGAACTCGGCCTCTTTCGATGCGACCTCATCGTCGGAAGTACCGACTAGTGCCTCAGCAAGAATACCATCTTCGAACCGGAAATACATGTGCCGAGTAGATCCATCGGGGCAGTTCTCGACTATGTTCACCATAGACGAGGATACGTGCTTCATCTCTTCGGCAGTAAGATTCGCCTTCACACGCTTGATGACTTCGTCAATCCATTCTCTCGATAGATACTGAAGTTTGACATCTTCTCCAGACATTCCCAATTCTCCGCAGCAAATGCCGCAAGGAAAGCGTGGAAACAGCAATACATATACATTGTTGGAGATGGTCAGCAGAATCAACCTGTCGTGAGGTCAGACTTCTGGATGTGACAGAGTGTGAGTGATGACTTTACCTTCAGAGTCTTGTTTGCCGCATCCTATGCCGTGTTTGCTCTTGTCCGAGGATATTACAATCAGAAATCGAGGAGGGGAGCACCAATGCGTTCTCGAGAAGAGAGATTCGAGGCAATCACTCGGCAGGGGAAGATTAGCGGCGTCTTCTTCCTGGCCCTCTTCTGGGTGTTTGTCATAGTCATCGCCCTCTACCTACTAGACTCTGCGTGGATAGTGTGGTCTTATTTCGTCATTCCAGTTTGGGCAAGGTGGGCCGGATTAGGGCTTGGAATCCCTGCAGTGCCCCTCGTATGGTGGGCGCATAGAACCCTTGGAGAGTCATTCTCGTACGCTCTGGAGGTGAAGGATGAACAGCGACTTGTGACTTCTGGACCTTATGCCAGAGTACGACACCCTGTATACACATCGCACATCATGTTCAACCTAGGAATGGTATTTGTAGCATCCAATTGGATTCTTCTGGTGATATGGGCGCTAGGTATTCCCTTCACTTATCAACGAATGTCTAGTGAAGAGAAGATGATGATTGAGGAGTTCGGAGAGGAGTATGTCGAATACATGAAGCATACTGGTCGACTATTTCCGCGAATCTGAAGCTCAGATTTCTAATGGAAGGGTGGACCTAGGAATTCCGTGTCTCTTCAGTATCTGACTCATTGTGGAATCGAGTTGAGCTGCACGGTCATCGAGCAATGGCTCCCCACTGTGTGCGTCAAGTATCTTCGTAACCTGTTCTCTAGCAAGACTTGCTGAGTCCTTTGCCCCCTCCTGCATAAGACTTGCTGAGTCCTTTGCTCCCTCCAGCATCCACTTGTCATGGGAGAGTCTAGAGATGACTTCAGTCGGGATTGCATGTTCCTTCATCAGATTGTCACGTGTGTGTTGCTTGCTCAAGTACTGACCCCCAGGTCCAACAGAGTCAACTAAGTCCACCTCAGCTGATAGGTCTTCCATGGCAATCCCTTCGATGAGTCGGTAGGCAGCCCGGCAGACTTCGTTGTCAAGAACCAGCTTCTCCAATGACTGGCAGTTTATGCTTGCCAACATCCCAGGTCCAGAAATGATGTTTATGCCTGCCATGGCACCAAGAACAAGGCCAGCGGCTGATTCGTAGCCACTCTGAGCGTCCACTGTCATGGAGTCAGAGACCCCCAGATATGCCTGAGTGGGCATTCCATAGAATCTCCCCATCTCAGCAGAAGCACATGCCACTATCGCCGCCTCAGGAGCTCCTATTCGACTCGTCCCATGTCTTTGGTCAAGAACAGATGTCGCACCCCCATAGATGAGAGAACAACCAGAGTTTGTCAGCTGAGCAATCACGATTCCGCTTAGTACCTCTGCGTTTGCTTGAACCAAGGTACCGCCCAGAGTAATCGGGCTGGTTGCGCCCATCAATGGAGCTGGGACTATTGCAGCTGGGATTCCATTAGCTGAGCAATCAATGAGGTTCTGTGTGGAAACATCTCCCCATATCAGGACAGACAAGGGACAGCAGTCGAAGACGGCTCTGGGTTCGTCTGCCAACTGCTTCTCACCTCCTGCAACCGAAGCGAGCATCTGTTTCATTTCCAGGAGTCCTTCTTTCGAGAATGCCCCGGTGATGATGGGCTTGCGTGACTCCCTCAGGACGATATAGAGCCTGTAGAGGTCAGATATGGAGACAGGTACGTCCGATGGTACCATTGCTGTGCTCTGTGCCTCAATGCAATCTAGACCATCAACAACCTTGACGAAGCGAACGAGGTCATCAGAAGTAGCCTTCCGAATTTGCCCCGTTTCTCCATCTCGGAAGTAGATGGATGATGAAGCAGGATTGAAGAGAACTCTGTTTCCACCAACTTCGTACTGATTCTCTCCATCTCGCGAATACAGCGAAACTGAGCTTGGTACTCTCTTGAGCATCTCCTCCACGAGACTGGACGGTATTCGTACACGGTCAGCGGAAGGAGTGGCACCGTTCTCACGAAGGATCTTTACTGCGGACTCGTTCTTAACCGAGATCCCGGTCCTCTCAAGCACCTCCAAGGATGCGGTATGTATCGCTTCCGAATCGGACCGAGAAAGGAAACTGACTCTGGTCATCGAGGGAAATCCTCCAACCTCACTTCCACTCAATCATGCCCCTCATTGCGTTCAGCGCAGGGGGCAGTTCATCCGTCTTGAAGCCGGATGAGGCAACCAGCGTAACATCTCCGTCAAATGTCATCTTCTTGATACCGGAACAGGAGAAGAGGGGGGACAAGTCAAGGAAAGATATCTCATTGAGCTTCAAAGAAAGTTGTCGGAGCTTCTTGCATTTGGATAGTGGACCTAGGTCTAGAGATTCCAGGTTGTTCTCGTAAAGATGAAGTGTCTGAAGATCAGGACACTTTCCAAGGGGACTGAGGTCTATCTGCCTCAATCGGTTGAAAGACAGGTCTAGGTACATCAGACTTGTGCAACCACTAAGTGGTTGGAGATCAACTTGCTCAATCTTGTTACCCCCGAGTGACAACTCAAGAAGATTGGTGCTCTCATTCAGGGGTGAGAGGTCTATCGTCCCGAGGTCATTCCCGGAGAGTGTTAGTACCTCCATGTTCCCAAACTGACGCAGGGGTGATAGGTCAGTCGTGAATATCCTTCTGTCACTTAGGTCGACTTGAGTCGTCGTGGATTCGAAGCGCTCTACTACCTTTCCACCGGTCTTGGTCTCGCTCCAGACAGTTATCTCTTCCACAGGGTTCACGCAGCCTTGCTACCTGGAGGTACACCCCCAACCTCAACCGGAACCCACTGCCCTGGCTCATCTAGATTCTCAACTGCAAGTATCATTCCATGGCTCTCAATTCCGCCAATCTTCTTGGGTTCTAGGTTCACCAAGAACAGAGCAGTCAGCCCCTCAAGCTGTTCGGACTTGTAGAGATGTCCCAGCCCTGTGACCATTGTTCTTGTTTCAATCCCAATGTCAACTGTGATTTTGAGCAGACGGTCCTTCTTTGGGACCTTCTCGCACTTGAGAATCTTTCCTGTTCTCAGGTCAATATTCTGGAACTCGTCAAATGTAATGTTGTCTTTCACTGGATCGTGTTCTGTCACTTTTTTCTTCTCCTCTGTTTCACCTTTCTGAGCCGCCTCTGCAGCCTTGATCCTGTTGTAGGTGAGTTCTTTCAGCTCCGCTAAAAGCTCATCGTCAATCTTTGATATCACTGGAACAGGGTCACCGAGCTTCAGTCCCACCTCGAGCGGGCTGAGCACTTCATCTAGGGGAGTCTCGTGTACATTCGAGTCCAGACCAAGTTGTTCCCATACCGTTTCTGCCGCCGACGGGAGAATAGAATCAATGAGAACAGCCAAGGCCTTCGTGAGAGAGAGTGCATTGTATAGGACCTCTCCGCATTTTGCTTTGTCTTCCTTCACCAATTCCCATGGCTTGTTAGCTTGGAAATACTCGTTGCCTACGGTAGCCAGCCCTAGGATAGCATCTGCAACCTTCTTGAGCTCGTACTCGTTCACTCCATCGATCACTGCTTCCACGGTGTCTTCTATGGCTTTCTTCAGCTTTCGATCCAGAGTCCCCTCGGGCACCTCTCCATAGTGCTTCTTCGTGAAGTGGAGCCCCCTATAGAAGAAGTTGCCCAGCGTTGCCACCAGTTCGTTGTTCACCTTGTCTGCAAACGACACCCAAGCGAAGTCAAGATCCTTTGTCTGCGAAGTGGAACTCACCATATAGTATCTAAGGTAGTCAGGGTCGAGTCCCTTGGCCAGGTACTCATCTTCAATCCAGACTATGTAACCTCTGCTCCGGCTGAAATTGTGGCCTTCTATTTTGACCATTCCTGAAGCCGCGATGGCATCGGGAAGCTTGTAGCCGCTTCCCTTCAACATCGAAGGCCAGAAGATGCAGTGATGGTGGACAATGTCCAAGCCTATGAAATGCACAAGACGCGCTTTGCCTGGCTTCCAGTACTTCTCCCACTCTTTGGGCTTTCCAATCTTCTTGGCCCACTGCTCTGTGCTAGACATATAGCCAATAGGAGCATCGAACCACACGTAGAGAACCAGTGACTCATCGTCGGGGTACTTCACACCCCATTCAAGATCCCGAGTGATGCACCAGTCCTTGAGCCCTTCTTTGACCCATCCAAGTGCGTAGTTCCGAGCACTCTTCGTGATATCAGCTTCCTTCAAGAACTTGCCAAGAAAGCCCTCGAAGGAACTGAGCCTCATGAAGTAGTGGGTTCTGGTAATTGGCCGTGTTGGATTGCCACAGACAGCACATCTTGGGTTTAGTATCAAACCTGGTTCAATATACCTCCCACATCCTTGGTCACACTCGTCGCCTCGCGCATCAGCGCCGCAGTAAGGGCATGTTCCTCGGACAAAGCGGTCGGGCTGTGACCTGCCGCAGTGATCACAGTATGGGGTTTCCAAGTCCTTTGGATAGATGTGGCCGTTTTCCTTCAGAGCCTTGACAATCTGAATGGTTCTATTGTGATTCTCAGGGTCGTCTGTGGAGGCGTAGTTGTCAAAGTTGATATTGAGCTTTGGGAAGGTTTCCAAGTAGTGCTTGTGATACTTGAGGTAGGTTTCTTTAGGAGTGAGCCCTTCTGCCTCTGCAACTGTGAGAACTGGCGTTCCATGAGTGTCAGATCCACAGATGAAAGTCACTTCTACGCCCATCTTTCTCAGGAATCTGACAAACACATCCGCAGGCACGTAGGTGCGGAGATGACCGACGTGCATCTTGCCACTGGCGTATGGCAGTCCACATGTCACACACACAGGGTCCTTGGTCGGATACTTTCTCTTCTTCTTACTCAGTTTTGTCACACTCCTGACATTCCAATGGCTGAAGAATCATCTGGCATGCACTGGACAGATGATGTGTACAGAAAGGGAATAGCCCTGACTGGCGGTGTCTGTTCTTCCGAATTGTTGGAACACGTGTTCTCCATACTGTCCTTGAAGCTTCTTTCCCGCCTTAGAATGTTAGAGTGGTTTCCTACTCGTGAAGATATAACTCTAACTATGAATGGAATCAGTGGCACTTCAGAACTAGGATTCTCCTGCGCATCCCAGGAACGTAGGGGCCGAAG